>ERZ813253.404-NODE-404-length-15616-cov-31.525147_pt1 | contig 15616 bp, 13 predicted proteins | sample MGYA00520893_ERZ813253 | MGnify/ENA primary metagenome ERZ813253 (study PRJEB31669, sample SAMD00080414) | marine metagenome | biome: oceanic hadal pelagic zone biome; feature: marine hadalpelagic zone; material: sea water | place: Pacific Ocean:Izu-Bonin Trench...
CATCTTGATTTTGATCAACATCACAAGAAATTAACAGCACAATTAAAGAAGCTAGTATTGTTTTAGGTAAATACTTCATTTTGCAAACACCACCTTTCTGGTTTGAATTTTATTATCTGAAACCAATTATCAATTTTTTCTACATACTCGGTTGGTAATTCTTTATATGATACTCTAAATAAAACATCATCCTCCAAACCACGTATATTCCTTCCTTGTATCACAGAAAGGGGTGGTTTTTCAAATAACTTATTTTGGAAACAACACTTCTTATATTTTTTACCACTATTACACGGACACAACATATTTCGTGGAATTGATTTACCACTAAAAAATTCTGGTGATTGAGTACTCATTTTATCTTGTCCTTGTAAGTAAATGGAAACAATCTTTTCAGTTCATCTAACAATTCTTTTAATGATGGTTTATACATCTTCATAATTCTATCCATCTCTTTTGATAGACCAATCATATTTTTACTACGAGTTCCACGCCCTTTATATTCACTCGTTTTCGTCAAATCCATCATAACAGTATTATAGGCATCTTGGAGTTTCACTTTCCCATCCATTACCTCTTGGTAAAGTTGTGGATTATGTTTTTGGATTTCTTGGCGTTTGATTTCTTTTGATTTCATCTTGTTTTGTAATTGATACCTTAAAGTGTATCAATCCTATACCAGTGAAAATTTATACCAATATATGAACGGGTAAGGCTGGGAAAAAGGGGTAAAAGTTTTTCTCCATTCACGGGTATTACCCCCACCCACCTTATATCAGTTTTTCACCAAGATTTATTCTAACCTATATTATCTCGTCTAACTTGTATAGTAATGTGTATATCATATTCTCTAACCTATGTTTCTTCTTCTAACTTGTATGGTAATAAAAAAGGGGATGAAATTTCATCCCCAATTTTGTTTGAGCCCCCGATAGGAATTGCACCTACTACCTACTCATTCTTCTATCCATAGTTTTCACTATGGGAAGGACTATATCATCATCCTCAACTTTACTTGGTAGGATGTTGGACGCTCGTGATGGGGTTATTGATTGTTCTTCTCACCCATTAGTCTCTACACCTTACTAACTACTCTTATGAACTTTCATTAGTCTTGGCTCGGTATTACCATCTCCATTACGAGGTAAGGTTTCACCGAGTTCATCCAATTTTTCAACTACCATTACTGATAGAAGTCGCCATTTATTTACTGACGAATGAGCTACTCTACCCCTGAGTTACACCGGCTTATGTTTTCACGAGAGAGAATTTAGTCATTTCCATAAGTTTGTAAGAAATCATTTATCATCACATCTTCTTGATTATCACTTGGAACTTTACCTTTGAAAAATATATTTATACTGACCTCATCACCTTTTCGTGGTGGAACTTTTACCCACCTTGAACTATCCTTGAAAACAGAATTTCCTAATAATGTTAGGTCTTGTTCTCGTAAATAATCCAAGAAGGATTTCAGTAAATCAAATTGGTTTGGTCGTTTCATACTAATCTCCTTTTATTACTTCACCCAAACTTATGGTGGTTCTTTCTTTGGGTAATCTTTCTCTGTTGTATCTATAAACCATTTCCCACGAAGAATGACCGACTAATTGTGCTACTAAAGGCACATTACCATTCGTCTTTTCTAACATATAAGTTATGAACCCTCTACGACAACTATGTGGTGTTAGTTTTGGGTTCAATCCTAATCCCAGTATCACCCTCTTGAATTTATGTTCTACTCCACTAACACTAATATGTTTATCAAGGTTCATTTTTACACCACCACCTTTACCTTTTTTATCTCCCTTTCTCCAATACTCCAAATGGAAAACAAATTTCTTATCAGTTCTGACTTTACCTTTTTTATCAAATACCCAATAATCTAAATCCTTCCATAATGTATCACTATCCAACTTGATGGTTCTCCATTTACCTTTACCAAAAAACGACCAAATCTTCTCTTTGAAATTTATATCCTCAATCTTCATACCAACCACTTCACTTATCCTACATCCACTAATCAATAATAGACGAAGGATTGGTATAAAATGTTTTTCATATTTGTTTTCTATATTTTCATCCATCCACCTGATTAGAATTTTCATATCTTCAATAGAAGTAGCTGGTGGAAGTTTATCTTTATTCCGTTCCTGTGCAAATCCTTTCAACTTCAACATATTGTGCGGGAAACTTCCATCTTTCTCACTCATCCAATTGAAAAATCCTTTTATCCTTCTGTATGAATTATTTAGAGTATTCTTTGATGGTGGTTTGTTGAACCTTGTTTTGGTATTCCGTAGGTGGTTCAAGTATTCTTCTAATACTTTTTTACCACCATCTATATGTTTGTATATGTCTAAAAATTTAGGGTGATTTTCTTGTATGAATTTTTCATAAGGAAGTAGAACCTGTTTATCACTTCTCAAAGAAACTTCGGTCAATTTCCTACCATTTCTAATTTCAGTAGTATAATAATCATTCAACCAGTATTGTAGATTATTACTTTCACCACTTACTTGTTTATCACTTTTGGCTACTCGTTTTTTTACATCGTTGTATATGTGTCTAACATTTATTAGTTCATATTCACTCAAAGGTATGGCTGTATATTTATCAACTTTTTTCCTTTTCAAAATAGGTTCATCTTTATCAGTATCATACCCAACGACTTCATTTGTATTGAACCTGTATTTTATTTTTAGGGTTCTATTATCCACTCCAAAACTGAACTTGGGATAAGAACCAATTCTATATTTTCTTCGTTCTTTTTTTACCCATTTTCTAAAATCGGTTAGTTTCTTCTGTTGAGGTTTTGATAGTGCCATATATATAATGAATGATATGTTCTACCTAATTTATGAATAATCCAGATACAAGTCAAGTGAAATAGTGGTGTAAGTGGTGGTGTATTATTCTATAAAAGTATTTTCACGACGAGTAAAATAATACTTGACTATTAGAACATATCTTTCGTAATGCGTAGGTCAGGAGTTCGACTCTCCTCAGTGGCTCTTATTTTTATTTTGTAATTCGTATTACAAGTGAAATATCAAAATATAATGGATTTTATTGAGCCAACTATATATAGAAAAAACGTTAAGCTCATGGCCCAATTTTGTAATTTCCATATTTTTGGGGCGTTGATATCTTATTTTGGAATTTATTTTGTTACTAAAAATTTGGACATAATAGAATTGTGAATAAAGCCCTCATCATTGGTTCCAACGGATTGGTTGGTTCTTATCTCGTTCAAGAATTATTGGATTCGGAAAAGTTTGAATCGGTGATTGTTTTAGTTAGAAAATCATTTTTTAATCCACATCCTAAATTAAAAGAAATCATTTTTGATTTTGAAAACGAAACTGCAATAAAATCACTTGAGCCGGTGAATCACATATTCTGCTGTTTGGGAACCACAATTAAAAAAGCCGGGTCAAAAGAGGCCTTCCGGTTTGTGGATTATGAATTACCACTTCGCTTTGCCCTATGGGCAGAAAAAACAAATGCGAATTCCTTTTCAGTCGTGACAGCCATGGGCGCAAATTCTAATTCATCCATTTTTTATAATAAGGTGAAAGGCGAAATTGAAGATGAATTGAAAAAAATGACAATTCCTATAATTCAGATCTTTCAACCCTCGCTTATTATGGGACCAAGATTGGAATTCCGACTAGGAGAGATACTCGGTAAGTTTTTTATGACATTAATTAATCCATTCATGATTGGACCTCTAAAAAAATATCGAGGGATTCATGCCAAAACCATCGCGCAAGGAATGACTTTTCATTTAGATAATAACAGACAAGGTGTATCCGTTTTTGAATCAGATAAAATTTATGGTTTAATCTAATTGAAAAGAAGTACTCTGCTGCACCAATCGGAGTGTAACTACTCCACTTCCAATAAATCTATTTCAAAAATCAATGTAGAATTGGGCGGAATAACACCCATGTCCTGGTTTCCATAGCCTAATTCAGGTGGAATTGTAAGTTTGCGTTTTTCTCCCGTTTTCATTCCCAATACACCTTGATCCCAGCCAGCAATAACCTGACCCACACCAAGCGTAAAACGAAAGGGCTCTCTTCCTGGATTAAGGGAAGAATCAAATACAGTTCCATTTTCCAAAGAACCGGTATAATTCACAGTTACAATACTATATTGTTCTGCAGTTGGCTCTTCACCTTCTATAAGTGTTTCTATAATAAGCCCGTTTTCCATTGTAGTCTTTTCGTTTTGACAGCCTAATATAATCATAAGGCAGCCCACAAGTATTAAAAGTCGTTTTGTGTATATAAGCATTTTTTAAGCGTAATTTCCGCTGGAGTTTACAGCAGACTATGGCAAAAACAGAAAATATGTTTTCATCTAATCACCTTCCGCCACTGGCTGATCGGATTCGTCCGGCTACAATAAATGAATTCATTGGACAAAACCATTTGGTAGATAAAGACCGCATTATTGCTAAAACACTCCAACAGAAAAAACCATTTTCCATGATTTTTTGGGGACCGCCGGGATCAGGAAAAACCACATTGGCCCGAATTATAGCCAACTCAGCAGAAGCAATTTTTCATGAACTTTCCGCAGTCTCCAGCGGTGTAAAAGATTTGCGAAATATAATTTCAAAAGGGAAAAGCAATCTGGAAGCCGGTAATTCAACCATCCTTTTTATTGATGAAATTCACCGCTTCAGTAAATCCCAGCAGGATGCATTGCTCCATGCAGTTGAAGAAGGAATACTCACTCTCATAGGCGCAACCACAGAAAATCCGTCATTTGAAGTTATCAGCCCTCTCCTTTCCCGCTGTAGAATATTAACGCTTAAACCCTTAACAGATGAGCATTTAGTATCTGTCCTAAACAGGGCATTTGAAATGGACATAATTCTGTCAAAAAATACTGTTGCAATGGACAATAATGTTAAAAATAAACTTGTTCATTCTGCCGGAGGTGATGCCCGGAAATTGCTCAATACATTGGAAGTGGCCATAAGTCTTATTAATGAAAATGGGGAAATAACGAATAATATCCTTCAGGAAGCTCTGCAAAGCAAAACACAACTTTATGATAAAACGGGTGATTATCATTATGACACCATCAGCGCATTTATTAAATCGGTTCGCGGCAGCGATCCCGATGCGGCAGTATATTGGTTAGCCGTTATGCTGGAAGGGGGCGAAAAACCCGAATTTGTTGCCCGGCGTCTTATAATCCTGGCATCGGAAGATATCGGCAATGCCGATCCCAGAGGCCTAACTATCGCCACATCCGGATTTCAAGCAGTCCATATGATTGGTATGCCTGAAGCGGCTCTTATTTTATCCCAAGTCACGACGTATCTCGCCAGTGCTCCAAAATCAAATTCTTCTTATTGGGCTATAAATAATGCCATGAAAAATGTGAGAGCACATGGAACACCCGGCGTTCCCTTGCATCTGCGAAACGCCCCCACCGGACTCATGAAAGAATTGGATTACGGCAAGGATTATAAATATCCCCATAGTCATCCGGACCACTTTATTGATGAAAACTATTTCCCGGAAAATATGCAGGAAACTTTTTACAAACCGACTCATTTAGGTTATGAAGAATTTATTTCTAAACGTTTACAAAAATGCTGGCCAAAGCGCTATAATAAATAGTGAAATTGTTTTATCCTTTTTCAAGAATATTTTCACCTCTACTTCAGTCCTGGGCTTTCGGGGATGGTGGAATTATTATTTTTTTTATTTTATTAATTATTCAGTTACCAGCTCAAGATAATCGCTTGCGATTGCAGCAAGCTGATTTGCTAGAAAACAAAAATATTAACGGAAAATCCACCCAATTTTTAACAGGAAATGTTGTTTTTAAAAAAGGACAAATGACCATTCGCTGTGATAACGCCCGATACATAGAACGAACAGGACAAGGTCTTTTAATCGGGCATGTGGTCATGGATAAGGAAGGCCAAAAACTAACAGCTGATTCCGTTCATTTTGACTCACCGAATGATAAATTCACCTGTTATAATAATGTTCACATTTGGGATGAAGATTATGATCTTACAGCTGATACGGTAATCTATTATTCAGAACTGGACAGCGGAATTGCCAATGGAAATTCTAAAATGATTCAAGAAAGTCAAATTATAACCGCCCATCATTTGCGCTATGTTAAACACGAAAGAAAAAATGCTGTTTCATATACAGCTGAACAGGATGTAACCATCGTTGAAAGTGGCCGTGTAGCCACGTGCGGTTTAGCTATTTATGATGTGGAAAATGACAAAACGTGGTTGCGCATCAATCCAAAATTGGAAGAAGAAGGCCGTGTTCTAGAGGGCAGTGAAATCCAAATGTATTATGCGGATAATGTTCTCGATTATGTATATATCCCCGCCAAAGCACATATTATAAATAAAACATCCGGTTATCGTGAAATTGAATTGAACGAACTCGATTCAACCATCATAAAACGGTTATATGTTTCCTTTGATGACGATATGACCGGCTCTGCTTTAAAAGGATATTTTGTGGATGGTCGTTTGGATTCGGTACGCTTGGAAGGTATGGCTACAACGCTTTACCATATTTTTAAAGATTCAGTTTATCAAGGTAATAATTTGGCATCGGGAGACACAATAGTCATGTCCTTTACATCTGTAGACAGCGCGGAAATCCAATTGGATTATATTCATATTTCAGGAGGATCCCGCGGTGTATTTACGCCGGATACTTCTAATAAAGAAATGGAAGCACCAATCACATATACATCCCATGAAATTTTTTACAATATGCAAACGGAAAAAACAGATTTAACAGGCGATGCAAATATCAAGTATACTGATGTCGAGCTAACATCCGGATACATCAATGTGGATTGGAATGATAATTTGCTCAAGGCTTTTCCCACCCCGCCGGCAGATTCGACAGTGGAATTTAAAAAACCGACTATTGTTGAACGGGGCCGTGATCCCATGGTGGGTGATACACTTGTTTATAATTTGAAATCACGCAAAGGTCGCGTCAAACAGGGACGTTCCAAAGCAGATGATGGTTATTATTCAGGCGTTGAAATTCGCAATAATGATAACAAGGTATATTATATCGAAAACAGTTCTTATACCACCTGTGACTTGGAAACTCCCCATTTTCATTTTGAAAGTAAAAACATGAAAATTATCAATAATGATAAAGTTATTGCTCGCCCGATCGTGCTCTATATTAGTCGAATTCCCATTATTGCTTTTCCTTTCGGTATTTTTCCCCATAAGAGCGGTGGTCGCCATTCCGGTTGGATTATGCCCGGTTATGGTGAAAATAGCGTTCGTGGTCAATACATTAATAATTTTGGATATTTCTGGGCTCCCAGTAAATACTGGGGTACAAAATTCACCATGAGTTTTGGCGATCGCCAGGGCTTTGTTTTCAATTTGAATAACCGTTATAAATTAAGGTATAAATTTAATGGCTCACTTAATCTGCAGAGTCGGCAGTTTTTATCGGCTACGGATAATATTACCGATATCGGCACTGACCGCAGAACAAGCTATCAAGTCCGTTGGCAGCACACTCAAAAATTACGTTATAATCAAAATTTTAACGTGAATGCCAACTATTCCAGTAGCGGCGAATTCAGTCGAAAATATACGTCGAATCCTCAAACGCGGATGGGCCAGCAGCAAACAATTTCCAATGCAACATACTCCAAGAGTTGGCCATCTGTTCAGGCATCCATGAGTATGAATTTATCTTCCACAACAAACTTGATGGCGGACGATCGCATTGACTCCTCATCTGTTTTTTACACAAAACCAACCCATGACGGTCAGCAAACAAATATTACCACATCGACATTGCCCTCCATGAACTTTAATCTTGGCCAACGCAACTTTTTTCCAAACAAGGGCGGGGATCAACGCTGGTTTAATAATATAACATGGCGATATAATACATCTTTGGTGAACAAAGAACGTTTGTACTACGAATCTGAAGAAATGATTATTAATGATTCTACGAGTTTATACAACTGGAATGATGAGACACAAAATTTCAGTGATAATGTTATGCGTCATTCGCTCTCTATCAATGCTCCAACAAAAATATTTCGCTATATAACGTTTAATCCGAATGCCAGTTTTAAATCAGACTGGGTAAACAGAACTTTTTCCGGACGATTAGATAGTGCAACCAATACAATTCAATCTAGAGAAGTTCCTGGATTTTCTACGCGAACTACAGGTAGTTTTGGCGCCTCTATTAATACACAGATTTATGGTTTATTTCCATTCAATATTGGAAAGTTAATCGCAATTCGCCATGTTGTTTCCCCGTCCATTGGTTATTCATTCAGACCGGATTTTTCGCAACCTGTTTTTGGCTCTGACTTGGGTTATTTCGAAACAATATTGGATACATCCGGGAATTCACTTTACCATGATCGTTTCATGGGCACTATGGCCGGAGGTACACCACGGAATGAATCTCAATCAATGAATTTTAGTGTGAATAATAATTTTCAAGCTAAAATTAAAGAAGGTGAAAAAGATAAAATTATTAACCTTTTTTCTTGGCGAATGGGATCAAGTTATAATTTTGTTGGAGAAGAATTCAGATTGAATAATCTATCCTCTTCAATTCGATCCAAAATTGGACCATCGAATGTTGAATTGCGTATGACACATGATTTTTATGAATTTGATCAAGATTTAAAAAAGCGCGTAAATAATATTAGACGAAATGAAAATGGTATCCCATTACCCCGATTAACACGAATGAGTTTATCAACAGGGTTTCAGCTTTCCGGTCAGCGAATGGGCATAAAAAGTGAATCTGCAGATACAACTGATCTTCAAGACAGCTTGGCAATTGTTTCACCATTAGGTAAAAACGGTATGGGTTCAAAAGGCAAACTTTGGAGTACACGTTTTAGCATTAACTATTCATTACAGCAAAGTAATCCCACTTTAACTAAAGAAACATTCTGGCTCAATACAAATTCAACTATTAACATTACGCAAAAATGGCGCATTTCTTATTCTGCCCGTTTTGACCTTTTGGAAAGTGAACTTATCAGCCACCGCTTTTCAATTAATCGTGACTTACATTGTTGGGAATTGTCATTAGACTGGACGCCGAGTGGATATGCAAATGGATTTTATCTGCGTATCAATGTAAAATCCCCCACCTTACGGGATCTTAAATTAGAAAATCGCGGTGGATTCAATCGGACAGTGCCTTTCTAATTCTATTTTCATTCTCTAAATAAATTATCGCAAATTCCACCATGGAAAAAACCGATTTTAAGTATTGTCCGGAGTGCCAAACAGAATATGAACCCCATATTGAGATTTGTACTGACTGTAACGTGTCTCTTGTGGATACACAACCATGCGATGTTCCTTTACAAAATATAAACTGGATAAAAATTGCTCAATTTTCCGGAAAAGTGTATGGTGAAATGGCGGGTGAAATTTTAACAAAAAACAATATTCCTTATTTTTTAAAATCAGATTTTTTTGCTTCAGCATTTAGTATAACTCCAACAAATATTCCCGGAGCTGTAGTTAAATTACTGGTCCCTGAAAATTATAAAGAACAAGCAAAAGACCTCATTATAAATTTAACAGAATAAATTATGGCATTTAGAACCATCAAAGGTACCCATGACATTCTTCCGGAAGATAGTGCGCACTGGCAGAAACTGGAACGCATTATTCACGATACTGCAGCCCGGTTCGGTTATAGCGAAATCCGTACACCTATTTTTGAAGATACGAGTTTATTCTCCAGAAGTGTTGGCGAAGATACGGATATTGTTTCCAAAGAAATGTACACATGGGAAGATCGTTCCGGCGGATCCTTAACCTTACGCCCAGAGCTAACTGCCCCCGTTGTTCGAGCGTATATTCAGCACAACTTGGGCAGTAAATCGCCTTTACAGAGATTGTATTATATGGGTCCATTATTCCGCAGAGAGCGCCCGCAAAAAGGCCGACAACGGCAATTTCATCAATTCGGTATCGAAGCCTTTGGGTCAGAATTCCCGGAACAAGATGCAGAAATTATTGCGATTGGTCATACTATTTTTTCAGAATTGGGATTAAAAGATATTTCTTTAAAATTAAACAGCTTGGGTTCAGGAGAATGCCGAAGTCAGTACACACATGCGTTGAAAAATTATTTAAGTCCACTCAAGGATCAACTGTCATCCACCAGCCAGCAACGATTAGAAACCAATCCTTTAAGAATTCTGGACACTAAAAACCCTGACGAACAAAATCTCATTGCAGATGCACCCACAATTGCTGATTATTGGACTGCAGATGATAAAATCCATTTTAGTACTGTTCAACAATTATTGAACGAATTAAATATTCCATTTGAAATTGATTATCAAATGGTTCGCGGTTTGGATTATTATACCCGTACAACATTTGAATTTATTTCCGGCAACCTGGGAGCACAGGATGCCATTTGCGGCGGCGGACGCTACGATGGTCTTGTTGAAACATTGGGCGGAAAGCCCACTCCTGCCATTGGCTTTGCTGCGGGAATGGAACGCATTCTAATGTCCATGGACTTTGATAATAATAGCACGGAACACAATACAGTCTATTTGATTAACCTTGTTGAATCTGCGAGAGGACAGGCGTTGAGTATGGCAAATGAATTACGTGAATTAGGTTATAATGTTATTACGGATACATTGCGGCGCAGTTTAAAGGCTCAATTGCGAGATGCAAATAGGATTGGTGCACTTAAAGCTGTCATAATTGGCGAGGAAGAATTAAAAAATGAAACTGTTCAAATAAAGGATCTTTCCTCCGGTGAACAAAATGAAATAGCCATAAATGAGCTTGTTAAACATTTCACTATTTGACTTTTCTAAAATTTTATCTACATTATAATACGCGCATGAACGAAAGGTAAAACACAAAAAATATGAGTAAACCACTAATTATAGTTGAATCGCCGGCCAAAGCCCGAACGATTGAAAAATACCTAAGCAATGAATATGAAGTTTTTGCATGTGTAGGTCATATAAAAGATCTGCCCCGCAAAGAATTAGCTGTGGATGTTGATAACGAATTCGCAGCCACATTTGTTGTTATGGAAGGGAAGAAAGATATTGTCAAGGCAATCAAAAAGAAGTCGGCGAAAGCACCCGAAGTCATTCTGGCGACTGACCCTGATCGCGAAGGAGAGGCCATCGCTGCTCACATTGTTGAAGAAGTGACGAACAAAAATATCTCTAGAGTACAATTTACAGAAATTACCAAAGAAGGTATCATCGAAGGTATGCAACAACGCCATGAAGTGGATATGGATCTTGTAAATGCCCAATATACTCGCAGGGTGATTGACCGCCTTGTAGGTTACAAACTTTCTGGTTTATTATGGAGAACATTGAAAAAAACCATGAGTTTTGTAAAAGGATCTCTTTCAGCCGGCCGAGTACAATCTGCCGCATTGAAAATGATAGTCGATCGGGAACGGCTTCGGGCTATTTTCAAATCAGCTACTTATTTTGACTTAAAAGCTGAATTAGAAAATGATGCACTTGAAGGATTTAATGCTGATCTGATTTCGATAGATGGGAAACGATTAGCCACTGGGAAAGATTTCGACAGCAATACAGGAGAATTGAAAAAAGAAGGTGTCTTGCTGATATCATCTGCCCAAGCCAATGCGCTGGTTCAAGAATTACAAAATGGTCCTTGGGTAGTAAGCAGTATTGAAGATAAACCGCAAACATCAAATCCGTATGCCCCTTTCACAACCAGTACTCTGCAGCAGGAGGCATCACGGAAAATACGTTTTTCTGCCAAAAAAACCATGCGTATGGCCCAACGTTTATATGAAGCTGGTTTTATAACCTATATGCGTACTGATTCCATTCAGTTATCTCAAGAAGCGTTAACAGGCGCCAGAAATGTCATTAAAAAACTCTATGGTGATAAATATTTACCTGTAAAGCCGGTCAAGTACAAAAGCAAGGTGAAAAATGCTCAGGAGGCACATGAAGCGATCCGTCCGGCTGGAGTTGAATTCGCTGATGTGCATACCGTAAGTGCAAAGGTGGGCGGCGATGAAGGAAGATTATATGAATTAATTTGGAAAAGAACGGTAGCCAGCCAAATGAAGCCGGCAAAATTGAAACGAACCATTGTCAATATTGAAAACAAAAATACGATATTTCGTGCTCGCGGCCGCGTTATTCTCTTTCCAGGCTATATGCGTGTTTATGTTGAAGGCAGCGATGACCCCGATGGTAAATTAGCCGATCGGGAACGATTCCTGCCCAAATTGGAGAAAGGACAGCGTTTGGGTTGTAAAAACCTATCATCGGAAAAACATATGACTAATCCACCGGCACGATTCACAGAAGCATCTGTCATAAAAGAAATGGAAAAACAAGGGATAGGACGGCCTTCAACCTGGGCCAGTATCATTGGGCGTATCCAGGAAAAAGATTACGTTCGAAATCAAAAGGGATCTCTAGTACCTACTTTCCTTGCTGTGGCTGTTACCCAATTATTGGAAAATCATTTTTCTTCACTTGTTGATTCACAATTCACATCTAATATGGAAGATGAATTGGATTCCATTTCCAGAGGAGATTCTAAACCTTTGCCTTTTATGAAACGTTTTTATTTTGGCAGCGATGACAATCCCGGACTTGCAAAAATGCTTGATGATGAAATTGATATCCGAAAAGCATGCACTGTATTAATCGCCAACGGTGGTATGGAAAAAATTGTAATCAGAGTTGGAAATTATGGTCCGTATTTAGAACAAGGTGAAAAACGTCGAAATATTCCTGCAGATTTTTACCTAGGTGATCTTTCTGTTGAAAAAGCGATGGAAATTTTGGCAAAAGATGTTTCTCAAACAGAACTTATTGGAGTCGATAATGATTCCGGACAATCCATTTATTTAAAAGAAGGCCCCTATGGCCCGTATGTTCAATTGGGCGATTCTAAAACACGAAAATCTCTACCCAGAGGGACAGAAAAAGAAAATGTAGATCTAGAATTAGCAACAAAATTACTGTCCATGCCGAGACTTTTGGGAACACACCCCGAAACAGGCGATGAAATTCGAGCTGATTTTGGCAGGTATGGCCCCTATCTTAAAGTCGGAGACAAAAATGTTAAGTTAACTCATCCCCATGACCCACTTGAGGTTACATTGGAAACTGCAATTGATGTTATAAAAAACCGTAATAAACCCAACGGTGAATTAAAAAGCCTTGGGAAACATCCGGAAACAGGCGAAACAATCGCTTTGAAAGATGGTCGTTATGGTCCATATGTTTCAGATGGAAAATTCAATGCTGCCTTACCCAAGGATATTTCTCCAGACGATATTGATCTTGCAACAGCTGTGAGCTTAATTAACGATCGACGGGCAAAAGGTCCTGTAAAACGCAGACGGCGGAAAAAGAAATGAAGAACATTTTAATCATTTTTTCAATATCTGTTCTTTTTGCTACTCAAACACATGAAGAGTTAATCACGGATATTGAGCAAACCCTCATGGCGCCCTGCTGCTGGAGCGGGACAGTTGATGATCATGGTCATTCACAACTAGAAAGTGAGATTAAATCAATGGTTGAAGCAGGGCAATCTCGACAACAGGTTTTGGACCACTTTGTAAAAACATACGGCGAAAGAATTCTCGCAATTCCTGTCGCCCAGGGATTTAATATTATGGTATGGATTGCTCCAGCATTAATCGCCATTGCAGCATTTACAGTTTTGGGTTTATATATTCGATCACCTAAAATTAATAATGATAAATCTGCAGATAAGTCTACTACGGACTCTTCAATTCCGTTTAATGAACAAATTGAAAAAGAATTGAAGGAAATGGACGCATGACAGATAAAAACAACTCAATCGAAAAAATCGTTTCATTGTGCAAGCGAAGGGGGTTCGTTTTCCAAAGTTCCGAAATCTATGGTGGCTTTGGTGCTGTATATGATTACGGCCCACTTGGTATTGAATTAAAAAATAATATTTCTCAACTTTGGTGGAAAGCAATGACGCAACACCATGAAAACATTGTCGGATTAGATAGTGGGATTCTCATGCATCCGAAAATTTGGGAAGCGTCCGGACATATTGCGGAATTCCATGATCCACTGGTGGACTGCAAACAATGCAAAGCTCGCTTTCGTGCAGATGAATTCACCGAGGATGATCCAGATAGTATAGATTGGTCTACCATTCAATGCCCGAAATGCGGAACCACTGGAAAAATGACAGACCCCCGGCAATTTAATCTAATGTTTAAAACACAGATTGGCCCTGTGGAAGATGAAGGATCCATCGCATATTTGCGTCCGGAAACTGCTCAAGGTATTTATGTGAATTATTTATTGGTTCAGGGATCCCAACGTTTAAAAGTACCCTTCGGTATTGCCCAAATTGGTAAAGCATTTCGAAATGAGATTGTGGCACGGAATTTTATTTTCCGGACACGTGAATTTGAACAAATGGAAATGCAGTATTTTGTAAAACCCGGAACGGATGATAAAGAAATGAAATCCTGGAAAGAAGAACGTTTTCTTTTTTACACAGACGGTTTGGGAATCAATAAAGATAAAATTCGCTTTCACCAACATGGTGATGGTGAATTAGCCCATTATGCCAAGGAAGCTTGGGATATTGAATATGAATTCCCGTTTGGCTGGTCAGAAATCGAGGGAATTCATAATAGAACTGATTTTGATCTTAAGCGTCATCAGGAATTCTCGGGGAAAAATATGCAGTATTCTGATCAAGTGGCCAATGAAAAATATTTCCCTTATATTATCGAAACGTCCGCCGGGCTCAACCGTATGTTGCTTACCGTGTTGGCAGATGCCTACTGGGATGATACAGATAATAATCGCACTGTTTTGAAACTCCACCCCAGTTTGGCTCCCATAAAAGCTGTGATTTGTCCGTTAACAAAAAAAGATGGTTTGCCAGAATTAGCACGAAAAATAACGGATAATCTAAAAAAGCATTTTAAAGTGATATACGACCAGCAGGGCTCCATCGGTAAACGCTACTATCGGCAAGATGAAGCGGGTACACCCTTTGGTATTACCGTTGACCACCAGTCTCTCGAGGATAACACGGTTACACTACGCCATAGGGATACGCAAAAACAAGATCGTGTAAATATGGATGCACTCCTCGAGAAGATAAACGATAATATCTTAAATTATTCTTAAATAACCCATTTTACATCAACACAAAAAAAAATAGTATATTTAACTAAAAAGCTATAGTTTCCCGGGAATTTACCTGCAAGGGTAGACTAATTACATATATGATTTTTCATATACTAAACAACTAACCAAGGAGAAAATGATGAAAAAACTCATTATTATGCTAACTCTTGGAATGTTTTCCGGCCTCATGGCCCAGGGATCCATCGTCGGTTCGGTAACGGACGCGGATGGAAATGCTTTACCTGGTGCTAATGTAGCTGTTGAAGGAACATCCTTGGGAGCAGCAACCGATGGAAATGGTTCGTATTCGATTTCTGGCGTTCCTGCCGGGTCCTATACATTAACTGCTTCATTCATTGGTTATGAATCATCAAGTCAAAGTGTTACTGTAGGTGCTGGAGCA
>ERZ813253.405-NODE-405-length-15566-cov-3.704709_pt1 | contig 15566 bp, 6 predicted proteins | sample MGYA00520893_ERZ813253 | MGnify/ENA primary metagenome ERZ813253 (study PRJEB31669, sample SAMD00080414) | marine metagenome | biome: oceanic hadal pelagic zone biome; feature: marine hadalpelagic zone; material: sea water | place: Pacific Ocean:Izu-Bonin Trench...
CTACACTCTTTCCCTACACGACGCTCTTCCGATCTCTAGACACCAGCCTACTTCAGCTGGCCATGGGTTAGTAGTTACTTCTATTTGAATAGATTGTAATCCGTAATAGTCACAAGCATATATACATGAAGTATCACTTATGTTAGCTGTTGAATCAAAGTTCACTGCTAAAGGATCAATACATCCTGGATATAAACAAGAACCATCATCCACATTTGCCATAGGATTGTAATTACTTGCAGCAGGATCAGTACATCCCAATACAGTATTTACCATTATAAACCAAGAACCAGTTTCAGAACAACCATTACAGTCTGTTACAGTAACCGATTGAGGTCCCATGGATAATCCTGAAATATCTTCAGTAGTATCACCAGAAGCCCAAGCAAATGTGTATGCAGCAGCACCAATAACACCAGTCTGTACATGGATACTACTTATACTTCCTGTTGTTCCTTCACTCATGTAAGCACCTGAAGCAGGAGAACCTAAACTTAATGGAGCTTGTAATACCATTCTTGAACACCATGTAGGAATACCATCAAAAGTCATATTCTGACTAGGAGTATAAAGATTTGTATTTGCACCAGCACCACCAGCATTACATTTAGAACCCATAATAGCATAGGAATTACCAGCTACAATAGATATTGCACCAGTAGATAACCATCCATAAGGAACGTCAATAGCTGAGAATAAGGTAGTATGAGGAGAACCAGGTCCAGGATAAGCAGCTGGATTAGTTGTTCCAAAATCAACAATCTCAATTGATTGATTTGGCATATTTGGATCACTCTCAGCACACATCACACCAGAAATAGTGAATGATGATTGTGCTTGGAACCAATAACCTCTTGTTTGTAATGCTACATAATTAGTTCCTGTAGTTGAGCACCATACTGTATCATTAGTAGAACAAGGAGTTCCACCAGAAACTGTAAGATCAATTGAACCATTAGCTGCCAAAGGAGCAGATTCATCAACAACAATTGCAGAAATTACAATTGCAGGAGGTTCTGCAATAGTTACAGAAGATGTTGAAGTACAACCATTTACTGCATCAGTAGTAGTGCAAGTATAAGTACCAGCAACTAAACCAACTGCAGTTGCAGTAGTTTGACCATCACTCCATAAATAAGTATCATTAGTAGGATTAGGTGAACTTACAGAAACAGTAGCTGAACCATCAGCAGCTCCATTACAAGAAGCGTCTGAATCTACAGTTATAGAAGTAGTATAATATGTACAAGGATAAACACTAAATACATTAATATCATCTAAAACAACATAATCCGCATAAAGTGGATTATATGCTGGTCCATACTTACAAGAAGCTTGGAATTTGACATTAACGCTAGATTGACCTGCCCACGCTGAAAGATCATAAGTAAGCGTTGTTGCAGATGAGATTTGTCCAGCACCAGTACCAGCAGTAGGGACTCCATTGGTATATGCAGTGTTACCTGCACCATCAGCAATTACAGAGTCATTTACCATTACTCTTATCCAACGATAAGGAGCAGTGTAATATCCTGGCATAGCACACAGTACAGTCATGTTTACAGTGGCTGCAGACCCAGAAAAATCTAAACAATACTGTGCAGATGCAAAGTGAGATTCTTTTAAAGGATCATAAGCAGCAACTTCTGTATAAGGAGTTACTCCCCAACCAGTGAAAGTATTACCACTCATTTCTAAACTCATTGTACCTGAAATTGCAGGCTCATAAGAGCTTAAAGAAAGATAAGCTTCAGCTCCAGTACTAGTAATCCAGTTTGTAAGGGTTGTGTCTTCAAAATCAGCAGACCAATCCAAAAGATCGCATACAGGATAGATACAAAGCGTATTGTCTGTATCATTACATGAAGTACAATAGTTAAGAGCAGAAGGATCTAGACATCCAGGATACAAGCAAGAACCATCATCAAAGATAGCCAATGCATTATAACTTGGAGACCATGGATCTGTACATCCAGCAAGACATCCACCATTGATGTCAGTATTTACTGAACCAAAACTTCCAGTAAGTAATCCACCAGAAGAATAGTTAGTACCTGAAGTGTCGTCAATAGAAAATGTTCCACCATTCCATCCGTCTCCGAATGAATCATACATTTCCATTACATAACAACCACTATCAACACATACAAAATTATCATAACTAGTAGCGTTGCCATAAGTTGAACCAAACAATGCACCACCAGAAGCGGCAGTATCACCAGTTACAACATTAATAAGTGCCCAACTAACTTCACCTCCAAACGTGCCTGAGAAAATGGTAACTGTAATATCGTTACCAAGACAAAGGTAAGTACATGAGCAGTCGTCAATAGTCGCTGCCATATTGTAGTTAGATGCAGTTGCATCCGTACAACCCAGAACGGCAGCAGAACCACTAGCAGAATAGCCAAAGCGAGTGTTAGGACGATTAGCAGATTCAGGACCAGCAGCTGGAGTCATAGAGCACCCCACATTGTTGTCTCCATAAGCGTAATTAACAGTCGATGCGAGTGTAGCTGTGACCTGATAGGTGTTAGAATTGGTGTAAGTTGTGTTGTCGAAACAAAATTCGACCATCACATCACCTCCACCCCATACCAATGGCGAACTGAACGATAAATCGTTCCAGCCAAAAGATGGCATAAATCCAGATCCACCATCATTCCAGACAGCAGTAGTAATCCCGGCCTCTGTAACGCTAAGATTAGCGCCATTCATAGGACCAAAACTACTCATAATGAACCAACCGGTAGAATTGATAGTATCGCCAGGAAGAAGTCCTTCTGCAATCAAGTCGCAAGCAGGGAAATCAATCTGACAAATATTGTCGTGATAATAGGTGTTCATTAACGCCCCTGTCCACGCGGGAGATGAGGTCGTTCCGTATCCTACTTGTGCATATTGTGCAAAGGTACCGGACATTCCGATAACCATTGACAAAAACAATACAAGAGGAAGCTTAAAATAAAACTTGATTTTCATAATACATGTTTTAGTTAATAAAAAGATTAATTATATGTAAAAAGCCACTATTGAGAACAACAATGGCTGATATACCTAATAAAATATGCGATGCATTACTGCACCAAATAGAAGCATAATATGGATATAAATCCTGTATCATCTTATCTGATAATTACTTTTATTTTCATAAAATTTTGCGGCTTTGAGTCGTAAAATTAATGTGTAAATTTACAAAGTTTTTTTTACTTGACAATAAAAAAACCGAAAAAAATTTATTTTTTTACCTTATATCTAATGATTCTTACGTGAAAAATAAAAAGATGTTATAAAAAATATGAGAAAAACAATTTAGGCCTCTATTAAATTTTAAAAAAATCAAAGTGATTAATTGTACAGTTTTTATTAATTTTTACTCTTTTTGAAAAATGATCGAAAAACAAATAATGTAAATTTATCGTAAAATATTTTACCCATTTAAATAAAATAATTGTTTTTGTATATTTGCCGGTTCAATTATTATAGTTAAAATTTTATGTGATGAAAAAACAAGTATTCTTTATCCTATTATTTTTTTGTTATGACTTTGCATTTTCTCAGTGCTCCACATTTTCTATAGACAGTACAAGTTCAACCTCTACTTCATGTAATGGAAATAGTGATGGATCTGCTTCAGTTGTATCAATAGCAAATGGTTCAGGAAATTATTCCTATCTATGGAGTACGGGAGGTACTACTGCACAAATTTCTAACTTAAATGCTGGAACATATAGTGTTACAGTTACTGACAACTCTTATGGTTGTGTTGATTCTACTACAATTACCGTATCTGACGGCTTTTCAATTGCTACTACTTCTACAAACATAAGCTGTAATGGCCTAAATGATGGGACTGCAACTGTGCTTGTTAGTAGTAGTGGAGGCGGTAGTGGTACAACAGGAAATTATTGTTCGTCATCACCATTATTTTCAATGGCGTGTAACATGGAGAATGTGTCTTTGACAGGTGATAACATTAGCATAAATAATGCTACCACTGGCTTAGCTGATCAATATGAAGATTACACTAATCTATATGCAGATCTAACTATAGGGCAATCGTACACAATTACAGTTTCATTAGGGGTTGAGGCTTCCCAAACCCAACCATCAGCTTATCCATCAGGAGGTAAAATATTTATTGATTGGAATATGGATGGTGATTTTTTAGATATTGGAGAAGAAGTAGGTGAAATTGCAAGTGCACCCCCTCCCAATACTATGTCAATTCTATTTACAGTACCTACTACTGCTTTAAATGGAACAACTAGAATGAGAGTTGTTTCTCAATATAACAACTCTTCATTTGGTCCTTGTGATAATACAGCTTGGTTTGGAGCAACTGAAGATTATAGTCTTTCAATTATCACTCAACCCCAAATTAATTATTTATGGAATTCTGGAGATACAACATCACAAATTTCAAATCTCAGTGCAGGCACTTATATAGTAACAGTAAGTGATACAAATAATTGCTCTGTAACAGATAGTGTGATAATTACAGAGCCAAGTGCTATATCGGTAACTGCAACAACTACAAATGTTTTATGTAATGGCGAATCTACTGGAACTGCAGCTCTTACTTTAAATGGAGGGACAGGAACTCTAACTCCCGATTGGGGAATTGTAAATCCTACTGCATTAGCAGCAGGAACACATGTTTATACCATTACTGATTCTAATAGCTGTACTTATACTGATAGTATAATCATAACAGAACCTACTGCTATTTCAGCAACAGCCACTATTACTGATGTAAGTTGTAATGGAGGAAATGATGGTACAGCAAACCTAACATTGAGTGGTGGAACTGGAACTTTAACGGTAGATTGGGGAATCGTAAATCCTATTGCACTAATAGCTGGAACATATAACTTTACCATTACCGATTCTAATGGTTGTACTTACACCAGTAGTGTTACAATCACTGAACCTGCCGCTATTGTGGCATCTGCAACCATTACCAATGTAAGTTGTAATGGAGGGAATGATGGTGTAGCAACCCTAACGTTAAGTGGGGGCACTGGAATATTATCAGTAAATTGGGGAACTGCAAATCCTAACGCTTTGTCAGTAGGGACTTATTCTTTTACTGTTACTGACTCTAATAGTTGTACTTATACTAATAGTGTCACCATTACCGAACCTCAAATAATAACAGCAACTCCAAATATTACAAATGTGAGTTGCTTTGGAGGAAGTGATGGAATGGTAGCTATGTCATTAAGTGGTGGTACTGGAACTTTATCCGTAAGTTGGGCAAATGGAAATCCCAATGCTTTTGCAGCAGGTACTTATTCTTTTACCATTACAGATATTAATACTTGTAGCTTAACAGATAGTGTTACTATTACTGAGCCAACCGCCATTTCAGCATCTGCAAGCACAACAAATGTAAGTTGTAATGGAGGAAATAATGGAACTGCAACACTCACTTTAAGTGGAGGTACGGGAACAATATCTGCCGATTGGGGTTTGCTTAATCCTACTACATTAGTAGCGGGGACACATACTTATACCATTACGGATTCTAATAATTGTAGTTTAACCGATAGCGTTACGATTACTGAGCCTCTTGCACTTACTACTTCTTATACTATAGAAAATGTAAGTTGTTTTAATGGAAGTGATGGCTCTGTTACGCTCTATATTGCTGGGGGTACAATCAATTATGTTGTTACGGCTTTTGGTTTCACTCTTCCATTATTGGGTGGTATTGACACTGCGGCATCTTCTAGTATTATGCCTGCTGGCGTTCCAGCTGGAATCTATCCTTTTGTGGTAACGGATGCTAATAATTGTAGCACAGCAGATACTGTATATATTACTCAGCCAACCCAATTATCTTCTTCTTTTTCGCAAAACAACCTTTCTGCTTGCGGACTTGCAAATGGTAGTATTGATGCTAGTATTTTAGGAGGAATACAGCCCTACACTTTCACTTGGAGTAGTGGAGATACAACAGAAGATATTAGCAACTTAAGTGCTGGGCAATACACCCTTATAGTTACGGATTCTAACAATTGCAGTATTTTTGATACCCTAATTATCACCCAACCCTCTAACAATCTCTTGGTAAGCGCTACAACTTCCAATTATAATAATTATCAAATCAGTTGTAATGGAGGAACCGATAGTATCACTTCCACCGTAAGTGGTGGAACCCCTGGGTACTCTTATCTTTGGTCGGATGGTCAAACTACTGCAACTGCAAATAATTTAGTTGCTGGTAATTACACACTTACTATTACGGATTTAAATAGCTGTGATTATACTATTTCTATTACTTTAAACCAGCCCACTCTACTTTCTAATAATGTAGTAAGTGCTAATGTGCTATGTAATGGTTCTTCTGATGGAATTATAAGTGTGAATGTGAGTGGTGGTGTGCCAAATTACAATACTAATTGGGGAGGAATTGCAAATCCAAATGCATTATCTGTTGGCCATTATATTATTACTACAACTGATTCTAATGGCTGTGTAGCAGTTGATTCTGTTGAAATAATGCAACCTAATTTACTCAGTGGGTCAATTATGATTACCTCCAACTATAACGGACAAGATGTTAGTTGTAACGGAGGTGGGGATGGCTCTGTTATGGCAAGTATTTTTGGTGGTATTTTGCCATACAATTATTTATGGTCAAGTGGTGGAACAGCTAGTACAGAAGATTCACTTTCTGCAGGAACTTATTCTCTTACTATTACCGATTCGAACAATTGTGTAACTACATTAAATACTACTTTAACTGAACCAACTACTTTAGACCTTACCCTAAATGCAACAAATGGAAGTTGTGATGGAAGTTGTGATGGAAGTTTGAGTGCAACTATTTCTGGAGGAACTCCTACCTATTCTTATAATTGGTCGAACAATGATACCATGCCTGTTACAGACAGTTTGTGTGTTGGCACTTATAATTTGGTAATAATAGATGTAAATGGATGTATGATTTTCGATACTGCATTTATTTCTGAGCCATCTGTTTTAACAATTATTTCAGATTCCATTACAGACGTAAGTTATTTTGGTACCAACACAGGTTTTATTTATGCTTCTGTAAGTGGTGGTAATAGCGCCTATTCTTTCGCTTGGACTGGATCAAATGGATTTTCAGCAACTACAGAGGATTTGGATTCTTTATTTATTGGTACTTACATGCTCACAACTACCGATTCTTTAGGATGTACTACAAGTATGCAATTTATTGTAGATGGCCCTGCTGGTTATCCGCTAATTGTGCAATTAGATTCTGTTGTTAATGTAAGCTGTAATGGACTTTGTGATGGTTTTATTTCTATTTTAGCAGAAGGGGGCGATTCAAGCTATTTTTATGCTTGGACATCTTCAAACGGATTTATTTCTGCAATGCAGAATATCAGTAATTTGTGTCCTGGAATTTATGATTTACAACTTTCGGATAGTTCTGGAAATATTTTCAATACTTCCTATCAAATTTCTGAACCAAACGCTTTAAGTATTAGCATTACCACTGATAGTGCATTATGCTATGGAGGAATAGGATTAGCTACTGTTTATCCAATTGGTGGAACGCCAGCCTATTCTTATTTATGGAGTTCAGGGGATAGCAATCAGAGTGCATCTTTACTTGCAGGCAATTATATCATTTTAGTTACAGATACTAACAATTGCTTTATTAGTGATTCTCTTTTTATTGGACAAGCTGATTCTATGGTGGTAAATTCTACAATAACAAATATGACATGTTTTGGGCTAAATAATGGCTCTATAACTATTAATATTCTCTCTGGCGGACTAGCTCCTTTTACTTATTCAAATGATAATGGGGTAACTTTCCAATCGGTAAATACTTTCTTTAATTTGGCGACAGGGAGTTACACTATGGTAATAATGGATAATAATAATTGTATCGCTTCTGTTTCGGGTAGTGTAAGTCAACCGCAAGAATTAGTATTTACCATTAGTGCAACTGATGCAACTTGCTATGGCTATTGTGATGGAACAGCAATTTTAAATATTTCTGGCGGTACTCCTTTTGGAGGTACTCCTTTTTATATAGAAGATTGGGGAGGGCTGAATCAAATGGCATTGTGTGAAGGATTAGTAAATATAAGTGTAACCGATCAAAACGGATGTATTGCTACCAACTCTGTAACTATAAACGAACCACCACCACTTATTGTAAACATTTCTCAATTTGGAAACATCTTAGATGCAGGAGCTGGCTTTGCAAGCTATCAATGGTTAGATGATAATTTGAATCCGATAAATGGCGCTACTTCTCAGCAATTCACTCCACAAACAACTGGTGAATATTCTGTTTTGGTAACAGATGCTAACGGATGTTCGGCAACTTCATTCTCTATTATGTTTATTGCAGATGGTATTGCAGAAATAAATACCCTATTGAATATTTACCCAAATCCCACTAAGGACAAATTAAATATTCAATATGAAGGTTTTGGAATTACATCATTAATAATATTGGATGTAGGCGGAAATATCGTATTGCAGAAAAATGACATTCTATCAGCAGGGGAAAACACCCTACAATTAAACTTATTATATCTTCCAAAAGGAATGTATGTTTTACAATTAATTAGCGATAAAAAAATAATAAATCATAGCGTAATTTTGCAATAAGCAGAAGTTTATTAAAAATTCCGTAAATTGCAGGCGCAAAAAAGAAAAAAAATGTATAAAAAAATATTTTTAAGTTTAGGATTAATTTTAGGGATTTCCCTATTTGCTAATCAGAAAATGTTAGCTACTACTATTACTGATAGCACAACTACTGAGCAATATACGCCATTCTACTGGGATGTAATTTCGGATGTTGACAAAGTATTGCAACATGAAAAAATGAAGGACTTGAACAAAAGAGCAATTGACCAGTCCAAAATTGGTAGTAAACATTACGAAACAGCCGTTAAAAAAATGCAGAATAAAGATTATTTGGTAGCCATTGCGGAATTTAAAAATGCCATGAAAAGATACAAAAGAGCAAAATTAGGTCCTGATGCATACAATTATCTTTATACCAATATGGCTTTGTGTTTTGTCAGCACTGGCAAAACAAAGGATAAGGTAATGGCTAAGCGTTATGTTAATTTGCTAACGAAAACTATTTTTAAGGAAAAACAATGGTTGTATAATATTGCTATTGTGCATTACAATCTGAACAATCAGGATGAAGCCGCTTCTATGCTTTCTTCTTGCATCAGAATGGATGAATTCAATTATCAAGCATACGAAACGCTTAAAGCCATTTATAATGAATCAGGAAATACAAAAAGCGCTAATAAAGTTCATGATCAAATGCAATCTGCTCAGGCAAAAGAATTAAAACAATCGCAAAGAGCAAAAGCGGATAAAAAAAGTGGTAAAAAGAAGAAAGGAAAGGTAGTCATTACTGCTTCTTCTGGGGAAAAACCAGATATCAATAATATCCGAATTGTTGGAAAAGATGACCTTCTTCAATTCAATAAAATCGACAAGATTGATGAAAGAAGTATGGATCAAGTTCGGCAAGGAGTTGGCGCTTATAATGCTGGTGTAAAAGCCCTGAAAAACAAAGAGTACAACAAAGCGATTGATGATTTGAAGGAAGCCGAAAAGCGCCTTAAAAGAGGAAAAATAACAGAGGATGGCTTGAACTTTGTAAGGGGAAATTTGGCAATTGCATATCTTAGTAAAGGAGATAAAAGAGGATTGGGGCAAGCAAAAAGATATTTGAAATATTTAACAAAACAAATTTACAAAACAAGAGACTGGACTTATAATCTGGGAGTTGCATATTATACTTTTGGCGATAAAGAAAAAGCCTTGGATTTGTTCAAACTGGCTACAAAGCAAGATCGGCTTTATTTGAAGCCTTACCAAAATATGATTTTCACTTATAACGAAATGGAAGATCCCAAGAAAGCTTTATCTGTTCAAAAATCATATGACAAAAGTAGAAACGATTTAATTCGTTCTTTCAGCAAACAAGACCAATCTAAATTTGGTATTGGCGACCCTTATGTGTTTAGAGTAAACTTAGGGACTTATGGAGAATATGATACTCCTGCCGATATTTATGAGGAAGGGAACTTAATCTCTATTCCAATTGATAACGCAACCACTTCTTATGTTGCGGGCATGTTTTTTAATATGAATGAGGCCATAAGTTATCAGAAACAAATGAGAAAAAGAGGATACTCGGACGCCTTTGTGGTGGCTTTTAAAGATGGTGAAAAAACAGAATTCTAATTAAGACTACTATTTGACAGAATTAAAAGAAGCTCCTTTTGGAGCTTTTTTTTATTTCCTCATCTGATTGGTTAAGATTTGTATTTTAAAAAAATTTCATTAAAATTATTTATAATACTTTTGAAGAACTTTAAATTTAGCAATTATGAAAAAACTATTATTATCGCTAAGCATTTTATTTATATTTTCATTTGCTGCAAATGCACAAATTACAGTAACGGATGCTGATTTCGTTGGTGTAGGAGATGTAATTTTTCAGGCTACAGATAACACTCCTGCAAGTACAATTAATATTGGAAATACCGGGATAAATCAAACATGGGATTTTTCTACACTGCAGGAATCTTCTACAGGAAATCTATTATTTATTTCTCCTATAGGAACTACATATGAAAATCAATATCCAAATGCCAATTTGTGTATGAATGATAATGGTTCGTTAAGCTATTATAACAAAACTAGTACAGGGCTTTTTATACATGGCATAAATGATACAGTATTTCATTCTCCAACTCTATTTTATCCATTACCATTAACTTACGGGCTTACTATCTCTGATGGCCCGATTTTGATAATAGATAATGTTATCACTGGTCCTCTTTTGAGTTTGGCTCTTCCTCCTTCTACTGTTTCTACACTATCTAATGGTTTAGCTAATAGAGCTGACACAGCGCTAATTAAGATAATAAACACTACAGATTTCTTAGTTGATGCATCAGGAACAATGACAATACCCTTAGGAACTTTTGATATTTTAAGGTTAAAAAGCATAAAATATACTAATTCTGAGTTAGATATATATTGTTCTGATACTATATCCGGAATAGGTACCTGGATTAATAATGTTCCATTTTCTTCAATACCGTTCTTAGGAAGTTTCTCAAATAATGAAACAGAATATAAATATGAGTGGATAACAGATAACGTTTCAGTAGCATTTCTATTAGCAGAGATTATTGTTGATTCAGCAGATAATATTATTAATGGAGTCTCATTTCAAACTACAGCCCCTTCATATATTAATGAATCTAATCAAGATATATTTAATATTTATCCAATACCCGCAACTTATAATCTAAATTTGGAATCAACCATTGATAATATTACAACATACAAAATGTATGATCTAAATGGAAATTTGATATTGGAAAATACTTTTACTAAAAACACAAAAGTGGATTTAAATAATATAGCAAAGGGCTCTTATTTGCTAAACATTTCAACTGAAAAAGGGAGTATTACTAAGAAAATAATTGTAGAATAAATTTCTAAAAATCAAAATATGAATTGTGCAAATTAGTTTTGATACCAACCATATAATAGAGTTGGTTCAAATTTTGTAAATCGGAATTCCGCTTTCTAGAAATAATTTGCCCATAAAAATAAAGGTTGTTTTCTTTTATGGCTTGGTAACTAAGGGTTGCGGTAATGTAATCCTGAGTGGTTTTCACTCCTTGCCCATTAAAGTTACCGTATGAATATTGTTGTCCTTCTTTTTCCGCCTCAAAATCAGAAAGGAAAATATTTTTTCCAAAATGGGTTCCTGAACTATCTTCACCATAAATAGCATGATTCCATTTAATTTCCACATTCCATTTTTTATAATCGTAACTTAAAACCCCTAGTATTTCTTTGAAATTTGCCCCAAGTGGGTGTGCAAGCGCTTGATTGAGGTGCGTATAATTCTGCATTGGAATTCTGTGAGCATAAGTGTATGGTTGCACATGATTGTATTCTGCTAATGCAAACACATTTTTTACATTAAATGGCTCATTGGCTTTTGCTCCAATTTGATAAGCAAATTTGTTTTGAAAAAATCCGTCAGAATAATTTTTATCTCTATCCTTTTGTCGCGAAATATTTAAATCATCCAAGAGAATTTGCCCATACAAAATATACTGTTTGAAAGAAAAATTGAGATTGGTCCCCATAAGAACATTGCCTTTATTTGAGCCCATTGAAAACTCAACAGGTCGATAAAAAATGATTGGATTTAAATATGCTAATTCATAACCTCTGTTATAGTCACCAACTTTTGATTGCCAAATAACACTTTCAAAAATTCCAATGGTAAGATTATCCAATAGTTGTAAATCCAAATAATGGAAAGTAGCATGTTTTTTCCTTCTGTTGGGAGAATCCCAAATATCAGAAAAGGTTGTGTAAAGGTTGGTGTATTTTACTTTCCAAAAAGTAGTAGTAAATCGTAAAAAAGGGTAATTACTACTATTATCTGATAGCAAAAGTGAACGATAACCATCTCCAATAAAATGTTTGCTTTGTCCTATTTCCAAATCAAAATGCTTAGAAATATTGTATGCAATGCGATAATTAAAATCTTGAAAAGAAAATTTATCTCCTTTTTTCTCTACTTCTCCTCTCCCTGGAAACACCTGAAATTCCTCTAAATAATTATTTACAGATGTAGTTTGCTCTCCTTTAAATTTTTCATAGTCAAGCGAAAAACTTAATTTACTGTTCCCTTTATAAGCTAAAGAAAACCCAATGGAATGATAATCAAAATCCGATTCTCCAAAACTTTTGGCATAAGAAATTAAGGGTGAAGCAGTAAGTCCTAAAAAACTATTTTGCACCCCTTCTTCTGATAAGATTGGTAAAAAAGAATTAGTATTTGCTTTTAATCTAGAACCATAATAAAGGGAAGAAAAGGAATTTTGCGCCTGTAAAAAGTAAGAGAAAAAAAGTAAAAGGGAAATGCTAATAGGCCTTTTCATCTCCTTTTATTCCATTCCATACCGTTAGTGCTACAAGATTAATATCCAATGCAAAAGACCAATTTTCTATATACCAAACATCCGCCCTAACCCTGCCTTCCATATCTTTCAGTTCCTTTGTTTCCCCTCTATATCCTTTTACTTGTGCAACCCCAGTTATCCCTGGTTTTACCAACTGGCGCACCATGTATTTTCCGATAAGAGATGAATACTCTTGAGTATGTTTTAGCATATGTGGCCTTGGCCCCACTACAGACATATCGCCCATCAGCACATTAATAAATTGAGGTAGTTCGTCCAAACTGCTTTTTCGCAAGAAAGAACCAATTTTTGTAATTCTTGAGTCTCCTTTTGTTGCTTGCACATTGTCGGTATCCTCATTTTGCGCCATAGAGCGAAATTTGAAGCACATGAATTCTTCATTATTTAGCCCTGAGCGAACTTGTTTGAAAAGTACTGGTCCTTTTGAAGAAAGTTTAATAAGTAGTGCTATAAGAGGATAAAGCCAAGAGAGCAAAAGCACTATAACTAAAAAAGAAAACACTACATCAAATGTTCGTTTTATCATCTTGTTTACAATATCGGTGAGAGGTTCTTGCCGAAAAGTAATTACTGGTACATCCTCAAAAAAATCAATATTTACTCTTTTGAAAGGGAAGCTTCTAAAGTCAGGAATAATTTTGAAACGAATCATGTTTTTATCTGCAAAAGAGATAAGCTCTTTTATTTTAGAAGTATAAGTTAGTGGCAGGGTATAATATATTTCATCCACATCATTTTTGATTGCAAACTCCTGTAAATCATCAAAATGTCCTTGTTTTATGTTTTCTTTCACCTGAAAAGAAGTTTCACCATCTGTAAAAATGCCTAGCAAACGAATTCCAAAAACATCCTTTTTATGAATATAATTGTATAATTGTTCAGCAACATTTCCTCCTCCAATTAGGATTACTTTTTTGTAATTAAATCCTGACTTTCTGAAAAAATAAATAAGTCGCAAAGCCAAGATTCGCCATACCAAAATCATCCCAAATGAAAAAGCATAAGTGGCATACAAATGCTCACGCGAGAAAGAGGAAGCTTTTAAGGAAAATAAAATTCCACTAAGTGCCACTCCATTTATCAGGGCTGCTTTGAAAAGATTGAAAAGTACCCTATCTAATCTTCTTATGCTTTTAATATCGTATAATTTTAAAAGAAAAGCGGTAAGCGTCCAAAGAAAATTAAAAATAAGAAGTAGGAATTTGTACTTATCAGAAAACAGAAAAGTTTCAAACTTTATATAATAAGTAATTACAAATGCAAGATTGATAAAAAGCAAATCGCCTGCAAAATGTATTGCCCAAAAATATCTTGAGTATCCTTTCAACTTAGGTGTGTTCTAATAATAGATTTCTTTCAAAAAACAAATATAACAAATAAGATGAAAGGCGTATTTTTCTAAAGAATAGCTTTTGCTATTTAAAGAAAAATACAACAAAACAGATTCTTTCGTTAGATTTGTTCCTTTAAGGTTTGCATAGTTGTCTTTATACTGCATCATATTTCTTTATATTATCATGATAAAATTTCAAAAATCTTCTTTGTCTAAAAAAAACTATGAAAATTTTGATGTGAATGTATTATTAGAACCCACCTTAAATTAATTCTGACAAAAATAGGGAATTTTATAATCTTCCATCAATGCAATTGGCAGGTATAAAATATTTTGCATCAAAAATTACCCTTTTATCACTTTTTAAGTTTTTAAAATCAATGGACTTAAAGTCTTTATGTGCCACTGCCAAAATAATAGCAGCATAATTCTTTTTACGAAAATCTGCTATCAAATCAATCTTTAATTCCTTCTTCACATCCTCTTTGTTTGCCACAGAATCAAATACATCCACCTTAGCACCAAAGGAAATCAGCTCATTATAAACATCTAAAATTTTGGTATTACGAATGTCTGGGCAATTTTCTTTAAAAGTAATACCTAAAATCAACACATTTGCTCCTTTCACTTTGATATTTTTAGCTATCATCAATTTTACCACTTTTGAAGCCACAAAAGCCCCCATCTTATCATTCACATTTCTGCCAGATAAAATTACATCTGGTTTGTAGCCCAATTTTTCTGATTTATAAGTAAGATAGTAAGGATCAACACTTATGCAATGCCCACCAACCAAACCGGGCCGAAAGGGAAGAAAATTCCATTTAGTTTTTGCTGCTTCCAAAACTTCATGGGTATCAATATCCATTTTATCAAAAATTAAAGCCAACTCATTTACAAAGGAAATGTTCAAGTCCCGCTGGGCATTTTCAATGGACTTTGATGCTTCAGCCACTATTATACTTGGAGCCAGATAAGTGCCTACCTCAATAATAGATTTGTAAAGTTCATCTACTTTTTTGGCAGTTTCATCATTGGAGCCGGAAGTTACTTTCTTTATTTTTGTGAGTGTATTTATTTTATCTCCAGGGCTAATTCTTTCTGGCGAATAACCACAGAAAAAATCCTTATTATATTTCAAACCACTTCCTTTTTCTAAAATAGGAACGCAATCCTCCTCAGTGCATCCTGGATAAACTGTTGATTCATAAATAACAATA
>ERZ813253.407-NODE-407-length-15529-cov-7.606869_pt1 | contig 15529 bp, 11 predicted proteins | sample MGYA00520893_ERZ813253 | MGnify/ENA primary metagenome ERZ813253 (study PRJEB31669, sample SAMD00080414) | marine metagenome | biome: oceanic hadal pelagic zone biome; feature: marine hadalpelagic zone; material: sea water | place: Pacific Ocean:Izu-Bonin Trench...
GGGCGACAATGTGACCATGACGGTCAAGCTGATCGCGCCGATCGCCATGGACGAGGGCCTGCGTTTCGCCATCCGCGAAGGTGGCCGCACCGTCGGCGCCGGCGTCGTCACCGAAATAGTCGAGTAATCAGGACATATAAGGCTCAGGAACGCTTAAGACTGGCGTCTGCAGGAGTGTAGCTCAATTGGCAGAGCGCCGGTCTCCAAAACCGGAGGTTGGGGGTTCGAGGCCCTCCACTCCTGCCAAGACGAACGATACCAACGCGATGGATAGAGGCAAGGTTTTGAGAGACCCCGCGAAGCATATAGTCGGATTGCTCCGAGAAGGAATACAGATTTAAGATGGCCAAGACGTCGCCACAGGAATTCATCACTCAAGTTCGCCAGGAGACTTCGAAAGTCACCTGGCCGACCCGCAAGGAAACGGTCGTCACCACGATTATGGTGTTCATCATGGTGGCGGTGATGGCGGTTTTCTTTTTCTTTGTCGATCAGATACTCGCCTTCGGCGTGCGTCTTATCCTTGGATTCGGGGGCTGATCCCATGGCGATGCGTTGGTATATCGTTCACGTCTACTCGGGCTTCGAGCGCAAGGTCGAACAGGCGATCCGCGAGCAGGCCCAGATCAAAGGCCTGGCTGATCGTTTCGAGGAAGTGATGGTACCGTCCGAAGAGGTCGTCGAGATGCGCCGCGGCCGGAAGGTGACAACGGAGCGCAAGTTTTTTCCAGGCTATGTGCTGGTCAAGGTCGATCTCGACGATGAAAGCTGGCATCTGGTCAAGAACACTTCGAAAGTCACCGGTTTTCTTGGCGCGGGTGGCCGCCCGGTGCCGATCAGCAACGCCGAGGCCGAGCGCATCATCAATCAGGTCAAGGATGGTGTTGAGAGGCCCAAGCCTTTGATTTCATTCGAAGTCGGCGAGGCGGTTCGGGTTTGCGACGGTCCCTTTGCCTCGTTCAACGGTCTGGTCGAGGAAGTCGATGAAGAGCGCGCGCGGGTCAAGGTCGGGGTCACCATCTTCGGACGCGCGACGCCAGTGGAGCTTGAGTACGCCCAGGTCGAAAAGGCCTGATTTATTTGTTCGTCTCTCCCTCTTGGAGAGGCGTCTCGTTCGTGGGAGGCCCGCCATGGCCGGACCACGGCCCCAGTTAGATTGAGGGAGTGTTATGGCGAAGAAGATAACCGGTTATATAAAGCTGCAAGTGCCGGCGGCGAAGGCGACTCCATCGCCGCCCATCGGCCCTGCATTGGGCCAGCGCGGCCTCAACATCATGGAATTCTGCAAGGCGTTCAATGCCGAAACCCAGAGCATGGAACCGGGTATGCCGATCCCCGTGGTGATCACCTGCTACGCCGATCGCAGCTTCAGCTTCATCCGCAAGACTCCGCCGGCGAGCTATTTCATCAAGAAGGCCGCGAAGCTGGAGAAAGCCTCCAGCGAGCCGGGCCGCACGGAAGCCGTCGGCCAGGTGTCGATGGCGCAGATCAGGGAGATCGCCGAACAGAAGATGGTCGATCTCAACGCAAACGACCTCGATGCGGCCTGCCGCATCCTGTCGGGCTCGGCGCGCTCCATGGGCGTCGAGGTGGTGGAGTAGGGCCATGGCAAAATCAGGAAAAAGAATGGCCGCCGCCCGCGAGGGCATCGACCGCCATGCGGCTTACCCGCTCGACGAGGCGGTGCGGATGATGAAGGATCGCGGCAAGGCGAAGTTCGACGAGACCGTCGAGATCGCTATCGGCCTGGGCGTCGATCCGCGCCATGCGGATCAGATGGTGCGCGGCGTCGTGCAATTGCCCCACGGCACCGGAAAATCGGTGCGTGTCGCGGTGTTTGCCAAAGGGGATAAGGCCGCCGAGGCCGAGGCCGCGGGCGCCGACTTGGTTGGCGCCGAGGACCTCGCCGAGCGTATCCAGGGCGGCGAGATGAACTTCGACCGCTGCATCGCGACCCCGGACATGATGGCCGTAGTCGGCCGCCTGGGTAAGATCCTGGGACCGCGCGGGCTGATGCCCAATCCAAAGCTCGGCACGGTGACGATGAATATTTCAGACGCGGTCGCCTCGGCCAAGGGCGGCGAAATACAGTTCCGTGTCGAGAAGGCGGGCATTATCCATGCCGGTGTCGGTAAGCTGAGTTTCAGCGAAGACCAACTGGTCGAGAACCTGCGCGCCTTTATCGACGCCATCAGCAAGGCCAAGCCGTCGGGGGTCAAGGGTGTCTATATGAAGAAGGTATCGATCAGCTCGACCATCGGGCCGGGCATCAAGGTCGAAGTCTCATCGCCATCCAGCGCCGCCGCCGGGTGAGCGTCGCCGTTGGAAAGTTTTTGAGTTTCGCCGTCAACCCGTCCCTAGGGACGGATGGCGGTGGCGGCGAGTGGGCTTACGCCTTCTCGCCAACCTGTCCGAGACCGTGGGTATCGCGGCATCGCGTTTGCCGGGATTCAATGGAGGTTATCCGCCCGCATAGGCAGGGATCAGGCCCATTCATACCGCGCCGTTTGGCGCGGCGGACTGGGGTTGGATTTCTGGGACAGGCGAACCGGGCTCGACTGGCTCGCCGGTTGAGTCTAGACGCAACGAAGGTGGCAAATTCGCGCCATCTTCCAAAAGTGGAGACGACCAGTGCTGCGTAATGAAAAGGTGCAGATCATCACTGAGCTGCATGACATCTTCGCCAATGCGGGCCTTGTGGTGGTAACCCACCAGAATGGCCTGACGGTTGGCGAGGCCACGGAACTGCGTCGCCGGATGAGAGAGTCGAACGCAACCTACCGGGTGGTCAAGAACAGGCTGACCCTGCGCGCGATCGGCGACACGCCTTATGAGAGCTTGAGCGATCTGTTCCAAGGACAGACCGCGATTGCCTATTCGGACGATCCGGTAGCCGCGGCGAAAGTGGCCGTTGCTTACGCTAAATCCAACGACAAGCTGGAAATCCTGGGGGGCGCCATGGGCGAGCTCGTGCTTGACGTCGACGGCGTCAAGGCACTCGCAAGCCTTCCCTCACTCGACGAGTTGCGCGGCAAGATTGTCGCCATGCTCAACACGCCGGCGACCAGAATCGCTACCGTGCTGAGCGCACCCGCCGGTCAATTGGCACGCCTGCTTTCGGCGCGTGCGGCTCAGGAAGAAGCGGCTTAAAGGCCGCGTGGATACCAGTTTTAACCCAGTCAACACGACGTTCAAACCGAGGAGATAGAGATGGCTGACTTAGCCAAAATTGCAGACGACCTTTCGGCCCTGAGTGTTCTTGAGGCCGCCGAGCTGAGCAAGATGCTCGAAGAGAAATGGGGCGTATCGGCCGCCGCGCCCGTCGCCGTTGCCGCTGTCGGCGGCGGTGGCGGTGATGCCGCCGAGGTCGAGGAACAGACGGAGTTCACCGTCATTCTGGCGTCATACGGCGAAAAGAAGATCAACGTCATCAAGGAGGTCCGCGCGCTTACCGGGCTCGGCCTCAAGGAGGCGAAGGATCTTGTCGAATCCGCCCCGGCGCCGGTCAAGGAAGGCATCGACAAGGACGAGGCCGCGACTATCAAGACGAAGCTCGAAGAAGCGGGCGCCACGGTCGAGGTCAAGTAAGTATCGGCTGTTTAACGGCGGCGGTCGCGGCTTGTCCCGTGATCGTCGCCGTGACTTTGGATTTATGCGGCGCATCCGTGCCGCTTCGCACAACCAACAAGCAGTCTAGGATTTCGCATGTCATATATTTTTTCGGGCCGCAAGCGCACTCGACGCACTTTCAGCCGTATTCCGTCTGTCGCGCCGATGCCGAATCTCATCGAGGTGCAAAAGAGTTCCTACGCAAAGTTTTTGCAGATGGATACGCCTCCGGAAGAGCGGGTGGATCGCGGTATTCAAGCGGTCTTGAAATCGGTCTTCCCGATCAAGGATTTTTCGGACAGCGCCGAGCTTCACTTCGTGAGCTATGAGTTCGAACCGCCGAAGTATGATGTGGAGGAGTGCCAGCAACGCGGCATGACCTACGCGGCGCCGCTCAAGGTGACCCTGCGGCTCATCGTCTTCGACATCGAGGAAGACATCAAGAAGCGCGATGTTCGCGACATCAAGGAGCAGAACGTCTACATGGGCGATATGCCGCTGATGACGGTCAACGGCACCTTCGTCATCAACGGCACGGAGCGCGTCATCGTTTCCCAGATGCACCGCTCCCCCGGCGCGTTCTTCGATCACGACAAGGGCAAGACCCACTCGTCGGGCAAATTCCTATTCACCGCGCGGGTCATCCCCTATCGCGGGTCATGGCTCGATTTCGAATTCGACGCCAAGGATCTGGTCTATGTGCGTATCGATCGTCGCCGCAAGCTGCCGGTGACGACCCTGCTCTACGCCATCGACATGACCACCGCGGAAATCTTCGAGACGTTCTACGGCACGGTTATCTACACCAAGGACAAGAAAGGTTGGCGCACGCCTTTCGATGCCGAGCGCACGCGGGGAACCAAACTTCTGCGCGACTTGATCGACGCCAAGAATGGTAAGAAACTCGCTGACTCCGGCGCCAAGATGACGCCCCGCTTGATCAAGAAGCTTGTCGACTCCAAGATTTCCGAACAGCTTGTGCCGGTCGATGCCCTGGAAGGCCGGTTCATCGCCAACGATCTGATCAATGAGAAAACCGGCGAGATTTTTTGCGAGGCGGGTGACGAGATCACCGCGGAGTTGATCGAGACTCTGGTTGAGGCGGGGATCACCCAATTGCCGACTCTGGCCATCGACGGGATCACCGTCGGTCCCTATATCCGCAATACCCTGGCACTCGACAAATGCTCGAACCGCAACGAGGCCTTGCTCGAAATCTATCGCGTGATGCGCCCCGGCGAGCCGCCGACCATTGAGACCGCCGAGACCCTGTTCAAGGGGCTGTTCTCCGACGCGGACCGCTATGATTTGTCGTCGGTGGGACGGGTCAAGCTCAATGCCCGCCTCAACCTCGATGCCAGTGACGAAGTTCGTATCCTGCGCAAGGAAGACATTTTGGCCGTGGTCAAGACCCTGGTCGATCTCAAGGACGGACGCGGCGATATCGACGATATCGACCATTTGGGCAATCGTCGGGTGCGTTCGGTCGGCGAGCTCCTGGAAAACCAATATCATGTCGGCCTGCTGCGCATGGAGCGGGCGATTCGGGAGCGCATGAGCTCGGTCGAAATCGACAGCGTCATGCCGCATGACCTGATCAACGCCAAACCGGCGGCGGCGGCGGTGCGCGAATTCTTCGGCTCGTCGCAGCTCAGCCAGTTCATGGATCAGACCAATCCCTTGTCCGAGATCACGCATAAGCGGCGCTTGTCGGCGCTTGGGCCGGGCGGTTTGACGCGCGAGCGGGCGGGTTTCGAGGTGCGCGATGTGCATCCCACCCACTACGGCCGCATCTGCCCGATCGAGACTCCCGAAGGCCCCAATATCGGCCTGATCAACAGCCTGGCGACCTATGCTAAGGTCAATAAATACGGCTTCATCGAAAGCCCCTACAGTCGGGTCGTCAAGGGCCGGGTCACCGAAGAGGTGATTTATCTGTCGGCCATGGACGAGGGCAAATACATCATTGCCCAGGCCAACGCCACCATGGACGCGAAGGGTACTCTGACCCAGGATTTGGTGAGCTGCCGCCACGACGGCGATTTCGAAATGGTGCCGCCGGATAGGGTCGATTTCATCGATGTTTCACCCAAGCAGTTGGTTTCCGTGGCCGCCGCCCTGATCCCGTTCCTGGAGAACGACGACGCCAACCGGGCGTTGATGGGGTCGAACATGCGACGCCAGCCGGTCCCCTTGGTCCGCGCCGAAGCGCCCCTGGTGGGAACCGGCATGGAAGGGACCGTGGCCCGGGATTCCGGCGCCAGCATCGTGGCGCGCCGGACCGGGGTGGTCGATCAGGTGGACGCCACGCGCATCGTGGTGCGTGCCGACCAGGATTCCACCGGTCAGCTTGGCGTCGATATCTACAATCTGCTGAAGTTCCAGCGTTCGAATCAGAACACCTGCATCAACCAGCGTCCCCTGGTCAAGGTGGGCGATATGGTCGACGCCGGCGAGATCATTGCCGACGGCCCGAGCATCGACACCGGCGAGTTGGCCCTGGGCCGCAACGTGCTGGTCGCCTTCATGCCGTGGGGCGGTTACAACTTCGAGGATTCGATCCTGATTTCCGAGCGCATCGTCAAGGACGACGTCTTTACTTCGATCCATATCGAGGAATTCGAAGTCATGGCGCGCGACACCAAGCTCGGTCAGGAAGAGATCACCCGGGACATTCCCAATGTCGGCGAGGAAGCCCTCAAGAATCTCGACGAGGCGGGCATTGTCTACATCGGCGCCGAGGTCAAGGCCGGCGATATCCTGGTCGGCAAGATTACGCCCAAGGGCGAAAGCCCGATGACGCCGGAGGAAAAGCTGCTCAGGGCGATCTTCGGCGAGAAGGCGTCCGACGTGCGCGACACCAGCCTGAAGCTGCCGCCCGGCGTATCGGGAACGATTGTCGAAGTCCGCGTGTTCTCGCGGCGCGGCATCGATCAGGACGAACGCTCCATGGCGATCGAGCACGAGGAGATCGAGCATCTCGCCAAGGACCGCGACGATGAGCTGATCATCATCGAGGGCCACATCTATGAAGTCCTCAAGGGTCAGTTGATGGGCAAGATGGCGGCCAGCGGCCCCAAGGGCATGGCGGCCAATGTCAAGATCACCGAGGCCGTGCTGTCCGAGCTTAGCCATGGGCAATGGTGGCAAATCGGCCTCAAGGACAAGAAGGCCATGGCCGAGATCGAACGGGTCAAGAGCCATTTCGACGAAGCCCTGGCGCGCCTCGAAAGCCGCTTCGACGACAAGGTCGAGAAGCTCCAGCGCGGCGCCGAATTGCCGCCGGGCGTCCTCAAGATGGTCAAGGTGTTCATCGCCGTGAAGCGCAAGCTGCAATCGGGCGACAAGATGGCCGGACGTCACGGCAACAAGGGCGTGATATCGCGCATCGTGCCGGTCGAGGACATGCCGTATCTAGAGGACGGCACGCCGGTCGATGTGGTGCTCAACCCGCTCGGCGTTCCATCGCGTATGAATGTCGGGCAAATTCTCGAAACCCACCTCGGTTGGGCATCCCATGTGCTGGGCCGCCAGATCGGCGAGTTGGCCGACGAGATGAAGCGCGGCGCGAACGGAAAGGAGATGCGCAAGCGGTTGAGCGAGATTTACGATCTCACGCCGAAGACCAGCAACCTGTCCAGCCTGGCGGATGAAGAATTGCTCGAAGTCGGCGAAAAGCTGAGCGATGGCGTCCCCATGGCGACGCCGGTCTTCGACGGCGCCCACGAGGATGACATCGTCAAGATGCTCGAACTCGCCGGTCTCGACGCTTCGGGTCAGGTCACCCTGATCGACGGGCGCACCGGCGAAGCGTTCGCGCGGCAGGTCACCGTGGGCTATATCTACATGCTCAAGCTGCATCACCTGGTCGACGACAAGATCCACGCGCGTTCCATCGGGCCTTACAGTCTGGTCACCCAGCAGCCGCTTGGCGGCAAGGCGCAGTTCGGCGGCCAGCGCTTCGGCGAGATGGAAGTCTGGGCCCTGGAAGCCTATGGCGCGGCCTATACCTTGCAGGAAATGTTGACGGTGAAATCCGACGATGTTTCGGGCCGCACGAAAGTCTATGAGTCGATCGTCAAGGGCGAAGATACGTTCGAAGCGGGTATTCCCGAGAGCTTCAATGTTCTCGTCAAGGAACTGCACGCCCTGGGTCTGAATGTGGAGCTCAAGCAGTCTAGCTAGAGATTAAGCGGGCGCGGCTTGCGCGCCCATGAAGTTTTTCCCTTGAGTACGGGAAGAGGAGAGAGCCGATGAATGAGTTGATGAAAATATTCGGGCAGACCAACGGCCCGCAGACCTGCGAAGAAATCAGGATCGCCGTGGCCAGCCCGGAGAAAATCCGGTCCTGGTCCTTCGGCGAGGTCAAGAAGCCGGAAACCATCAACTACCGTACCTTCAAGCCCGAGCGTGACGGGTTGTTCTGCGCCCGTATCTTCGGTCCGGTGAAGGACTATGAGTGCCTGTGCGGTAAATACAAGCGCATGAAGTTCCGCGGCATTGTCTGCGAGAAATGCGGTGTCGAGGTCATTCAGTCGCGGGTCCGCCGCGAGCGGATGGGCCATATCGAACTGGCGTCTCCGGTCGCCCACATCTGGTTCCTCAAGTCGCTGCCGTCGCGCATCGGCCTGTTGCTCGACATGACCCTCAAGGAGCTTGAGCGCGTCCTCTATTTCGAAAGCTATGTCATCACCGAGCCGGGCCTCACCCCGTTCACGGTGAAGCAGCTACTCTCGGAAGAGGAGTTCATGGACGCCCAGGACGAATACGGTCAGGAGAATTTCCAGGCCGGGATCGGCGCCGAGGCGATTCGCGGCATGCTGGAAGCGATCGATTTTGAGGCCGAACGCGACCTGTTGCGGGCCGAACTGCCCGAGACCGGCTCCGAAGCCAAGCGCAAGAAGATCGTCAAGCGGCTCAAGCTGATCGAAACCCTGCTCGAATCGGGCAACCGGCCCGAGTGGCTGATCATGCAAGTCATTCCGGTGATCCCGCCGGAGCTGCGCCCGTTGGTGCCGCTCGACGGCGGGCGGTTCGCGACCTCCGATCTCAACGATCTCTATCGTCGGGTGATCAACCGTAACAACCGCCTGAAGCGGCTGATGGAACTCCACGCCCCCGACATCATCGTGCGCAACGAAAAGCGCATGCTTCAGGAATCCGTGGACGCTCTGTTTGACAACGGCCGCCGCGGCCGCGTCATCACCGGCGCCAACAAGCGCCCGCTCAAGTCTCTCTCGGATATGCTCAAGGGCAAGCAGGGGCGGTTCCGCCAAAACCTGCTCGGCAAGCGCGTCGATTATTCGGGGCGGTCGGTGATCGTCGTCGGCCCGGAGCTCAAGCTCCATCAATGCGGCCTGCCCAAGAAGATGGCGCTCGAGCTGTTCAAGCCGTTCATCTATTGCAAGCTCGAACTCTACGCCATGGCGACCACCATCAAGGCCGCCAAGCGCATGGTGGAAAAGGAGCGTCCCGAGGTCTGGGATATTCTGGAGCAGGTCATCCGCGAGCATCCGGTCTTGCTTAACCGCGCGCCGACCCTCCACCGCCTCGGTATCCAGGCGTTCGAGCCGATCCTGGTGGAAGGCAAGGCGATCCAGCTTCATCCGCTGGTCTGCGCCGCCTTCAACGCCGACTTCGACGGCGACCAGATGGCGGTCCATATACCGTTGTCCCTGGAAGCCCAGCTTGAGGCACGGGTCTTGATGATGTCGACCAACAACATCCTCAGCCCGGCCAACGGCAAGCCGATCATCGTGCCGTCCCAGGATATCATTCTCGGACTCTATTTCATGTCCTTGGCGCTGCCTGACCAACCGGGCGACGGCATGGTCTTCGGCGGCATGGCCGAACTCGAGCATGCGCTCCACAGTGGCGCCGTGTCGCTGCACAGCAACATTAAATGCCGTCTCGAATGGGTCGATAAGAAAGGCGAGCCGGAAATCCTACTCGTCGAAACGACTCCCGGCCGCATGCTGATTTCCGAGTTTCTGCCACGCAACACCAAAATCAGTTTCGATTTGATCAACAAGCTGCTGACCAAGAAGGAAATCAGTCACGTTATCGACGAGGTCTACCGGCATTGCGGCTCGAAAGAGACCGTGCTGTTTGCCGATCGCATTATGGGCTTGGGCTATTATCACGCGTGCCGCGCCGGCATCTCGTTCGGCAAGGACGATATGGTGATCCCGCCGGCCAAGGAAAAGCTCGTCAACGAGACCCGGATCATGGTCAAGGGCTACGAGAAACAGTTCCAGGACGGCCTGATTACCCAGGGCGAGAAATACAACAAGGTGGTCGATGTCTGGGCCCAGTGCACCGATAAGGTCGCCGATGAGATGATGAAGGGTATATCCGGCACCGCTGACGGCACGGGCGCCAAGCAGACGGTAACCGGCCTTAATTCGGTCTTTATGATGGCCGATTCCGGCGCTCGCGGATCGGCGGCGCAGATGAAGCAGCTCGCCGGCATGCGCGGCCTGATGGCCAAGCCTTCCGGTGAAATCATCGAGACCCCGATCATCTCGAACTTCAAGGAGGGGCTCACCGTGCTGGAGTATTTCAACTCCACCCACGGCGCGCGCAAGGGCCTCGCCGACACCGCGCTCAAGACCGCGAACTCGGGCTATCTCACGCGGCGTCTGGTTGATGTGGCGCAGGATTGCATCATCACCGAGCCCGATTGCGGCACCAAGAAGGGCCTCACGGTGAGCGCCGTCATCGAGGGCAGCACGATCGTCTCGCCGTTGTCCGAACGTATTCTCGGCCGTTTTGCCAGTGTCGATGTGAACGAGCCGGGCAGCCGCAAGAAACTCATCAAGGCCGGCGAGATGATGGAAGAAGTCACCGTCGACGCGATCGAGGAGGCCGGTGTCGATACGATCATGATCCGTTCGGTATTGACCTGCGAAACCGAGCAGGGCGTCTGCGCCAAATGCTATGGCCGTGATCTGGCGCGCGGTACGCCGGTTAATATCGGCGAGGCCGTCGGGGTCATCGCCGCCCAGTCGATCGGTGAGCCGGGAACCCAGCTCACCATGCGCACCTTCCACATCGGCGGCACCGCCCAGCGCGGCGCGGAGCAGTCCGATGTCGAGGCGGCTATCGATGCCACCGTGGTCATACGCAATCGCAATGTCGTCATCGACAGCAAGGGGCGCCCGGTGGTCATGGGGCGCAACTGCGAGGTCGTGCTGATTGACGAAAATGAACGGGAGCGGGCGCGTTATCGCGTGCCTTACGGAACCCGCCTGTTGCACGACGAAGGCGACAAAGTGGTCAAGGGCGACCGGGTCGCCGAATGGGACCCCTATACCCTGCCGATCATCACCGAAAGCGAGGGCTTCGCGAACTATGTCGATATGATCGAAGGCGTGTCCTATATCGAGATTGTCGACGAAACTACAGGCATCGCCAACAAGGTGGTGATCGATTGGAAGCAGCAGGCCCAGGGTTCTGATCTGCGGCCGCGTATCACCCTGCGCGATAAGGACGGCAAGGTCCTGAACCTGCCGAATGGTTCCGAGGCGCGCTATTTCATGTCGGTTGACGCCATCCTCAACGTTGAGGACGGCGCGAAGGTTCACGGCGGCGACGTGTTGGCGCGCATTCCGCGCGAATCATCCAAGACCCGCGATATCACCGGCGGGCTACCCCGGGTGGCCGAGCTGTTCGAGGCGCGCAAGCCGAAGGATTTTGCGATCATCGCCGAAGCGGCGGGCCGGGTTGAATACGGCAAGGACTATAAAGCCAAGCGCCGCATCATCGTCCATCCCGACGACCAGAGCGCCGAGCCCATCGAATATCTCTTCCCGAAGGGCAAGTATATTTCTGTCCAGGAAAACGATCACGTGGAGAAGGGCGACCTGCTGATGGACGGCAACCCGGTGCCCCACGATATTCTGAAGGTTCTCGGGGTCGAGGCGCTGGCCAATTACCTGATCGATGAAATCCAGGAGGTCTATCGGCTCCAGGGCGTCAAGATCAACGATAAGCATATCGAGGTGATCTGCCGCCAGATGCTACAGAAGGTCGAGATCAAGGAGCCGGGCGAGACCACCTATCTGGTCGGCGAGCAAATCGACCGTCGCGAATTCGAGGAGCACAATGCCAGGGCCGTGGCGGATGGCCGCAAGCCGGCGATTGCGTTCCCGGTTCTTCAAGGCATCACCAAGGCGTCCTTGCAGACCAGCTCCTTCATCTCAGCGGCGTCCTTCCAGGAGACCACGAGGGTGCTTACGGAAGCCGCGATCGCCGGGCGGAGCGATCATCTTGTCGGGCTCAAGGAGAACGTTATCGTCGGTCGCCTCATCCCGGCCGGCACGGGCGCCATGATGACTAGATTCAAGGAATTGGCGGCGGAACGCGACCGCGAATTCGAGGAACTGGCGGCGGCGGAGGAAGCCAAGGAGCAAGCCGCTATCGAAGCCGCTTCGGCGGCCGATGGCGAAGGCGCGGAGGAAGCGCAAGCCGGCTGATCGGTTTAGAGCCTGATTAAGGAGGATTATGGGGAGGGAGCGCGATGCTCCTTCCCCGATCTTTTCGGGGCGGTTCGCGAGGCTCGAAAAAACCTGTTAAAACCTCGGAATCAATGGCCGAATAGGCTTGACTGCCAGCGGGGGCGCAACTAGTATCCGCCGGTCTTTTGGAATTGGTTGTAGAGACGTTCTCTAGACACAGTTTCTGAGACAATAGGTTTAACATTTTGACCATGCCGAACGGGCCGGCGAAACCAGCCTGCAACAGGCAATGCGCTTAATTTTTTGCGCATTTGTTGCTTTGTTGCGTCGTTTGACGCGGGTCAAGGGAAGTTGTGTATGCCGACGATTAATCAGCTGATTCGTAAGCCGCGCTCACGCCAGGTGGTGCGCACCAAGGTCCCCGCCATGCAGGCTTGTCCGCAGAAGCGCGGGGTTTGTGTGCGCGTCTACACCACCACCCCGAAGAAGCCGAACTCGGCTCTTCGTAAGGTTGCGCGCGTCAGGCTGACGAACGGTTTCGAGGTTACCAGCTATATTCCCGGCGAAGGCCATAACCTGCAGGAACATTCGGTTGTGATGATCCGCGGGGGTCGCGTCAAGGACCTGCCGGGTGTGCGATATCATGTCATTCGCGGTGTTCTCGATACCCAGGGCGTAGCCGACCGCCGCCAGCGCCGTTCGAAATACGGCACCAAACGGCCGAAGTAGAGGGAGCCGAGAAATGTCGCGCCGCCGCGCCGCCGTAAAACGCGAAATCCAACCCGATCCCAAATTTGGCGATGTGGTGGTCAGCAAGTTTATGAACTCGCTGATGACCGCCGGCCGCAAGTCGGTTGCCGAGAATATACTCTATGGCGCTTTCGATCTCATCGAGAGCCGTTCCGGGGGCGATCCGCTCAAGATCTTCCACGAGGCCATCGAAAACGTAAAACCGATGACTGAAGTGCGCTCCCGCCGGGTCGGCGGCGCCACCTATCAGATTCCCATCGAGGTCCGCATCGGTCGCCGCCAGGCCCTGGCCATTCGTTGGATCATCGCGGTGTGCCGTAAACGGGGCGAGAACACCATGGTCGAACGCTTCGCCGGAGAGCTCATGGACGCCGCCAACGGTCGCGGCGCATCGGTCAAAAAGCGCGAAGACACCCATCGCATGGCCGAAGCCAACAAGGCGTTCTCGCACTACCGTTGGTAGTGTCGAGCTTGGCATATAGGTAGTCGTCTCATGGCCCGTGTAACACCCCTCGCCCGATACCGAAACATCGGCATCATGGCGCATATCGACGCCGGTAAGACGACGACGACCGAGCGCATTCTCTATTACACCGGCCGGTCCTATAAGATCGGCGAAGTCCATGACGGCGCCGCCACCATGGACTGGATGGAGCAGGAGCAGGAGCGCGGCATTACCATCACGTCGGCGGCGACGACCTGCCAATGGCGCGATCATCACATCAACATCATCGACACCCCGGGCCATGTGGACTTCACCATTGAAGTCGAGCGTTCGCTCCGCGTGCTCGACGGCGCCGTGGCGGTGTTCGATTCCGTTGCCGGCGTCGAGCCCCAGTCCGAAACCGTCTGGCGCCAGGCCGACCGCTATAACGTGCCGCGCATCTGTTTCGTCAACAAGATGGATCGCGTCGGCGCGGATTTCTTCCGCTGCGTCGATATGATGGTTGACCGCCTGGGCGCCAACCCGCTGGTGTTGCAGCTTCCCCTCGGCATCGAGTCCGATTTCGTTGGCATTATCGATCTGGTCAAGATGCGCGCCGTGGTTTGGAACGATGAAGAGCTGGGCGCCACTTTCGAAGAGCAGGACATCCCCGCTGACATGGCTGAGCAGGCGGAAGAGTACCGCACCAAGCTCGTCGAGGCGGCGGTAGAGCAGGACGACGACGTTCTCGAAGCCTTCCTGGAAGGCACTGATCCCGACGACGATACCCTGCGCAAATGCATTCGCAAGGGTGTGCTGAGCGGCGCTTTCGTGCCGGTTCTGACCGGTTCCGCTTTCAAGAACAAAGGGGTCCAGCCGCTGCTCGACGCGGTGGTCGATTATCTGCCCTCGCCGGTCGACGTTCCGGCGATCCTGGGCACGGAAATCGACGGCGAAACCGAGGTCGTGCGCGCCTCATCCGACGACGAACCTTTCTCGGCCCTGGCCTTCAAGGTGATGACCGATCCCTTCGTCGGTTCGCTGACCTTCGTGCGCGTCTATTCCGGCGTTCTGGTGACCGGCACCCAGGTGCTCAACAGCGTCAAAGACAAGCGCGAACGGGTTGGCCGCATGCTCATCATGCACGCCAACTCGCGCGAGGATACCACCGAGGTCCGCGCCGGCGATATCGTCGCCCTCGCCGGACTCAAGCATACCACCACGGGCGATACGCTCGCCGATACGGCCAAGCCGGTGATCCTCGAGCGGATGGATTTTCCCGATCCGGTCATCGAGGTCGCGGTCGAACCGAAGACCAAGGCCGACCAGGAAAAAATGGGTGTAGCCCTAGCCCGCCTGGCGAGCGAAGATCCCTCATTCCGTGTCAGCGTCGACCAGGAAAGCGGGCAGACCATTATTCGCGGCATGGGCGAGCTTCATCTCGAAATCATCGTCGATCGCATGAAGCGCGAGTTCGGCGTCGGCGCCAATGTGGGCGCGCCCCAGGTCGCCTATCGCGAATCCATCAGCCGCGCGGCCTATGTCGATTACACCCATAAGAAGCAGACCGGCGGCTCCGGCCAGTACGCCCGGGTGAAGTTCGAAATCGAACCTCTGGAGGTGGGCGCGGGGGTCCAGTTCGAAAGCAAGGTGGTCGGCGGCAACGTGCCGAAGGAATTCATTCCCGCCGTCAAGAAGGGCGTCCTTTCCGCCGCCATGACCGGGGTCATCGCCGGTTTTCCGATCATCGATTTCAAGGTCACCCTGGTTGACGGCGCCTACCATGACGTGGATTCGAGTGCCGTTGCCTTTGAAATTGCCAGCCGCTCGGCGCTTCGCGAGGCGGTGAAGAGCGCCGCGCCCAAGCTACTCGAGCCCATGATGTGGGTCGAGGTGGTGACGGCGGACGAATATATGGGCGACGTGATTGGCGATCTGAATTCGCGCCGTGGATCGATCAGCGGCATGGAGCAGCGCGGCAATGCCCAGGTGATCAACGCCATGGTGCCGCTTGCCACCATGTTCGGCTATGTCAACAACCTGCGCTCCATGTCTCAGGGCCGGGCCACATACACCATGCATTTCGATCATTACGAGCCGGTGCCTCAAATGGTCGAACAAGAATTCATAGCGAAGCTCGCGTGATGCGCGAGAGGAATCAGGATACGGAGTAAAGAGCGATGGCTAAGGAGAAGTTTGAACGCACCAAGCCGCATGTGAACGTCGGCACGATCGGCCATGTCGATCATGGCAAGACGACGCTGACGGCTGCGATCACCAAGACGCT
>ERZ813253.408-NODE-408-length-15529-cov-7.602324_pt1 | contig 15529 bp, 17 predicted proteins | sample MGYA00520893_ERZ813253 | MGnify/ENA primary metagenome ERZ813253 (study PRJEB31669, sample SAMD00080414) | marine metagenome | biome: oceanic hadal pelagic zone biome; feature: marine hadalpelagic zone; material: sea water | place: Pacific Ocean:Izu-Bonin Trench...
GCGATAGTATCGGAGTGCGAACATTCCGCAACAGCAATCCTTTGAATATCGTATGGCGGGTCATGGGCCTTGCTTCCCCAGGAACATCTCACGGCCAATGCACCTCGGGCGGCAGCGACATCAGGATGGCCTCCGTATTACCGCCGGTGCGCAGGCCGAATTGGGTGCCCCTGTCGTAGAGCAGATTGAACTCCACATAGCGTCCCCGGCGCATCAGTTGATGGGCGCGCTGTTCGGACGTCCAGGGGCGATTCATATGGCGCCGAACAATCTTCGGATAGACATCGTGGAAGGCTAGCCCGACGTCGCGGGTGAACGAAAAATCCGCCTCCCAATCACCGGTATCCAGGCTGTCGAAAAAGATGCCGCCGACCCCGCGCGGCTCGTCGCGATGCGGTAGAAAGAAATAATCGTCGGCCCATTTCTTGTATTTGACGTAATCGGCCACCGCATGAGCGTCGCAAGCGGCCCGCATGGCGGCGTGAAACTCGGCGGCGTCATCATCATCGGCGACCATCGGCGTCAGGTCGGCGCCACCGCCGAACCAGCCCGTGGTGGTGACGATATAGCGGGTGTTCATGTGCACCGCGGGAACCAATGGCGAGCGCATATGGGCGACCAGGGAAATACCCGAGGCCCAGAAGCGGCCATCCTGGGCGGCGCCGGGAATCTGGCCGCGCATGTCTTCGCTGAATTCTCCCCACACCGCCGAGACATTGACACCGACCTTCTCGAACACCCGTCCGCGCATGACCGACATGACGCCGCCGCCACCCCCGAGTTCCCCGGCGTCTCGGTCCCACGCGCTACGCTCGAAGCGGCCCGCCGGCTGGTCCCCGGCAAAATCATCCTCTATGGACTCGAAGGCTGCGCAGATACGGTCGCGGAGATCCTTGAACCAGGTTTCAGCCCGGTTCTGTTGATCGTCAATCAAGGCGTTCATGATCCTCTCCTGGGGAATCTGTCTGTCTGGCGCAGCGCTTCACCCAGCGCCATGGCGCCGGCCATCGCCATATTTATCGAGCGCGCACCCTGTGCCATGGGAATGACTAGTCGAGCGTCCGCGGCGTCATGCACATGGTCGGGCACGCCCGCGCTCTCAGATCCCAACAACAAAGTATCGCCCGGTTGATACGCAAACCGCGTATAAGCTGTCTCTCCCCGTGTCGTCAACAGCAGGAGCCGCCCAGTCGAATGCTCGAGAAAGGCCTCCCAGGATTCATGACGGGTTAATTCCACGGCGTCGAGATAATCCATCCCGGCGCGGCGCAGACGCCGGTCGGAAAACACAAACCCGCAAGGCTCGATCACCGAAATCGGCGTGGCGAGACAAGCGGCGAGCCGCAGAAGAGCGCCGGTGTTCTGAGGAATATCGGGTTCATAAAGTGCGAGTTTCATGGTCGGTGTCATAATACCACCCTGCGCCGTTCCGCCAGCCCCAAAAATCAACCCGGTTAATGACGGGCCAGACCGCTTGAACCCCTGGACACGGCAGCAAATTGATGAGAAAAACACATGCACAACGAATGATCACTTTAAGTGGGAGGCGGTCAGCATGGCTGATTCAACCTCCGTCGCGGAGCGCTCGGACGCCCACGGCGAAGATGGGACGAGGCGGGACTTTTTATATCTCGCAACCGGCGCCATGACAGCGATAGGCGCCGCCGCCGTGGCATGGCCCCTGATCGAGAATATGAACCCATCGGCCGATGTCCTGGCGTTATCCAGCATCGAGTTCGATATGTCGCCGGTTGAGGTTGGCCAAAGTGTCACCGTCGCCTGGCGCGGCAAGCCGGTCTTCGTGCGCCATCGCACGCCCGAGGAAATCGCCGAGGCGAACGCCGTCGATATTTCGACTTTACGCGATCCCCAGGCCGATTCCGATCGCGCCGAGAAGCCCGAGTGGCTCGTCATGGTCGGTATCTGCACCCATCTCGGTTGCATCCCCCTGGGACAGAAAAGCGGTGACCCGAAGGGCGATTTCAACGGCTGGTTCTGTCCCTGCCACGGGTCGCACTACGATTCCTCCGGACGGATACGTGTCGGACCCGCGCCACGCAATCTCGAGGTGCCCGGTTACGAATACCTTTCAGATACTCTCATTAAGATCGGGTAAGGCGGACGACCATGGACAAATTTCTGCAGAACCCGATCGTGCAGTGGATCGAATATCGACTGCCGATCTTCAGCTTCATGAACCATTCGATCGTCGTCTATCCGACGCCGCGCAACCTGAACTACTGGTGGAACTTCGGTTCCCTCGCCGGCATCGCCCTGACGATTCAAATCGTCACCGGCATCGTGTTGGCGTTCCATTACACGCCTCAGGCCGACCTCGCCTTCGCCAGCGTCGAACATATCATGCGCAACGTGAACTACGGCTGGTTGTTGCGCTACGTCCATGCCAATGGTGGATCGATGTTCTTCATCGTCGTCTTCATCCATCTGTTTCGCGGTATGTATTACGGTTCCTACAAGGCGCCGCGCGAAATTCTCTGGATGCTCGGCGTGGTCATCCTGCTGATGATGATGGCGACCGCCTTCATGGGTTATGTGCTGCCCTGGGGACAGATGAGTTACTGGGGCGCCACGGTGATCACCAATATGTTCACGGCGTTTCCCATTGTCGGCGACTGGCTCACCACTCTGCTGTGGGGCGGATTCGTGGTCGACAACCCGACTCTCAACCGCTTCTTTAGCCTGCATTATCTGCTGCCGTTCATGATCGTCGGCGTGGTCGTGGTCCAGCTCTGGGGGCTGCATGTTCACAAACCGACGAATCCTCTCGGCATCGGCATGAAGGGGCCGCAGGATTCCCTGCCCTTCCATCCCTACTACACGTTCAAGGATATGTTCGGCCTCGGCGTCTTCCTGTTGGTGTTCGCCTGGCTGGTATTCTTCGCGCCCAATCTGCTGGGCGAGGCCGACAATTACATTCCGGCCAACCCTCTGGTCACGCCGCCTCATATCGTGCCCGAATGGTACTTCCTGCCGTTCTACGCCATCCTGCGGGCGATTCCCGATAAGCTGATGGGCGTGATCGGCATGTTCGGCGCAACCTTGATCCTGTTCCTCCTTCCGTGGCTCGATACATGCAAGGTACGTTCGGCCAAATTCCGGCCGTTCTTCAAGATGGCCTTCTGGCTGTTCGTGGCCGATGTCCTGATTTTGGGCTGGGTCGGCAAGAACTCGCCCGAGGGCATGTTCATCATCATCGGACGTGTCGCGTCGGTCTATTATTTCGCACATTTCCTGGTCATCCTGCCACTCCTCGGAAAATTCGAACCGACGCGCCCCCTGCCTGAAAGCATTGGCAAGCCGGTGCTCAAGGGGGGTGGGGAAATGGCCAGCGGGGCTGTTGCAGCCAAGATGGAGAAATCATGATGCGGGGTCTCATGGGAGCGGCAGCCGCCGCCATCGTCTTGGTGGGCCTCGCCGGTCCCGCCACAGCCGCCGAGGACAAGCTTCCGGCGCAGAACTGGTCGTTCGACGGCGTCTTCGGAAGTTACGACAGGGCCGCCCTTCAGCGCGGCTTCCAGGTCTACCAGGAGGTCTGCGCGGGCTGTCATGGCGTTAAATACATAGCCTTTCGCAACCTGACCGAACTCGGTCTCGACGAAGGTCAGGTGAAGGCCATCGCCGCCGAATACGAGGTTGAGGGCGGCCCCGACGATGATGGCGAGATGTTCACCCGCCCCGCCATCCTGTCGGATTACCTGCCCGAGCCCTTCGCCAACGACAATGCAGCGCGGGCCTCGAACAACGGCGCCCTGCCGCCCGATCTGTCGCTCATGGCCAAGGCGCGGACCGGCGGACCTGATTATCTATACGCTTTGCTAACTGACGGCTACGCCGACCCGCCCGACGATGTAATGCTCGGCGAAGGCATGAGCTACAACCGCTATTTCCGCGGCAACCAGATCGCCATGCCGCCGCCGCTTGACGACGACGCCGTTGAATACACCGACGGCACCTCGGCCACGGTCGAGCAGATGTCCTTGGATGTGGTGCATTTTCTCATGTGGGCGGCCGAGCCCAAGCTCGAAGCGCGTAAACGCATGGGCATCAAGGTGATCCTTTTCCTACTGGTGTTGACCGCGTTGTTGTACGCCTCCAAGCGCAGAATCTGGTCGCGCGTCGATCACTAACGCTCCACCATGGCGGACCAGCCTAAATCGCCACTTCTCGCCATAATCGGCGGCAGCGGTATCTATGATATTGACGGCCTGACCGACACCCGTTGGATCGAGGTGGAGAGTCCCTTCGGTAAACCTTCGGACGCGTTGCTTCACGGCTCCTTTAACGGCCAGCCGCTTGTCTTCCTGCCACGCCACGGTCGCGGCCATGGGGTGTTGCCTTCGGACATCAATTTTCGCGCCAATATCGACGCCCTGAAGCGCGTCGGCGTCACCGATATCCTGTCCATGTCGGCGGTCGGATCGTTGCGCGAGGATCTGGCGCCGGGTGCCTTCGTCATCATCGATCAGTTCATCGACCGTAGCTTTGCGCGCCGTAAGACCTTTTTTGGCGACGGCCTCGCCGCCCATGTTTCCATGGCCCACCCGGTCTGTGGGCGTCTTGGTGGCGTCATCGAAGCCGCGGCGCTCGAAGCCGGTATCCAGACGGTGCGCGGCGGCACCTATCTGGTCATGGAAGGGCCCCAGTTCTCAACCCTGGCAGAATCCAATCTCTATCGCTCCTGGGGCTGCGATGTCATCGGCATGACCAACATGCCCGAGGCCAAACTCGCCCGCGAAGCCGAAATTTGCTACGCCACGGTCGCCATGGTAACCGATTTCGATTGCTGGCATCCGGACCATGACAATGTAACCGTTGAAAATCTCATCGCCGCGCTCCATGCCAACGCCGACAAGGGGCGGTCATTGGTCAAGCATGTGGCGCCGCGGCTCGCCGGCCACCAGGGGCCCTGTGTCAAAGGCTGTCAAACCGCCCTCGATCACGCCATCATCACGGCCCCTGAGTCCCGCGACCCGGCCATGGTCGAGAAGCTCGATGCCGTCGCCGGTCGTGTTCTGCGTGTCTGAAGGCCTGGTCCCTTGACAATAAAATCACGCATCCGAACGATCCCCAATTACCCCGTCGAAGGCGTGATGTATCGCGATATCACCACCCTGCTGAAAGATCCGGCGGGTCTGCGAGCGACCATCGCGGGGTTTGTCGAGCGCTATGCCGGTGCCTCCATCGCCAAGGTGGTGGGGATCGAGGCGCGTGGCTTCATCCTCGGCGCCGTGGTCGCCCATGAGCTCAACCTCGGCTTCATCCCGATCCGCAAACAGGGGAAACTGCCAAGCGAGGTCAATGGCGAGGATTATCAACTCGAATACGGCATCGACCGCATCGAGATTCATACCGACGCCATCGACCCCGGCGATAAGGTGCTTCTGGTCGATGACCTGATCGCCACCGGCGGCACGGCCTGCGCCGCGGTCCGGCTGATCGAAAAATCCGGCGGCGAGGTCCATGAATGCTGTTTCATCGTCGATTTGCCCGACCTTGGCGGGCGCAAGCGCCTGGAGTCCCTCGGCCAGACCGTGTTCTCGCTTTGCGAGTTCGAGGGTGAATGAAAGTCGACGGCCGGCCATGGCGCACCATCAGGCTCGGACCGGACGGCCGGACCGTCGAGATCATCGATCAGACCAAACTGCCCCACCGGTTTGAAACCCGACGGCTCGAGACCTTGGAAGACGCCGCCGAGGCGATCTCCGTCATGCGGGTGCGCGGGGCGCCGCTGATAGGCGCGACGGCGGCCTATGGTCTGTGCCTGGCGCTTCGGGACGACCCATCCGATAAGCGTCTCGACGAGGCCGCCTTGGTCCTCGCCGCAACCCGGCCGACGGCGGTCAACCTCCGTTGGGCTCTCGACAACATGACGACGCTGCTGAAGCCGTTGGCGCCCGACGAACGCCTCGCCGCCGCCTACGCCCGTGCCGCCGAGATTTGTGACGACGATGTCGCCGCATGCCGCGCCATCGGCGCTCATGGCGCCAAACTGATCGCCGAAATTTGGGAAAGAAACCAGCGCGCACCAGTCAATCTGCTGACCCATTGCAACGCCGGTTGGCTGGCGACCATCGATTGGGGCACAGCTCTCGCGCCTATCTATGTCGCCCACGACCAGGGTATCGCGATCCATGTCTGGGTCGATGAGACCCGGCCGCGCAACCAGGGCGCTGGCCTGACCGCCTGGGAATTGCTGAACCACGGCGTCCCTCATACGGTGATCACCGATAATGCCGGCGGCCATCTGATGCGCCACGGCCGGGTCGATCTCTGCATCACTGGCACCGACCGCACCACCGCGACCGGCGATGTCTGCAACAAGATCGGCACCTATCTCAAGGCCCTCGCCGCTCATGACAACGGCGTCCCGTTCTATGTCGCCCTGCCCCACAGCACCATCGATTGGTCGATCTGCGACGGTCTCAAGGAAATCCCCATCGAGGAACGCGACCCGCGCGAAGTCACTCATGTCGCTGGCTGCGATGACGACGGAGTGGTGAGAAGCGTTCGCGTGACCCCCGAAGGAAGCCCAGCTCTCAACCCGGCCTTCGACGTCACCCCGGCGCGCCTGGTCACCGGCCTGATCACCGAGCGCGGCGTCTGCCCGGCCACGAAAAAAGGGCTGCTGGACCTTTACCCCGAGAAGCAGGGCAAATAAATCAGCCCTCAAACATTGAAGCGGAAATGCAGGACGTCGCCGTCGCGGATTGTATAGTCCCGGCCCTCGAGCTGCATCTTGCCGGCGTCTTTGACGCCCTGCTCACCGCGATAGGTGACAAAATCATCGTAGGGGTAGACTTCGGCGCGAATGAAACCCTTGGCGAAGTCCGTGTGAATGACCCCCGCCGCCTCGACCGCCGAAGCGCCGCGGTTCACAGTCCAGGCGCGGGTTTCCTTTTCGCCCGCGGTGAGGAAGGTGACCAAGTCGAGTAGACGATAGCCCGCCTCGATGACCCGCTCCAAACCGGCATGCTCAAGCCCGAGCATCTCGAGATAATCCCGGCGCGCCTCGGCGTCGTCCATGAGCGCAAGCTGGGCCTCGATTTCGGCGGCGATGATCAGCACCTCGGCCTGAACTGCCTGGGCGTGATCGATGACAGTGCGTGAATGGTCGTTGCCGTCGGCAGCGGATTCTTCATCGACATTACAGATAAACAAAACTGGCTTTGCGGTTAACAGGTAGAAATTCCTGAAAATCATTACCTCATCGGGCCTGATCGCCACGGAGCGCGCCGGCAGGCCTTCGCGCAAAGGTCCAAGGACGCGCTCGACAAGCGCTAATTCTGATTTTGCTTCCGCGTCGCCGCTGCGTGCCCGTCGGGTCGCCGTCTCAAGGCGACGCTCCATGACGTCGAGATCGGCGAGAAGCAATTCCGTATCGATGGTTTCGATATCGCGCAAGGGATCGATCGAACCATCGACATGGGTGACATCGCTGCTCTCATAGCAACGCACCACATGGAGAATGGCGTCGACCTCGCGGATATGGCCGAGGAATTTATTGCCCAGGCCCTCGCCGCCACTGGCGCCACGCACCAGTCCGGCGATATCGACGAATTCAATCTGGGTGGCGATCACCCGCGCCGACTGTTCGATTTCCGCCAGCACCGACAAGCGGGCATCGGGAACCGGCACGCGGGCCACATTGGGCTCGATGGTGCAGAAAGGGTAATTTTCCGCCGATGCCTTGGCCGTTGAGGTCAGACTATTGAACAGGGTCGATTTACCGACATTGGGCAAACCGACGATGCCGCATCGAAATCCCATCCTATTCGACCGGCCGGGTGAGCAAGGCGACCCGGGTCATGAATCCGGGCTCGTCCCCGGCGACAAGCAACGGTAAGGTCTCGGCTATGGCGTCGAGCAGGGGATCGAGCCATGCCTTGTCGGACTTGGCGAAATTATTGAGCACATGGCCGATTACATCGTCCTTCTCGCCGGGATGGGCGATGCCGATGCGCAGCCGCTTGAAGTCCGCCCCAATATGGGCCGCGATGCTGCGAATACCGTTATGGCCGGCGCTGCCGCCGCCGGTTTTGACCTTGATCCTACCCGCGTCGAGGTCGATTTCATCATGGATCACCAGGATGTCGGCGGGGGTAAGTTTGTAATATCGCATAGCGGCCCCGACAGCGTTGCCGGAATTGTTCATAAAGGTTGTCGGCTTGAGCGCCATGATCTTGGCGCCATCGATCTCGCCCTCGAGGGTCTCGCTTTGAAAGCGCACACGGGACGCGGAAAGGCCATGGCGGCGGACGATTTCGTCCACCGCCATGAAACCGATGTTGTGGCGATTGTCGGCATATCCCGAACCGGGATTGCCCAAACCGAAGATGAGAAGCATGCGGCCCTGGCGTTATTCGGAGTCGCCGCCACCCTCGCCTTTGGACGATTCGCCGGCTTCGCCTTCCTCGCCTTCCTCGCCCTCGAGACCTTCCTCGCCCTCGAGTTCCTCGCCTTCTTCTTCCTCGACCTCTTCTTCCTGAACGGTCGGCGCCGCGATGGTCGCGATGGTGAAATCCCGGTCTCTGATGACGGGCTCGACGTCGGGCGGCAATTTGACGCTGCTGATATGGACGCCGTCGCCGATATCGAGGCCCGTGAGATCGATGACGATCGATTCAGGGATCGCCGTCGCCGGGCAGACCAGTTCGATCTCGTAACGCACCACGTTGAGCACGCCACCGCGCTTGAGACCCGGCGACTCCTCTTCATTGATGAATTCCACGCCGACATTAACGGCGATGGTGGCGCCCGCGCTGATGCGCAGGAAATCGACATGAAGCGGTACGCTGGTTACCGGGTGGCGTTGCACGTCGCGCGGCAGAACCTGCTCGCTCTTGCCGCCAACCTTGATGTCGTAGAGGCGGAGGTAGAAGCCCGACTGCGACAACTCAACATGCAGCGCCTGCCTATCGATTGAAATCGGCAAGGGATCTTTTTTATCGCCGTAGATAACCGCGGGAACCCGCCCACTACGACGCAATGCACGGGCGGCCCCCTTACCTGCCTGCTCGCGCGCCTCGGCCTCGAGGCTTGCAACGTCACTCATGTCTCTTCTCCTTCATCGAATTGGACAGTGGGGCCTCCAGGGGTGCCCCATGTCGCAGCCGCCCAGGGGCAGCACATAAAATCAATCGAACAAACTCGAAACTGAACTCTCTTCACTGATCCGTCGCATCGCTTCCGCCATCAAGGGGGCGATGGGAATCACCCGAATATTTTTTGCGTTCAACACCAAATCGCTCGGCTGGATGCTATCGGTGACAGTCACCAGATCGAGCACTGAATTCTCGATACGCGACACCGCTTCACCCGAAAACACACCGTGGCTGATATGAGCCGACACCTTGGCGGCGCCGGCATCCTTCAGCGCTTGTGCGGCATTGCACAGGGTGCCCGCGGAATCGACGATATCATCAACGATGATGCAGCGCCGGCCTTCGACGTTGCCAATGATGTTCATCACTTCTGACTCGCCCGCGCGCTCGCGCCGCTTATCGACGATTGCAAGGTCAGCGTCAAGCCGTTTAGCGATTCCGCGCGCCCGTATGATTCCCCCGGCGTCGGGGGAGACGAAGGTCAGGTCGTCGCCGTTGAAGGTATTTCGGATGTCTCTCTCGAACTCCGCCGAGGTGAACAGGTTATCGACGGGAATGTCGAAGAAGCCTTGAATCTGCCCGGCATGAAGCTCCAGGGTGAGCACCCGGTTGGCGCCTGCCACGGTAATCAGATTGGCGACCAGCTTGGCGGAAATCGGGGTTCGCGGCCCGACCTTACGATCCTGGCGCGCATAGCCAAAATAGGGCATGACGGCGGTGATGCGGCGGGCCGAGGCGCGGCGAATGGCATCGATGCAGATCAGAAGCTCCATCAGGTTGTCGTTCGCCGGAAAGGATGTCGATTGAATCAGGAAAATGTCCTCGCCGCGCATGTTTTCCTCAATTTCGACGAATATTTCCTTGTCGGCGAATCGACGAATGCTGGCCTTCACCAATGTCTGACCCAACTCCCGAGCGATAGCCTCGGCGAGTGGCTGATTGCTGTTTCCAGCCAAGATTTTCATGAGACTTTCCTCGATAGCGCCGCGCGTTTCTGCATTGGCTGCTCTCCCCGGCGCGTATCCCGCCTACGACGCGGCGGAATGTAACAAAGCGGTCTTACACTGTAAACGGCAATAGCGAGATTTCAGGGTGCGACCGTGCGTTCGATCAGATCGATCATGCCGTCGGCTCCGGCGGACGCGATCGCCGGGGCAATCGCTCCCCAGGGGCCGTCGAGCGCGCCCGCGGCAATGGTGTTCTCCTGATTAACGAAACCGAGCCTGGCGCCGTCGGGAGACAGCAATTCCCAGATCACCTCGATGAACTGGGATTGAGCATCATAGTCCGTGACCAGGACGCTACCCATGACCAGAAGCGCCTTACCGTCGGGCTCTTGGGCCAGGACCGCACCCCGGCCTTTCAGCGCCAACGCCATGGCGCGCGCCAACGTCGTGGCGCCATCGCCCGGTGCGCCAACCACCGGCATCACCACCAAGGCCGGATGCTGGTTTTCTGACGGCGGCAACGCGTCTCGGCCAATCAGCGCGAGCAGCCTTTCCGCGACGCCATCGGGCGTGTCATAGGCAATTATGCCGAGCCGCCCATTGTCTGCGCTGGTCAGCAGCCAGCTGGCGTCGGCTAGGCAGGTCAACCGTATGCTGCCCATATTTCCCGGCCCCACCGTAGCCGGTACATCCCGTTTGCGCAGCGCCTCGACGACCGCATCGGTGGAGAGTGGGCAGAGCGCACCCTCGACCACCACGCCCGCGCCATCGATGGGAAGCAGGGTATCGGCCTGTAACACCGTCTTGCTGATAGGCGAAAACGGCCGCGGCAGATCGCCGCAACCGGCAACCGCAAAAAAAACGGCGACGGCGAATACCGCGCTTGGCAGCTTAAAACGCACAGCTCATGAGCAGGCCGAGCACCAGAACGCCAAGAAAGATCAACAGGTGCGGCATGGCCTTCTCAATTCACCACGAGATCAAGCGACGCTCCGGACAAGCGCTCGCATCCGGCCTCGCCGACCAGGACGCTTTCGCCGACCGCCATGGCCACGTCATGATCGCTGTCCATGAGTATCATGTGCAGAAAGAAAACCATGCCCGGGACAATCTCGACCGGGCTGCCGGCATAGAACATGGGCCAATCCATCCAGTTCGGTGAAAAAGTTGAACCCATGCTGTAGCCACAGGCGTTAAGCCGATGGGCGCCGTATCCGGCGCTGTCGAACACCCGGGCATGGGCATCGAACACCGCGCCCATGGACCGGCCGGGCTTGAGCGCCTCCTTGCTGGCCGCCAGCGCCTCGATACAGGCGTCATGCATGGGGCGATGACGATCGTTCGGCTCGCCGATCACGATGGTGCGCATAAGGGCGGCATGATAGTGGCGATAGACGCCGGCGAACTCGAGCATCAACTGGTCATGTTCATCGAAATGCCGCCGCCCACTGAAATAGCGGCAGAGCAGCGCATCACGGCCCGAGCCGATGATGAACTCGTTCGCCGGATAATCGCCGCCGCCGGCAAATACCGCGCCCTGCATTGCGGCCAGGATATCGCCCTCATAGGCGCCCGCCACCGACAATCGATTAGCCGCGTCGAGGGCGGCGTCAGCGAGTTTCGCCGCGCGCCGAATATAATCGAGCTCCGCCGGGCTTTTCACGACTCTGAGGGCGTTGATCAGGTTTGAGGCGTCCGCAAGGCTGCAAAAACCCTCCATGGTCGCCTCGACCATACGCCACTTAGCGCCAGTCAAGCCATAGGCCTCAAGCTCGACGCCAAGCCTCTTGTCGCGGCAGCCCTGTTCATCGAGTATCGCCTTGAGATCGTCCGCCGGCGTTGCCCCCGCCCGGTCGGCCCAGATACGGATATCCTCGATGGTCGATGTGTGCTGAGCCTGTCGCAAATCGGGCGCGCGGGTGAGCAGGGTCATGGTCCCGTCGGCGCCGAGATAAAGACATTGAAAATGCACAAAGCCGAAGCTGTCGTAGCCGGTCAGGTAATACATGCTTTCCTGGCGGAAAATTAGCAGGCCGTCGAGGTCCGCCTCGGCGAGGGCGGCGGTGGTCCGGGCGACGCGCCCAGCGAATTCATCCGAGCTAAAATGAAGCGCCATGATTTATCCCTCCCCCATATTTACAGCTCCAGGGCCACCAGCGACAACAGGCGACCATAATCACTCTCGCTATTATGGCACGCGCGGCGATAGCTGAAAAAGCGTTCCTCGTCGGCATATGTGTCGAAAGCAAGCGTTTCCACGGTGCCGAGGCCGAGCCTTTCCAGATGACCGGCCACATAGCCGGCAATATCGAACATATGATAGCCGGCGCGGGATGCGGGCATGAAATACGCCTCATTGGCCCGGTCGGCAGCACAGAATTCAGCGCGAAACTCGGCCCCGACCTCATATGATTTTTGGCCGATACAGGGGCCTATGGCCGCGACGATGTTTCCAGGCGTGGCGCCGAGGCGGGTCATGGCATTGACAACCGCCTCGACGACCCCACCGAGCGCGCCCTTCCAGCCAGCATGAGCGACGCCGATCACAGAGGCTTCAGGGTCGGCAAAAAACACCGGCACGCAATCGGCGGTCAAGACCCCGAGAACAATGCCGCGAAGGTCGGTGACCATGGCGTCGGCCTTAGGCGACCCCTGACGCGACCACGGCGCGGTGACGGTGATGCAGTCGACGCCATGACATTGATATACAGTGCAGAGTGGCGCATCTCCGAGACCGAGAAGCTCCACTGCGCGACAGCGATTTTCCGTGACCGCTAAGTCATCATCACTCGATCCGTATCCGCCGTTGAGAGAATCGTAGATGCCCTGGCTGACGCCTCCTTGGCGGGTAAAAAAGCCATGGCGCACCCCCGGGGCAGCGTCCATAGCTTGCGCCTTAATCATGAAATCCTACTGGCGGCGGCGAGCCGCTCCGGGCGATGGCGAGCGCCTTGAACAGACAACCCATCTCGCTCGGCCCGACCAATCGCTGCACGGCCTGAGCGATATCGGCAAGCTGCGTCTCGCTCGCATTCCTGGAGAGTATTTCCGCGCGGGCTTCAATGCCCAAGGCGGCCAAAAAATCGCCCTGATTGACCGGACCGAAAGCTTGCGCGCCGGCCTCGTCCGCAACCCGGGCCATGGTGGTGAAATCGACCCGCGCCGAGATATCGGCTTCGCCCGGATCGTCGAGCACGGGGTGATAACCATGGCGGCGCACCGCCTGCAGGGTGTCGCCGATGGGGCCTTGATCGGAAGCGTAGTCGATGATCAGGGCCAAGCCATCGGAGGCGGCTATACGGCGACCGATTTCATGGGTCAGGCTAACCCCGACCGCCGATACTTCGGCGATACTGCCGAGGGCCGCGCCGCAGGCCGCGCCGGAGATCAGGGCCGTCGTTGGGGTGTTTTGCGAAGCCAACACGAAACGAAAGCCCTCGGGCGCGGCATCGACGAGCCGTTCGCGCCACCCCTCGGCGGTGCGTATAAACTGATGGATGGGCAAGGCGTCATAGAGTTCATTGGTGACCAGCAGCATTGGCCCTTCGGGCAGCGCCGCCAAGCTGTCGTGCCAGGTGATGAGATTGCCGTCGAGGGCGTTCACCTGGGCCGCCTTGAGGGGTGGACTGATCTCGACGAGATGAATATCGAGGGCAGCGCGGCAGGCCGGGACGGTTGCTATGGCGCGCAAGGCGTCGGCCATCAGCGTGCCGCGCCCCGGTCCGAGCTCGACCAGCATGAGCTTCTCCGGGCGGCCCATCCGCTCCCAGCCGGCAACGCACCACAGGCCGATCAGCTCTCCGAACATCTGACTGACCTCGGGCGCCGTAATGAAATCCCCCTCCCGGCCGAGGGGGTCGCGTTTCATATAGTAACCATGCTCGGGGTGGCTCATGGCCGTGGCCATGAAGGTCGCCACGGTGATCGGCCCGTGGGTGGCGATCTCATCACGCAAGTATCGCGTCAGCGGGTTCATTCCGTCTTCCGCGCCAGCAGCCAGGCGCCGGCGATGATCAACGGCAGGGACAAAAGCTGTCCCATGGTCGCCCCGGCGATGAGAAAGCCGAGATGGGCGTCGGGTTCGCGGAAGAATTCGACGATCAAGCGGAAAGCGCCGTAGCCCACGAGAAAGGCGCCGCTTAGGGCTCCGGGCCGATCCCGCAATCCTGTGAAGCGCCACAGGGCGGCCAGAATGAAGAACAGCACAAACCCTTCCAGGAAGGATTCATAGAGCTGGCTCGGATGGCGCGGCTCGGGCCCGCCGCGCGGGAACACCATGGCCCAGGGGACATCGCTGACACGGCCGAACAGCTCGCCATTGATGAAATTGGCGATGCGCCCGAAGAACAGCCCGATAGGGGAGGCGCAGGCCACCAGATCGGCGAGCGGCAGCAAGGCGATCCCCCGTTTGCGGCAGAAAAACACCATCGCCAGGATGACGCCGAGGGCGCCGCCGTGAAACGACATGCCGCCCTCCCAGACATAGGCCGCCTCGATGGGGTTCGCCAGGTAATAGCCCGGCTTGTAGAACAGCACATAGCCGATCCTGCCGCCGAGAATGATGCCGAGTATCAGCCACACGATGAGATCGTCGAGAGCCGCCGCGTCGATGCTGCCCGGTTTCTGCTTCGCCAAGCCGGCGATATAGCGCCAACCAATGAGGATTCCGGCGATATAGGCCAGGGAATACCAGCGGATGGCCAGGGGGCCGATGGAAATCAATACCGGGTCGATCGCTGGAAAGGGGATCGCGAATATCATCGATAGGGATCATCCTTATTCAGGTGATTATTGACATAATCGGCCACGCCGTCCTCGAGCGAAAGAAACGGAGCATCATAGCCGGCGGCGCGCAAGCGGCTCATTTCGGCTCTCGTGAAATATTGATAATTATCGCGGATTTCAACCGGCGTATCCACATAGTCAACGGCCACATCACGGCCATAAGCGGCAAACAGCGCGGCAATGAGATCGGCGAAACTCCGCGCTATACCCGTGCCAAGATTGAACAGCCCCGAAACCTCGGGATTATCGTACAGCCACAGCATCACCGCTACACAGTCAACCACCGAGACGAAATCCCGCAATTGCCCGCCGTCGGCATAGTCGGGATGGTGGGATTTGAACAGGGTGATGGTCTCGCCCCGGGCCGCCTTGGCGTGGTTCTTGGCGACGAGGCTCCGCATGGCACCCTTATGGTATTCGTTGGGACCGTAGACGTTGAAGAATTTGAGTCCCGCCCATTGGCGCGGGCACGGCGCGCCATCCTCGACAAGGCGCGCCACCCGGCGGTCGAACAAATGCTTCGAGCGGCCGTAGAGATTCAACGGGCGCAGCCTGGCGAGGGCCTCGGGTGTTCCGTCGTCATCGAAGCCCCGGGCGCCGTCGCCGTAGGTCGCCGCCGACGAGGCGTAAATCAGCCGCGCATCATGGGCCGTGCACCAGCGCCATAAGTTCATG
>ERZ813253.409-NODE-409-length-15525-cov-4.480972_pt1 | contig 15525 bp, 18 predicted proteins | sample MGYA00520893_ERZ813253 | MGnify/ENA primary metagenome ERZ813253 (study PRJEB31669, sample SAMD00080414) | marine metagenome | biome: oceanic hadal pelagic zone biome; feature: marine hadalpelagic zone; material: sea water | place: Pacific Ocean:Izu-Bonin Trench...
AAGATTATCGTTTACCATAGACACCGCTTCTTCGGCATCGTCAAATGATTGGATACATAGAATTGGACAAAAAATTTACTTGCACAACTTTCATACTCCGAATGGATTGTTTTTTACGCCTGGCAGCCATCTTCCATTGATATAAAAATTTGTTAAATCAAGCATTATGAATCCTTCAGTTTATAAGCGATCAAGCAAGGCATAATAAGCCATACCGATTTTCATACTCGAGCTACGAAGTAATCGCCCACCAGGAAAACTTGGTGTCGGGATATTTGCCATCGTATCGAACATATCCCCTACATCGCAGATTTTGTCAGCAATAATTTTTCCTGCAAAACTCGCTAATGCAACACCCTGACCAGAGTAGCCTTGTGCCGAAAGCACTTTGCCACTATGCAACGTTTTAAAAAATGGCAAACGATTAAGGGTAATAGCTAATTTTCCACCCCAGGCATAATCAATTTGAATACCCTTGAGAAAAGGATAAATTTTTTCCATTGGCTTGGTCACAATGGGTACTATGTTGTTTGAAAGATTTTGCGAATAATTTTCGCCACCACCAAATAAAAGACGTTTATCTGCACTTAAGCGAAAATAATTAACAACAAAACGAGAATCGGCAAATGCAATATCTTCAGGGTTGATTTTCTCAACCATATCATCGGCAAGTGGTTTAGTGGCAACAATGTAATTATTCATTGGCAAAATCTTCGAAGTCAACTTGGGTTCCAGATTTTCCAAATAGCCGTTGCAAGCCAAAACCACCCGTTCAGCATTGACAGCACCATTAGCGGTCAAAACACGCATCTTGCCATTTTTTAAGTGGTATGAGTTGACAGCACTATTTTCATAAATATTAGCGCCATTATTAAGTGCAGCCTTTGCTATGCCCAACGCATAATTGAGCGGGTGGCAATGCGCCTGTGCTCTGTCATAAGAGCCACCAAAATAAGCCTCTGAGCCCGTCAGTGTTCGCATTTGATCATCGCCCGCATAAACAATATCACTGCAGTCATAATGCTTGTTTAAGTGCTCTACATAGGCTTTCGACTCATCGCAATACTTTTGCTTATGATTTGGATGTGCAATACCATTCTTGTAATCGCATTCGATTTGATGGTCATCAATCAAAGTTTTAGCATGATCTTTAGCCCTTTCACCAATGACCCAAAGTGTTTTTGCTACTGCCTTCCCAAGTGTTTTTTCTAAATGTATTTGGTCGCGTCTCATGCCGCCAGATATTTGCCCTCCATTAGCGCCAGAAGCGCCAGAAGCAATAGTATTGGCCTCAAGAACAACAACCTTAATGCCGTTTTTTGCAAGATACAAGGCTGTTGATAAGCCGGTATAGCCGCCGCCAATAACACAAATGTCAGCACTCACTTCATTACGAAGAGAAGCTTGTGCAATATCTATATTTTTACTGGCACTGTAATAGGATTGCACTATTAACTCTAGTTAATACTCGTTGCCGTCATATCCAGCGATTGCCATACTTTTTCAAGAATTTCATCGATCTCACGGTTGCTACAAACCAGTGGCGGTGCAATAATCATCTTGTTGCCAACCGCTCTCATCACCAAACCATTTGCAAAACAATGATCACGGCAAACACCAACAACTTCTTTGGCGTTTTTGTGTCTAATAAAATTATCTTTATCCTTAACAATCTCAATAGCTGCCAACATGCCCAAACTTCTAGCCTCACCCACAAGAGGATGGTCGGTTAACAATTTCCACTTGTTGGCTAAATACGGAGCGACTTCATTTTTCACCTTATCAACAATATTGGTTTGGTGCATTAATTCAATATTGGCTATAGCGGCAGCCGCACAAGTCGGATGAGCAGAGTAAGTATAGCCATGAGCCAACTCAACTTTAGCGTCACGCAGTACTTTAACAATTTCGTCACTAACAACCAAACCGCCGAGTGGCAAATAACCAGAGGTAACGCCTTTAGCAAATGGCATCAAATCGGGTTTAATGTTGAAATAATCAGAACCAAACCATTCACCGGTTCTGCCGAAACCACAAATCACCTCATCCACCACAAGAAGAATATTCCGTTCTTTACAGATTCGATCCACTTCCGGCCAATAGGTCTCGGGTGGAATAATCACTCCTCCTGCCCCTTGGATTGGCTCTGCAATAAATGCTGCAACATTATCTTCACCTAACTCATCGATTTTAGCTTCAAGTGCTTGGGCAGCTTGTCTACCAAACTCAGCACGATCTAGAGCTTCACCAGCTTCAACACACGCCTCATAAAAATAAGGTTGATCGATATGCACAATACCAGGAATCGGCAAACCGCCCTGAGCATGCATTTCGCTCATACCACCTAAGCTAGCACCCGCCATGGTGGACCCGTGGTAAGCATTTTTGCGACTAATTATAATTGATTTAGTTGGTTGACCTTTTGAAGCCCAATAATGACGAACAAGTCGAATCATGGTGTCATTTGCCTCAGATCCTGAACCCGTAAAGAATATTTGATTCATTCCTTCAGGAGTGACATCAGCAATCATTTCAGAGAGTTTTACGGCGGGTGGGTGACTGGTACCAAAAAAAGTATTATAATAAATCAACTCTTCCATCTGCTCACGTACAGCTTTGTGTACTGACTGATTACCATAACCCATGTTGACGCACCAAAGCCCAGACATAGCATCAAGAATCTTCCTACCGTCGTTGTCATATATGTACACGCCTTCCGCACGACTGATGATCTGTGTCATACTGGGTTTGTTTTGGTATTGAAGGTCACTAAAAGGATGCAAATGGTGCTTCGCGTCTTTCTGCTGTAAAGTCAATGTATCAAGTGTCATGGTCGCTCCAAAAAAAAAGATTATAAAAAAATAATTGGATATCATAAATTTGTGATCACAACTAAACGATATAGACAAATAGAAGTAAATGCAAGAAGAGTTTAATAATCATTGAAAAACGACTATTAAATTTAAAAGAAAAATTTTAGGAGGAAGGGGGCTAAAAGCGGCTATTGCTTGCCGATAGATTCGTTAAGCATTGCCATGCCTTCCTCAATGTCTTGATGAATTGCCTTAGCGAGGGCAACAGGATCTTTCGCCTTAATAGCATCAATCGCTGACTCATGGTAATCATCCAGTGTTTGTGTACCGGCACGGCCGGCAACAATTCTATAATAAGGCGAAAAGCGCAACCATAAGCTCTTAATAATTGGCAGTAGTACCGGGGAAGGGGAAGCCTCGTAGATGCCAAAATGGAATTGACGATTATATTTTGTATAGTTTTCTATATTGCCTGTAGAGATAGCAACATCAAGCTTGCTGTCAACATCTATCAGCAACTTAAGCCTTTCGGCGCCAATAAATGGCAAGGCAAGAGCAGAAAGCTCAGGCTCAAGACTGAGTCTAGCAAGTACCAGTTCATCAAATTTCTTCTGTGTCATTTGAGATACAGTAATTCTTCTTTTTTTAGACACCTCAAGCGCCCCTTCTGCAATAAGCCTAGTTACAGACTCTCTAACAGGCATAGGACTTACATCTAATGATTCTGCAATACCTCTTAATGTAAGGGTAATACCTGGGACAAATTCACCGTGCAGTATTAATTGACACAACGTCTCATAAACCCACTCATTGACTGGGAGAACGGATTGTCTCGGTGCTATTTTTGAAAACGCATTGCTTGGCATGTCTATAACCCCTATAAGTCACATTAGTATTTTAATGAGAATCCAATCCCTGAATTTTTTTATTATTTTGTGATCACAGATCTCAATTTATGTTAGAATTATCGCATACTTTGTCTCACGACGATCTGGTAATCGCAAGTTTTACCTCGGGTCCGGGTGCAACAACATTGCCAATGAAAATCTATTCAATGATGCGGCTGGGGGTCACGCCGGAAATCAATGCTGTTTCAACCATACTGGTCGGCCTGGTTGCTGTGGGGATAATTAGCGCATCACTCATAGGCAAAAGAAAAAACAACAGCTTGTCAATGCTGCCGACCATTAATCATCAAAATTATTTGCCATTCATCATTATGAAAACTGCTCTAAATTGTTTTTTGAAAGCCCTCTCAGGGCGACGCCTTCTAACCGTCTTAATGACAGAATCATGATGGGAAAATCACCAATACTAACAATTGGTGACTATAATTATGTAGTTAAAAATCTATACTAAAAATTAGGAAAGTCAATGCTTAAAAACAACACTCTACTGAAGACCGCCGGCTATATTAACGGTCGATGGGTTGGCGCTGACAACAGCAACAGATTTGATGTTAATAATGCCTACTCTCAAGAACTTATTTGCACATTGCCAGAAATGGGCGCAAAAGAAACACAGAGCGCCATTGAGGCTGCCAATAATGCCTGGCCAAATTGGCGTGCAAGAACAGCCAAAGACAGAGCTGATATTTTAAGAAAATGGTTTAATCTGATTATCGAGAACCAAGAAGATTTAGCGACTCTGATGACCCTTGAGCAAGGTAAGCCGATCGCCGAAGCCAGAGGCGAGGTCACCTATGGTGCATCATTTGTTGAATGGTTTGCAGAAGAGGGTAAAAGAACATACGGTGAGATCATTCCCTCACCTTCGAATGATCGCAGAATTATAGTTATCAAACAACCTATCGGCGTGGTTGCAGCTATTACACCATGGAATTTTCCGATTGCAATGATCACACGAAAATGTGCACCTGCACTTGCAGCTGGCTGCCCTGTTGTGATTAAACCGGCATCAGAAACACCCCTTTCAGCCTTGGCGCTTGCCGAACTGGCTGATCAGGCGGGGATTCCTGCTGGTATTATTAATGTTGTAGTCGGCACCAATGCACAAGAAATCGGCGCTACGCTCACCGACAGCCCAATTGTCAGGAAACTTTCTTTTACAGGCTGAACCGCTGTCGGTAAAATACTTACCAGAAACTGTGCTGATACGATGAAAAAAGTCTCAATGGAGCTTGGCGGCAATGCACCCTTTATTGTTTTTGATGATGCAGATTTAGATCTGGCCATTACTGGCGTTATGGCTTCAAAATATCGCAACACTGGACAAACCTGTGTTTGCACCAACCGCATCCTTGTGCAAGAAGAAATTTACGATAACTTTATTGAAAAACTATGCGAAGCAGTTAAGTCGCTCAATGTCGGCAATGGCCTTGAAGATGGTGTTTCTCAAGGGCCACTGATTAACGAAAATGCAGTGAAAAAAGTACAAAATCACATCGAAGATGCTGTGGCAAAAGGTGGTGTTGTCGTTGCTGGAGGTAAACTGCACGTAAAAGGTGGAACATTGTTCGAGCCAACTGTGATTGCCAATGCCACTATCGAGATGAAAGTTGCAACAGAAGAGACTTTTGGCCCCTTGGCGCCAGTCTTCAAATTCTCTACAGAAGATGAGGCAATTCAGATGGCCAATGACACCGAGTTTGGCTTGGCTTCATATTTCTATACCAAAGACATTAGCAGAGTATGGCGTGTCTCAGAGGCGTTAGAATACGGTATGGTAGGTGTTAATGAAGGGGTAATTTCAAACGAGATGGCGCCCTTTGGTGGTATTAAAGAATCTGGCCTTGGTAGAGAAGGATCGCACTATGGTATTGACGATTTTCTTGAGCTTAAATACATTTGTATGGGCGGATTAAGCTAAAATTTTTTCCGCTAAAAATTAATCCAGCTCAACAACAATAACAACATTTTTATACTTGATTGCTGGCGGCTGTTTTCAGTGCTTGGTATAATGCACCTTTCGCATTTTTTGGGTGTAACAAATGAAAGTTGGAATTCTTGGTCTTGGAACCGTCGGTGGCGGCGTTGTTAATGTTCTACGAAAAAATAGCGACTCAATAGAACGCCGTACGGGTGAAACTATTCAAGTGGTTCTCGCTGGCGTCAGAGATGTTAATCAAGATCGTATTTGCGACACTTCCGACATTAAACTAACAGAAGACCCATTTGCTGTCGTTAACCACCCAGATGTCGATGTTGTGCTTGAACTTATCGGTGGTACCGAGCTTTCAAAAGACCTTGTGGAAACTGCAATTAATAACGGTAAGCACGTTATTACGTCCAATAAAGCACTGATTGCCAAACATGGTAATGAACTCATTCAACTTGCCAACGATAATAAAGTTCGTTTATTATTCGAGGCCTCGGTTGCTGGTGGCATTCCAATCATTAAGGCCCTAGAGCAAGGCTTAAGCGCAAACAAAATTGAGTCAGTGATGGGCATTATTAATGGCACTAGCAACTTTATTTTAAGCGAAATGAAAGAGAAAAATAGGGATTTTGCTGACGTTTTAGCAGAGGCTCAAGCGTTGGGTTACGCCGAAGCTGACCCAACATTTGATGTTGAAGGCATTGATGCAGCACACAAGCTCTCTATTCTTGCAGCGATTGCATTTGGCACAGAATTACAATTTGATCAAGTTTATACCAAGGGTATTAGCGAAGTGACTTCTGAAGATATTAAATACGCAACAGAGTTAGGTTACACAATCAAACATCTCGGCATTGCTAAAAGAGCTGGTGATGCGATTGAGATGCGTGTTCATCCAACTTTAATTGCGAATGACCAGCTGATTGCCAATGTCAACGGCGTAATGAACGCAATTGTTGTTAAAGGTGATGCGCTTGGAACATCGCTTTACTATGGCGCTGGCGCCGGTGACGAGGCGACAGCCTCGGCAGTAATAGCCGATTTAATCGATATTATTAATAACCAAACAAGCAATCATATCCTTGGTTGGAAATCACAAGAAAAACCGGAAGTTCTTGATGCGGATTTGATTGAAAGCGAGTTTTATCTACGCTTGTTGGTTTCTGACAAAAAAGGCGTGTTGGCTGAGATCACACAAATATTCTATGCAAATAATGTGAGCATTGAATCCCTTGTTCAAAAACAAGTGGATGGTGATAACAACGCCCATATCGCCATCATCACCAACAAAATACTTACTCGAGACATTCAAGCCGTTAAGTTGGCTATTGAGGCTTGTGAATTCAACCAAGACAGCGTGAAAATTATTCACATTGAAACGCTAGATTAGCACAAGAGAATTATGGTGAGATACACAGGCATAATTGAAAAGTACAGAGATAGACTGCCGGTGAGTGACAGCACTCGCCTTATCAGCCTCGGTGAAGGAAATACACCTTTAATCAAACTGGAAAATATCCCTGCAATTCTTGGTAAAGACGTTAATCTCTACATCAAGTACGAAGGATTAAACCCAACAGGCTCATTTAAAGACCGTGGCATGACAATGGCAGTCACCAAAGCAGTTGAAGAGGGTGCTAAAGCTATTATATGCGCCTCGACAGGTAACACCTCTGCAGCGGCTGCAGCTTATGCTGCTCGCGCTGGTATTAAAGCTTTTGTGATTATTCCTGAAGGCAAAATTGCCTTAGGTAAACTCGCTCAAGCCATGATTCATGGTTCAACGATTATCCAGATTAAAGGTAATTTTGATGATGGTATGGAAATCGTCAAAGAGATTGCTAATCACGCACCTGTTACTATCGTTAACTCAATCAACCCTTTCCGTCTACACGGTCAAAAAACAGCTGCTTTTGAGATTATCGACGAGCTTGGCACCGCACCAGACTACCACTGCTTACCGGTGGGAAATGCAGGCAACATTACCGCACATTGGATGGGTTATACTGAATACAAAGAAATCGGTAAAGCGGACAAAACACCCACGATGGTTGGCTATCAAGCTGAAGGTGCCGCACCGTTTATTAAAGGCTCAAGAGTGAATAACCCTGAAACAGTGGCAACAGCGATTCGAATTGGTAATCCTCAAAGTTGGGATCAGGCGTTGAAACTAAGCAAGGAATCCAATGGCTGGTTTAGTGCTCATGCAGATGAGGTTATTTTGGCGGCACAAAAATTACTGACTGAAAAAGAAGGTATTTTCTGCGAGCCCGCTTCAGCTATCTCGGTTGCCGGCACTATGATGGATATCCGGTCTGGCAAAATTCTTGAGGGTTCTACTGTTGTGTGCACATTAACAGGTCACGGCCTGAAAGACCCTGACACTGCTATTGGTCAATGCGATCAAAGCGCCATGATTAATGTCAACCCAACCCTAGAAGAAGTTAAGAAAGCCATCTTGGATAATATGTAGGTTGTGTACTCAAAGACCAAACATTGTCAAATCAAAGCGACTGTTGAATGAGCAAGCAAAACTATAAAACCATAGAGCAGTGTATAGGTAACACGCCACTGGTTCGCCTACAAAGACTCAATCCAAATCCATCCAATGTGATTCTACTTAAGCTCGAGGGTGATAACCCCGCGGGCTCAGTCAAAGACCGCGCAGCACTCAATATGATTCTTGAGGCTGAAAAACGTGGCAACATCAAACCGGGCGACACCCTTATTGAGGCCACCAGTGGCAATACTGGCATTGCCATGGCAATGGTAGCAGCGATCAAGGGCTACAAAATGCTGCTTATCATACCCGATAATCTTTCTCAAGAAAGAAAAGATGCGATGACCGCCTATGGCGCTGACCTTATCTTGGTCACCGAAGAAGAAGGTATGGAAGGTGCCCGTGACTTGGCCAATAAAATGACGCTCGAAGGCAAAGGCACAGAGCTTAATCAATTTGCCAACCCAGACAACCCCGGTGCTCACATCAATACCACAGCGGCAGAGATTTGGCGAGACACCAACGGCGATGTAACCCACTTTGTCAGTGCCATGGGCACTACTGGCACCATTATGGGTGTATCCACTTATTTAAAAGAGCAGAACGCTGAGATTGAAATCATCGGCATTCAGCCCGATGCCGATTCTCATATTCCTGGTATTCGTCGCTGGCCAAAAGAATATTTACCAAGTATTTTTGATGCCTCTAAAGTGGACCGTGTGATGGACGTTTCGCAAGACACCTCTGAACAAACCACCAGAGACTTAGCAACGGAAGAAGGGGTTTTTGCAGGCATTTCTTCAGGTGGCGCGGTGGCTTGTGCGATTGAACTCTCCAAACAAGTGAATAACGCTGTTATTGTCACAATCATTTGTGACCGCGGCGACAGATATCTCTCTACAGGGGTTTTTCAGCGTTAATGAAACGCTACATACTCCACCAATTCCCCTCCAGAGCACAGACTTTATCTAGCCATTTTGCTGGCGAGCTTGTTGACAATTATTGTCATCACTTTTTTTATTGAAATCAGTGAGTTTGCTCAGCAGCTCTATAAATACACTGTTAAAGAAAAACCGTTATTAAGTTTAATTATCACCCCTCTTACCTATGTGAGTGTTATTTACGTGGCAAAGTTTTATTCTCATCGCGTGCGAAGCTCTAGCATCCCACAAGTGTTCTAGCAGCACTCGATTCACGCAATAAGCAAACAAGAAACAACTTCTAGCCTTTCGCATCGGCCTAGCCAAAATTGGCTTCATCTTTATTTGTATGCTTGGCGGTGCGCCAATCGGTACTGAGGGGCCTTGTATTCATATTGGTAGTTCAATCTTGTACGGCTTTAATTAGTTTTTGAACTTAAGTCGCAAAATAATGATCCACTCGATGATTGTCATTGGTAGGTGCGCCGGACTCATTGTGTCATTCAACTCCCCTATCGCAGCAATGCTGTTTGCGTTTGAGGAGCTCGGCAGAAATATCAGAAACAGGCCATGATTTTGATTACGCTTTGTTGTATTGGGGTTTATTTGGCGGTGATAGCCTGTCAAGGGAATAAGCCTTATCTTGGTGATTTGTCAGCGCTGAACCTCTATTACACTTTAATTTGGCAATTGATACCGCTAGCAATTATTGTGGGTCTAGGAGGTGGATTATTTACCAAAATTATGGTTGTTTTAGTTAGAAAATTTATCGTCAACACCAAAGCTAAAGTTTTCATCATTGCACTTATTCTTGGCAGCACTGTTTCCCTATTCAATTATTTTTCTGGTGGGTTGATTGATGGTTCTGGCAAGGAAGAAGTGTTATTAATGCTGGACTGGAGAGATTGGACATTGATTTCCTACTGATGAAATATTTTGCAACACTAACTTCTCTGACTTCCACCATTTCAGGCGGCTTGTTTATGCCAGCCATTTCAATTGGTGCAAGCATCGGCTCTGAAAGTGCGGTAATTCTAACGGGAATCAATCCACAAGTGGTGATTATCATGGCCATTGTTGGCCTACCTTTCCGGCACTATTAGAACACCTTTAACAGCCACCTTTGTTGTCTTGGAAATGACCACAATTCTGCATTTAATCCTGCCGGCGCTGATGGTTGCCTTGATTGCGAGCTACACTTTCGACCTTTATCAAAAAAGACCGACTCTACGAAACCTTAGCAGAGAATTACTACAAAATTGCCAGCTAAACGCTAACTATTGAAATAATGGTGGAACACCTTAATGGTAAAGTCAATATCCGCTTCTGAGATGTTTAAGTGACAAACCATGCGACTCACTGATGATAGACTGGACACCAAAATATTCTTTTCCAATAAAAACTTCTGCAGACCCTCTCTGTACTCTGCTGGACAATCGAAAAACGTCATATTGGTTTGCGCGTCATCAACGTCGACTTGCAAGCCCTTGCACTTTGACAAACCTTGCGTTAATCGGCGGGCATTGTCGTGATCCTCTTGTAATCTGGCCACGTTGTTCTTCAGTGCATACATGCCACAAGCAGCAAGGATGCCCACTTGGCGCATACCGCCACCGAGTATCTTTCTAAGGCGCTTTGCTTTTCTGATGGTCTCGTTGTCAGCCACCAACAAAGAACCGGCAGGCGTGCCCAAGCCTTTTGACAGGCAGATGGAAACACTATCCAAGCTATCACTTAAATCTTTTAGCGGTAAACCTGAGTGAATATGGGCGTTAAATAAACGTGCACCATCTAAATGAACCTTAAGGCCACGTGCATGTGCGGCATCTGCCAATTCATCAAGTTGCTCCTGAGGCTGCACTCGGCCCGACACCGTGTTTTCCAAGCAAAGCAATTTAGTAATACCAAAATGAGGGTCGTCGTCTTTAACTTGGCTGAGCATGTCTTTAACAGAGACACTGCCACAATGGTTGGTATCAATAGCACAGATTCCCACACCACCCAAAACAGAAGCACCGTGCGCTTCATAAACGTTGGTGTGATACTCACGACCAATCAACACTTCATCACCTCGCTGACAATGGGAGAGAATAGCGCTGAGATTGCTTTGTGTACCAGTTGGGAAAAACAGGGCGGCTTCTTTGCTTAAAAGTTCAGCAACATACTCTTGTAATTCATTGGTCTCTTTATCCTCGCCATAAACATCATCGCCTAATTTCGCCTCCGCAATAGCCTGATACATGCCCTTAGTTGGTAGGGTGACAGTGTCGCTCCTAAAGTCAATATAATCTGTCAACTCTTTATTTGTAATATTCATTTTAGCGTATTAATTTGTCACAATTAAGGTTGGTATTCTGGATAAGCCAATGCAGCCACAAGGTGGGTTCTTGGTTGATCGCCGCCATTTAGCGCAGTATGATAACCCCGTGTATCAGTAAAGTACACAGAGCCATCTGCAGGCAAGTGAGTGCAATGATGATTGACAATAAATAAGGCGCCTGGGTTAGTGACAATGGGAATGTGAATACGCGGCTCTGGATCACGGTGCCACGAGTTGCAATTAAAGCTGCTCTTCTCAAGAATACGAACCCTACCAATTGGGTAGCGCGCTGAGAGTTCTTTATGAATATACTCAAAATAAGTGCCTTTAAATACATCAACCAACTCACTGAACGCCGCTTCATCCACCAACTCATCTTTGGCAATCTCCTGATAAGAATCGTCCACGCGGGTGTAATATCGTCCCACTAGATCCTTGTCATCGTCAACAGAGCATCCTTTTCTCTTAGTCATTGCCAAAGCATGAAAACCCGATGCAGCGGTTTTAAATTCGGACTTTGATTTGATCTCATCCAGTGCTTCTCGAATGAGCTTGATATCAAATGTATAATTGAGTTTAATAATGTGCTCATTGCCTTTAAATGAGGCAACAGAATCAATGTCAACCTTACGATTGATATAAGATTCCATGGCGTTTACATCGTCAGTAATTGCACTCATTTAATCCCCCCAGACTATAAAAAAATTCGACGTATTATGACCTAAAAAGGCTTCACCACAACCAATATTATTATGCCCAGCAATAAAACAATTGGAAACTCATTAAACCAACGATAAAAACGATCAGAATGAGCATTTTTATCTTCTGCAAAGACGCGCACTAAATGGCCACAATAGAAATGATACGCAATAAGGGCAAGCACCAACAACAGCTTAATATGAAGCCAAAGGTCGGTTGAATACATCTGCCATGTATAGTCATATAGCATCCAAGAACCAAGTAAGGTAGTGATGACAAAACTCGGCATCATAATGCCAAGGTAGAGTCGACGTTCCATCACTTTAAAGCGTTCAATACTAATTTCATCTTGCGCCATAGAATGATAGACAAACAAACGTGGTAGATAAAACAATGCCGCAAACCAAGTAATCACACTAATGATATGGAAAGCCTTAAGCCAAAGCATAGCAACTCCTACAAATAATGACATCATACCGTTATCGGTAGTAGCAAAACAAAGAATCTTTTACATCTACGAAAGTGCTATGTGATAACATTATAAGTGATTAAACAACTTTAGTTATTTAACCAAAATGAAGTTTACAAAAATTCTTGTCGCCCTACTGGCAAGTACCCTCTCTTTTTCCTCTTTTGCTGACATAGAAAAGCTGGTACACGACTTTAACGCATCTCATGGTCCAAGTGAATTGGTCGGCTCTGGCTGGGTTGAAAATGACGGTGGAAAAAACTTCAAAATTGTGCAAGCCTTCGTCAACAATTCTTTTATAAGCATTGAATTACATATCGATAAATCAGGCAAAATTGTCACTTGGATTGATCAAGCCAGAACTACCGATTCTACAATAAATCCTGATGTTGACTATCAGCTTTTTGCCGATTTTGAAGACTGGCAAGTGATTGCCAAAGGTGAAAACGACTTTATGCATCACTTAACCGTTGGTGGATTGACCTTTAAAGGGCCTATGATGGAGGCGATGTCAAAAATTCAAGTCATTGATCAACTTCTGCTTATCATTGCAAAGAATATTTAAAAACCACCACACTAATTAAATAACGTGAGTTGATCGACATAGTAAAATCTCATCACGTTAAATTGTTTAAATCACCATGCTAGGTTTTTTCAAAAAAAATCAAAATTCAGAAGAACGAGTGCCCACTCAAAAAACCTCTTTAAGAGATCGATTGTTTAAATCCAGACAACGTCTTGGCGATGGTCTGGCTTCTATCCTACTTGGAAAAAAACAAATTGATGATGACCTTTTGGATGAGCTGGAAATGTTGTTAATTGGCGCCGACCTTGGCATTAAAACCACTGACAAAGTGCTCGAGTCTGTTCGTAAAAAAGCTTCACGAAAAACACTAAAAGACGAAGACAGCCTTTATCAACTTCTCAAAGACGAACTTGAGGCACTGCTCGTTACTGATAATCATTTGGTTACTGACAGCGATACAACTTTTGTTATTCTTGTTGTAGGAGTTAATGGCGCCGGAAAAACCACCACCATTGGCAAATTAGCCAAGTCCTTTCAAAGCCAAGGCAAATCTGTCATATTAGCTGCTGGTGATACTTTTAGAGCAGCGGCAGTTGAGCAACTCAAAGTTTGGGGCGAGCGTAACAATATCCCTGTGGTTGCACAAAAAACAGGCGCTGATGCGGCCTCTGTGGTTTACGACGCTTACCAATCAGCAATCGCTAAAAACATCGATATTTTGATTGCAGATACTGCCGGACGACTGCACACACAGGACAATTTGATGCAAGAGCTCAAAAAAATCAAACGTGTATTAAAAAAACATCACGAAGATGCACCGCACGAGACTATGCTGATTATCGATGGTGGTTCTGGACAAAATGCCATTCAGCAAGCGCATGAGTTTAACAAAACGATTGAACTGTCAGGTATCAGCGTCACCAAGCTCGATGGTACGGCAAAAGGCGGGGTGTTATTTGCCATTTCTGATGCGCTCAATTTACCTATTCGCTATATCGGTGTAGGCGAAGGTATTGACGACCTATTACCATTTAAGAGCAAGGAGTTTGTGGATGCATTATTTGATTAGTCGCTTGCGCCTTAATCGTTAAATATTACTAGTTTCCCAAGCATAACACCCGCCTCAATTGTATTATGAGCTCTAGCAATATTCGCTACATTAATAGGGTTTAATTGGCGCGTTACAGTGCAATTTATTTTATTATCATCAACAAGTTTAGCGAGTTTATTGAGTATCTTTCCCTGCTCGACCATATCCTCGGTTTGAAATTTTGAGCGAGTGAACATCATCTCCCAAACCAAATGGATGCTTTTGGGTTTTAAAAGATTTAAATCAAAGGGTTTATTGGCGTTCGCCAGCAAGCAAATATAGCCTTGTGGCGCAATAACTTCTATCATCTCCAATAGATAGTCATCGGGCACACCCATGCACAAAATAAAATCTGGCGCGCTCAGGTTTTGTTGTGTCAACTGAGCCGACAAATTATGATGCTCTAACACCACATCGGCGCCCATTTTTAAACACCAGTCCCTACTTTCTGCTCTTGAAGCGGTGGCGATAACATTTAATTTACCGACTTTCTTTGCCAATTGTATGGCAATCGAACCAACACCACCCGCCGCACCAATCAACAAAATCGTTTTACCCTCATCTTCAGCACCGATGCGTAAGCGATGAAATAAAGACTCCCAGGCAGTCACAGTAGCGAGGGGCATCGCCGCAGCTTCAGCAAAGCTGAAGGAGTCAGGCTTATGGCCGACAATTCTCTCATCAATCAATTGAAGATTGGCGTTCGAGCCATCACGGGTCATATCACCAACATAAAAAACTTTATCACCTAGCTTAAAAAGACTTACGTCTTTGCCAATGGATTTGACAATACCACAACCATCAAAACCCAAAATCAGTGGTTTTTCAGTACTACCGCCCACCATGTGTTTGACCTTGCTATCAATCGGGTTGATAGAAATCGCTTTAATTTCGACCAACAAATCCCTGCCCGTAGCCTCAGGTATTTGTTTTTCAAAAGCAACAAACTCACTGCCATCATAGCCAATGGCTTTTAACGTTGTCATATCAAGTAATCATAGAGCTATAAACACGCTCTGCTTTTTCAGCAAATTGGACATCCAACTCCGTAATACCGCCCTCATCGTGAGTGGTTAGACTAATCTTGACCTTGTTATAAACATTTGACCATTCGGGGTGATGCTGCATCACCTGTGCATTAATTGCCACTTGAGTCATAAAACCAAAAGCCTGGATAAAACCTTTAAATGTAAATTCTTTTGAGAGATAGCTATCAATGATTTGCCATCCGTTCAAATTTTGTAAAGCCTTATCAATTTCGTCACTTGTTAAAACCATAGTATTAATCCTCAAGTAATAATGTTTTAGCGCCCTTGGCAATCAGATTATTGGCCACCAATTGCCCCAAAG
>ERZ813253.410-NODE-410-length-15520-cov-3.182421_pt1 | contig 15520 bp, 17 predicted proteins | sample MGYA00520893_ERZ813253 | MGnify/ENA primary metagenome ERZ813253 (study PRJEB31669, sample SAMD00080414) | marine metagenome | biome: oceanic hadal pelagic zone biome; feature: marine hadalpelagic zone; material: sea water | place: Pacific Ocean:Izu-Bonin Trench...
GGAGGGGGTGCCGTTCTCTTGGCGTTGGGATTGTGGTACGATTTCCACGAAGTTGGATGTCATCTGGGGAATGTCGGTTAAAATGTTGGAGAACTGAATGTAGCGGGTCGAAAAATTCAGCCAGCTATACCCATCAACCGTAAGACCGGATCGGATTACGCGATGGAGGAGATAAGAATGTTGGGGCCGGATCATCAAACGGCGGTTGATTTCCTCAAACATAAAGCCTTTTCTGGTACGGTTATGGAGATGCTCGAGGACGGACGGAAAAGCTTCGCGCCGGAACCGGCCGTGGACAGGTTTATGTTGCGCGAAAGGGTCGCTGGCGGCGCCTTTGATCGCCATATGGGCTCGACGAAGAGGGGAGATTACCATGCAAACTGATGGATCAGGGTCGGATTCGCCCTCGACCGCCTCATATGCCGCGCGACCGATGACCGCAATGGGTTATCTGGGAAATCTCGGATTAGGGCTTTTGCTCGCCGCCGTCTGCCTCGGGACTACGCCGTCCTGGGCTGAGTCCGGCGCAGGCCCCCATAATGGAATCGCCATGCACGGGTCGCCGAAATACGGCGCCGACTTCAGCAATCTCGATTACGTCAATCCGGATGCTCCCAAGGGCGGCGTCCTGCGCATGACGGTGACCGGCAGTTTCGATACGCTCAATCCATATATCATCAAGGGGGTGTCGCCACCCGGCCGTCACTACGTCTTCGAGAGTCTGCTCAAGCGCACATGGGACGAGCCCTTCTCGCTCTACGGGCTGATCGCCGAGACCATCGAGGTCCCCGACGACCGCTCGTGGGTCGCTTTCACCTTGCGGCCCGAGGCGCGTTTTCACGACGGCACGCCGATCACCGTCGATGACGTGATTTTTTCGCTCGAGACCCTGCGCGACAAGGGACGCCCGAACCATCGGCTGTACTATTCCAGGGTCGCGCTGATCGAGCGTCCCGGCCCGCGGGCGGTGAAGTTTATCTTCGGCCCCGACGCCGATCGCGAGATGCCGCTCATCATGGGCCTCATGCCGATACTCTCGAAGGCCTACTACGGCAAAACCGACTTCACCAAGACGACGCTTGAGCCGCCCCTCGGCAGCGGGCCATACCGAATCGCCCAGGTTGATCCCGGCCGCACCATCGTCTACCGCCGGGTGGACGACTACTGGGGCGCCAACCTGCCGATCAATCGCGGCCAGAACAACTTCGATGAAATCCGCTATGACTACTATCGCAACGCCACCGTGGCCCTCGAGGCCTTCAAGGCCGGCGAGTCCGACATCCGCCGCGAGACCGACCCCAAGCTTTGGGCGACGGCGTATGACTTCCCCGCCGTCGCCGACGGGCGAATCAAGCTGGAAGTGCTGCCGCACGGCCGGCCCGCCGGAATGCGCGCCATGGTCTTCAACACCCGGCGCGCCCTGTTCAACGATCGGCGGGTAAGGCAAGCGCTCGGCTACGCGTTTGATTTCGAGTGGACGAACAAGGCCTATTTCCACGGCGATTACTCGCGCACCGAGAGCTACTTCGCCAATTCCGAACTGGCCTCCCGAGGCCTCCCGGGGCCCGAGGAGCTGGCCATCCTGGAGCCCCTGCGGGGCCAAATCCCGGAGGAGGTGTTCACCACCGTCTACCGGCCGCCCGCGACCGACGGATCGGGCAGCATCCGCGCCAACCTACAGCGCGCGCGCGGCCTTCTGGCGGAGGCCGGATGGTCGGTCGAGAACACCAAGCTCGTCCACACGGCGACCGGCCGCGCCATGACGTTTGAGATTCTCCTGCTACGGCCGGACAATGAGCGCATCGCTCTGGCCTACGCCCGCAATCTGGAGCGGCTCGGGATCACCGTCCGGGTGCGAACGGTGGACAGCGCCCAGTACCAGTACCGCGTTCAAGATTACGATTTCGACATGGTCTTCAAAACCTGGTACGTGACCCTCTCGCCAGGCAACGAGCAGCGTTACTATTGGGGATCGGAAGCCGCCGAGAGCAGTGGCAGCCGCAACCTCGCCGGCATCAAGGACCCCGCGGTAGACACGCTCGTGGACCTGATCGCCGCCGCCTCGGATCGCGGCGGGCTTATCGCGCGCACCCGCGCTCTCGACCGGGTGTTGTTGTGGGGGCACTACATCGTTCCGCTCTACCATCGGGGCGCCGACCGGGTGGTGTATTGGAACAAGCTCAACCGCCCCGAGGTGACGCCGGTCTACGGTTACGTCATCGAGACTTGGTGGTCTGATTCGGAGAAGCAGTGAGCGCCCATTCGCCATGTCGCCACGCGAGTCTCAAGCGGCGTGAATCCGGGGTCCTGGATGGGCCGTCCTTCGCTCTCTGGGATGATGCCTAACACTTTGAATAAGCAAAATTATATTTGAAATAATTGTAGGCCGGGGGGATACGCGGTAAGCTGCCGGAAGACGAGATAAAACCATACCAGGGTTGGGGTGACGGGTTCGAATTCCATCGCCCGCCGCCTATTTTGCTTGGGAACGAACATCTTGCTGGTGATACGGCCGGTCAACCATGTGGTTCTAGGCGCCTGGATCGCCGTCGGGGCGCTGATCCCGGTCATGTCGTTCTTCGGTCGCCCGATCCAGCATTTCATCAGCCACCGCCTGGATGGCGGGGACATGTCCCTGGTCATGGGGGCTGCGCTGGTCATCGCCGCCGGCGCGAGCCTGGCCTGGATGGCGCGGCGCCGGTCGAAGAAGGTGCTGTGGCACGGCCTGTGGATGCTGGCGGTGATGATCGTGATTACCCAGCTTCTGCCCAACGCGGTGGAATGGTTCCATTTCGTTCTGTTCGGCCTGTTCGGCCTGCTCGCCACCAGACTCTGGCGGCCGGCGGCGGCGGTGGTGATTTGCCTGGCCGTGTCCGGCGGGGATGAGCTGTTTCAGTGGGTTCTGCCGGACCGGGTCGGCGATTGGCGCGATGTCGCCATGAACATCGCCGCCTGCCTGCTCGGGGCCGCCGTGGCCCTGATCGGCGGTGAGACGGCATGAGGGCCGGTCTCGCGGTCCTGGCTTACCTGGCGGCGCTTTTCCTGTCTCAGCCGAGCTTCGCCGAATTACGCGTGGTGGTGATGGATGTCGGACAGGGCCAGGCGGTGCTGTTGCGGCGGGGCAGCCGCGGCATCCTGATCGACAGCGGGCTCGCGCCGTTCGCCGACCGGCTGCTCCAGCGGATCGCCGCACAGGGGGTCGAGAGCCTGGATTATCTCATCCTCAGCCATCTCCATCCCGATCATGCGGGCGGGTATTTTCGTATCCGCGAGCGTTACCCCGAGGCCGAGGTGATCGTCAACGGCCATCCCCTGGCGGTCCGCAACCAGCCGTTCATCGTCAATCTCTATGACGACGCGCTGCGCGACGACCCCCGGCGGCGGGTCATGCGGATAGGCGACGAGCTCCTGTGGCGGGGGGTCTCCATCAAGGTGCTTTGGCCGGCCTTCTTCGCCGGCCAGAACCTCAATCGCCATTCCCTGGTTCTGGCGATCTCTTATGGCGACAGCCGGGCGCTGATCATGGGCGACGCGGGGGGCTATGTGGAACGGTGGCTGGTCGATCAAGGCGCGGTGCAAGGGCCGGTTTCCCTCCTGGTCAGCGGCCATCACGGCATGGCGGGATCGGCCGATCCGAATTTCCTGGCCATGGTCCGCCCCCGGGTCGCGGTGATCTCGGCGTCCTGGCAGGTTCCCGCCTACCAGCCGGACGACGCGGTCGTTGCCCGCCTCGGCGCGGCCAGCGGACGCCTGCTGCGAACCGACGAAGACGGCGAGATATGCCTCGAGCTATCCCGGGACAGCGACATGGCGGAGGATTGTTAGGGTCGAACTCCGTTCAATCATGGATCATCGCCCGCGTCAGGGATGGGCCATAGCCGAACACCGCCGGCGATCCGCCGGTGTGGATGAACAGCAACGCCTTATCGCCACCAACATCGTCGCGGGCGCGTTGCAGGAAGCCGGCCATGGCCTTGCCGGTATAGACCGGATCGAGGATCAGCCCTTCATGGCGCGCCGCCGTCTCGATGGCCTCGACCGTGGGCTCATTGAGCTGGCCATAACCCGGCGCCAGGTAGCGGTCGTCGAGGCGGATGTCATGATCGCCGACCGGCGCTTCGAGCCCCAGCAGATCGGCGATCTCGCGGCACCGCGCGGCGATGCGCAGGTTCTGCGCCGTAGCGTCGCGCCGCACGCAGATTCCGGTGACCGGGATCAGGCACCCCAGGGCGCGCAGGCCGAAGAGCAGGCCGCCGTGGGTATGACCGCTGCCCGAGGCGACGACGATCTCGTCGATGACCAGGTCTTGATCGGCCATCTGGCCGACCAGTTCCCGCGCCGCCGCCACATAGCCCAGGGCGCCGAGGGGCGGGTGGCCGGGCGCCAGGTGGATGATGTAGGGGCGCCGCCCGGCGGCCTGGAGTTGGTCGGCGATCTCGCCTAGGCGGCGGTCGGCGCCGGCCTCGTCCTCGCCCTTGGGGTAGGCATGGAGCGTCGCGCCGAGCATCTTCTCGAGCAGGACATTGCCCGATAAACGATAGGCGGAACCGGGCTCGGCGACCCGCTCTTCGTGCTGGATATGGCACTCCATGCCGAGCTTGCGCGCCGCCGCCGCCGCCAGACGGGCGAAGTTCGACTGTACCGCGCCGGTAATCAGAACGGTGTCGGCCCGCTTCGCCACGGCCTCGCCTAAATAGAATTCGAGCTGGCGCACCTTGTTGCCGCCGAGCGCCAGGCCGGTGCAGTCGTCGCGTTTGACATAGAGCGGGCCGCCGCCGATGTGGCGCTCGAGATTGGCCATCGCCTCGAGCGGCGTCGGCGCGTGGCCGAGCCTGGCGCGGGGCAGATCGTCGAGTCGTCCGAGTGCTCGATCCATGGTGCCGTCCTAAAGAGATCAATCTTCAGGGCAGTATAGAATAGTCGCGGCGGTGGCAACAGCGTCCGCTGTTATGTACGGGGCGCGATCAAGCGCCTTCAGCCGTGCGATGCGGCTTGGCGCGGGGGGTGGTGGTCCATGATCTCGGAGGGGGCGCTTATGTTGGCGGCGTTTCTTACCGCCGCCTCGAAGCCGGCCGGGGTCGCGGCGACCAGGAAGCCCGAGAGAGCCAGCAGGTTGACCAGCATGGGCAGTCGGATCTGGTGGATCTGGCCCCCGTCCTTGCCGCCGATGCGGAGATCGGCGAAGCCGTGGAGCTGTACCCAGATGAGATGGGCGAGCCGCATGGCGTCGGAGCGGCCGATGGTGGGCCGGTTCAGCTCGCCCATGCGGGCCGCCGCCTGGATAATCTCGGCGCTGTCTTCGATCATGGCGATGACCACCGGCTCACTCCCGGACGCCCCCCGAGTGGGTGGGTGGGAGAACAGATGGCGGTAGACGGCGGGGTTGTCCGCGGCGAAATCGAGATAGGCGCAAGCGCGGCGCATCAGGCGCGCCGCGTTGCCCAACCGGTTGAGATTGGCCAGGCCGGGATAATCCGGATTGTTGCCCGCGTCGGTGATCCAGCCGTGCAGGCGATCGGATTCACGGGCCTGGACGGCGCTGATGATCTCGTCGACGCCGCCCGGGAATAATTGGTTGAGCGCCCCCGGTGCGCAGCCCAGGGCGCGCGACAGGGCGCGAAGCGTACAGTCCTTGGCGTCGGTCTCGACGATTAACTTCTCAGCCGTGTCGGTGATCGTCTCAACAGTCAGAAGGCTATGCGAAGATCTCACCATGATCGCTATGATCAATCAAAGAAATTTATAAATCGTTAACGTTCATGAAGATTTAGCGTGTGATTGAAGAGGATAGCCTGGGATGACGACCATCGTCATCCAGGGCGCGGCCAGCTTTTCGACAAGGCCCTTGGTTTCGCCGGCCGCCGAGCCTTGCTATAAGAAAGCCCCGATCATCCCCGGATAACGCCATGGACCTGCCCGCCCATTATGATCCCGCCGCCGCCGCGCGCTGGGGCTATGAACCCGATCAGCGCAGCCTGTTCGAGGCGGCCGCCGAGACCCGCGTCGCCCCGGCAAGCGCCGATGGTTTCTCGGTCGAGCTGGTGGCCATCGACTTACAGCGGGACTTCTGCTTTCCCCAGGGCAGTCTGTTCGTTGCCGGGCGCGGCGGCGCCGGGGCGGTGGAGGACAGCGACCGCATCGCCCGGCTGATCTATGCAAACCTCTCGCGGATCACCGCGATCACCGCCACCATGGACACCCATTACCCCTTGCAGATCTTCTTCGCCGCCTTCTGGCGCGACCGCGACGGGGCGGCGCCGGCGCCCCACAGCATCATCGCCCTGGAGGACGTCCAGGCGGGGCGCTACCGTCCGGCGCCCGGCCTCGCCGCGGCGCTGGATCTGCCCGACGACGACTGGCTGGCCAGGCAATGCGAGCATTATTGCGCCGAGCTCGAGCGCGCCGGCAAATACCAGCTCTATATCTGGCCCGAGCATTGCCTGCTGGGCAGCGCCGGCCATGCCCTGGCCGGGGTGTTCCATGAGGCGCGGCTGTTCCACGCCTATGCGCGCGACGCCGAAAATCGGGTCGAGATCAAGGGCGGCCATGCCTTGAGCGAGAATTATTCGGTGTTCAACCCCGAGGTGCTGACCCTCTGGGACGGGCAAGGCCGCCTGGCCGAGAAGCGCGGCGATTTCATCGATCGATTGCTGGCCCGCGACGCCGTCGTGCTGGTCGGCCAGGCGGCGTCCCATTGCGTCAAGTCCTCGATCGACGATCTGCTTGATGAAATCGAGGCCCGCGACCCGGATTTCGCCGGGAAATGCTATGTGGTCACCGATTGCATGTCGGCGGTCACCGTGCCCGACGGCGCGGGCGGCTTCCTCGCCGACTTCACCGATGACGCCGAGCAGGCTTACCGGCGCTATGCCGAGGCCGGCATGCATCTGGTGACGTCGACGGTGGACATGCGCGACTGGCCGGGCATGAGGCTGTAAGTCATGGAGGATCTGTGGCGTGACGACGCCGCCGAGGCCATGGTCGCGGCCCATGGCGATCTCGGCGAACGCATCTATAGCGCGCGGCTGCTCGGCGCCGATCCCCGGCTGGTGCTGCACGGCGGCGGCAACGTCTCGCTCAAGACCCACATGAAAGATACCCTGGGCGAGATGGTTTCGGTGCTCCGGGTCAAGGGCTCGGGCTGGGACATGGCGTCGATCGAGCCGGCCGGCCTGCCGGCGGTGCGGCTCGAGCCGTTGCGGTCCTTACGCGCCCTGGAGACCCTGGGCGACGAAGACATGGTCAATGTCCAGCGCCTCAACCTGCTCGATGCGAGCGCCCCGAACCCTTCCGTCGAGACCCTGCTGCACGCCTTCCTGCCCCAGCTTTACGTCGACCACACCCATGCCACGGCGGTGCTCGCGATCACCGATCAACCCGACGGCGAGGCCCGCTGCGCCGAGGTCTTCGGCGAGACCATGGCCCTGGTCCCCTACATCATGCCCGGCTTCGCCCTGGCCAAGGCGGCCGCCGAGATCGCCGAGCGCAATCCCCAGGCCGAGGGGCTGATCCTGCTCAAACATGGGATTTTCACCTTCGGCGGATCCGCGCGCGAGGCCTACGGCCGGATGATCGCCCAGGTCAGCCGCGCCGAGGACTATCTCGCGCGGTGTCCGCGCAAGACCTTCAAGCTCGCCGCCTTGCCCAAAAACCCGCGTCCCCCGCATGAGATCGCGCCGATCCTGCGCGGGCTCGCCAGCCTGCCCATCGACGCCGATGAAGGGCTGTACAAGCGCTTCATCCTGGATTTTCGCGGCGGCGAGGCGATCCGCACCTATGTCGACGGCGCCGAGGTCAAGCGCTACGCCAAAATCGGCGTGGTCACGCCCGACCACACCATCCGCACCAAGAACACGCCGCTCGTCCTGCCCCCGGCGGCGGGCGATTTCGCGGCCGCCGCCAAGGCGGCGCTCGATGCCTATGGGGCGGACTACCGCGCCTATTTCGCGCGCCATGAGAACGGCCAAACCGCCCTCGACGCCATGCCCCGGGTGATGCTGGCGCCGGGGCTCGGCCTGTTCGGCCTGGGGCACACGGCCGGGTCGGCGCGGATCGCCGCCGACATCGCCGAGAATGCGATTCGCGTGGTTACCGACGCCGAGGCCATCGGCGCCTTCGAATCGATCACCGAGGCGGAGATGTTCGAGGTCGAATACTGGTCGCTCGAGCAGGCCAAGCTGGGCAAGGGACCGGCCGCCGCCCTGGCCGGCCGGGTGGTGGTGATCACCGGCGCGGCGCGGGGTATCGGCGCCGCCACGGCGCGGGCCTTCGCCGCCGAGGGGGCCGAAGTGGCGCTGCTCGATATCGACGGCGCGGCGGCGGTGGCGACCGCCGGCTCCATGGGCGGCCTCGGGCTGGCCTGCGACGTCACCGACGGCGACGCGGTGGCCGCGGCGTTCGCGCGGGTCTGCGGGCATTTCGGCGGCCTCGATATTCTGGTCTCCAACGCCGGCGCGGCCTGGCAGGGGCGCATCGGCGAGGTCGACGACGGCAGCCGGCGGTACAGCTTCCAGCTTACGTGCTTCGCCCCTCAGCGGGTCGCCAAATGCGCCGTCGCGGTCATGCTGGCCCAGGGCATGGGCGGCTGCCTGCTGTTCAACGCCTCGAAACAGCCGCTCAATCCGGGCCCGGATTTCGGCCCCTACGGCCTGCCCAAGGCGGCGACCATCGCGCTCATGCGGCAATACGCCGTCGATTACGGCGCCGACGGCATCCGCGCCAACGCCATCAACGCCGACCGGGTGAACACCGGGCTCTACGCCGACGGCATGCTAGAGGCGCGGGCCGCGGCGCGGGGTCTGACCGTGGCCGACTATCTCGCCGGGGACAACCTGCTCAAGCGCGAGGTCAAACCCGAGGATGTGGCCCGGGGCTTGGTCTCCCTGGCCCTCGCCAACAAGACCACCGGCGCCATCCTGACCGTCGACGGCGGTAATATCGCGGCGGCCCCACGATGATTTACCTGGTGCGCCACGGCGAGACCGAGTGGAACCGGGCGGGGCGCATGCAGGGTCACCTCGACGCCCCCCTGACCGCGCGCGACGAGGCCCAGGCGCGGGCCGTCGGCGAGACCCTGCGCGAACTCGGGGTCGGGCGCTTCTCACTGGTTGCTTCTCCCCTCGGGCGGACCCGGGCCACGGCGGCGATCATCGCCCGCGTCCTGGGGCGCGACCCCGAAGACACAGCCACCGACGATCGGCTCATGGAGATGACCTGGGGCGCCTGGGACGGGCTGACCAACGCCGAGATCGAGACCCGCGACCCCGGCGCCCTGGCCCGGCGCAAGGCCGACCATTGGAACTACCGCCCGCCGGTCGGCGGCGAGAGCTACGCCCGGATGTCGTTGCGGGTCGCCGATTGGCTGGCCGGCCTCGATGACGACCGCTCGCGCATCGTGGTCTCCCACGGCGGCACCGGGCGGGCGCTGCGCGGGCTCTACGGCGCCCTCAGCCAGGCCGAGACCCTGGCCCAGGAAGAACCCCAGGATGCCTTCTACCGGCTCCACGACGGGCTGATCGGCCGCATCGAGTCGGGTTATGGGGACCCCGAGCCCCGCTGATTACCTGTTATTCGGGCGCTTCCCCTTGACACGGCGGAGCGACTCCCCAGGTTAATGGACCAAGAAGTCCAGAACTACTGCTGATGAGTGATCATGGCGCGACCGCGTGAATTCGATACCGACGATGTCCTCGAGAAGGCCATGCAGGCCTTCTGGTCGGGTGGCTACGAGGCGACCTCGCTGGCCGATCTGACCCGCGCCATGGGGATCAGCAAGTCGAGCTTCTACGAGGCCTTCGGCAGCAAACACGCGCTGTACCTGGCGACCATCGAACGCTATGGCGATACCGCCGCCGAGCGCACCGTCGGGCTGCTGGAAAACTCGACCTGGGCGAAGGGCGCGATCGCGGCGGTGTTCGAATTCGTCATCGACGCCGCCACCGCCGAGGGCCCGCGACGCGGCTGCTTCATCAACAACTGCGCGGTCGAAACCGCGTCCCGCGACGGCGCCGTGGCCAGCCGGGTGATCGGTTGCCTGGATAGGATCGAGGCGGCCTTCGAGAACGCGGTTGCCCGCGGCCAGGAAGCCGGCGACATCCCTAGCGGCCATGACGCACACGCCCTCGCCCGGTTCCTCGCCAGCAGCCTGCAAGGCTTGATCGTCACCGCCAAGGCGAACCCGGAAAAGGCAAAACTCAACGACATCGTGCGGGTCGTTTTGACGACACTCGACTGACTATTTTTTTTGCCGGTTATTGACCATTCGGTCCTTAATTGTGACCCGAAAGGAGGCCCTATGTTCGTCTTGATCGAAGAAATCACCACCGCTTTGTGTTGGGCGCGGGCCGCGCGCATCTATGTCGCCGCCGGTCATGGCCGGCGGCGGATAACCATCCCTCTATGCCAAAAGGAAGCAAACGCATGAGCATCTTGTCGATCCACTCCCCCGAGACGGCCCCCGAGGCATCGCGGCCGTTTCTCGAGGCGACGAAGAAACGCTTTGGGTTCTCCCCCAATATTGCCGGCGCCCTGGCCGAATCTCCGGCCGCGCTGGAAGGCTATCTTACCCTCGCCAAGCTATTCGCCGGGACCAGCTTCAGCCCCGTCGAGCGCCAGATCGTGCTGATCGCGGCCTTTGTCGCGAACGGCTGCGCCTATTGCGTGGCGGCCCATTCGACCATGGCCGCCGGGGAGCGGGTCGACGAGGATGTGATCGCCGCCCTGCGCGACGGCGAGCCGATCGCGGACGGCCGCCTCGAGGCCCTGCGGCGCTTCGTGGAAATTCTGGTCGAGAGCCGTGGCTGGGCGAGTGATCGCGAGGTGCAGAGCTTCATCGCCGCCGGGTTCAGCCGCCAGCAGGTCGTCGAGGTGCTGCTCGGCATCACCCAAAAGACCCTGTCGAACTACGTCAACCATCTCGCCGACACGCCGCTCGACGAGGCCTTCGCGCCCCACCAATGGGCGGCGGCCAAGGCCGGCTGAGAATTTTGTTGTCCGGGGCCCGGCGCACCACCCCCCTGCGTCGGCCCCGGTTCGGGGGCGGGCATTTTGTCCGCCCCCGATTTGCTCGTGCTATAAAGAGCGTATCGATGCGGGGCTTAAAATACTCCACCGTGAAGTCTTCGCGGCGGGAACGGTGATTTTCACAGAGGGTTCGGAAGGTTCCCGCGCCTATGTGATCGAGACCGGCAGGGTGGCGATCTGGCGCGAGGTCGATGGTAAGCGCCGCACGCTCGGCGTGGTCGCCGAGGGTAGCATCTTCGGCGAAATGGCGCTCATCGACAATCAGCCTCGCATGGCCTCGGCAAGCGCCCTCACCGACACCACCTGCGTGGTGATCGGCGAAGATGTGTTCAAGAACAAGCTCGAAGCCGCCGACCCGTTCCTGGTCGGGCTGCTGCGCATCTTCATGCGCAACATCCGCTCGCTCACCGATAAAACTTCAGGCCAGTAGCGGCAGATTTTCTGCGGGGGCCAGGCGGGGAAGCGCGACGTCGATCGCCGCCCTCCCCGGCAGGCTGGGCTGGGCGCCGAGGGTCTCGCAGGCCAGTCCGCCCGCGACGCTGGCCAGCCTGAGCGCCCGTGGCAGCGCCGCGCCGTCATCGAGCGCCGCCGCCAGCACCCCGACGAAGGCGTCGCCGGCCGCCGTGGTGTCGATGGCTTTCACGTCGAGAGCGCCGATCCGCCACGCCTCCCCCCGGGCGGTGGCGGCCCGGGCGCCGTCGGCGCCCAGGGTGACCACGGTGGTGACCCCCCAGTCCCGCGAGCAGGCCCGCGCCGCGGCGACCGGGTCGTTGCCGCCGCCGGCCAGCATGACCGCCTCGATCTCGTTCATCACCAGCACGTCGCATGCCGCCGCCGCGTCCCTCGGCAGCGGCGCGGCGGGGGCGGTGTTGAGGATAATCCGGGCGCCCCGCCCCGCAGCGCGGGCGATGACCGCCCAGGTTTCTGCCGGATCGACCTCGAGCTGCAGCACCAGGGTCGTATCAGGCCCCAGCAGCCGGTCGTCGAGCTGGCCGGCCCGTAGTTCGCGGTTGGCGCCGCTGGCGACGATGATCTGGTTGGCGCCGCCGTCGTCGACGCCGATCATGGCGCAGGCCGTGCGGCCGTCCACCGGGATGACGGCGCTTAAATCGATGCCGCAATCGCGCATCTCACCGAGGGCGGTCTCGGCGAAGCCGTCGTGGCCGACGCAGCCGATCATCCGAGTGACCGCCCCGGCGCGCGCCGCCGCCACCGCCTGGTTGGCCCCCTTGCCGCCGGCGACCACGTCATAATCCGGCGCCAGCACGGTCTCGCCGGGTCCCGGCAGGGCCGCGACCCGTACCACCATATCCACATTGATCGAGCCGAACACGATGATCATCGCTGTCAGTCCTTGGCGTCACCCGGTCGCCGGGTGATCTTCAGCGCCCGGCGGTCGAGTTCGCCGGCCACATCGGCCAGGGCGACGCCGGCCCGGGCCATGGCCGTCAGGGTGAAGTAGAGCAGGTCGGCGGCCTCGTGGACGACCTCGGCAGGGGTCTCCGCCGCCGCCAGCTCAACCGCTTCCTCGGCCAGCTTGGCGCGCAGCAGAGCGGGATCATCGAGCAGGCGGCGGGTATAGGAGCCTTCGGGGGCGTCGGCGGCGCGGGCCGCCAGGCGGCGGGCGAGAGCGGCGACGCCCGTATCGTCGCCCCAGCAGCCGCGGGTGTCGAGATGGCAGAAACCCGGCGGGTTCTGGGCCACGGTGAAGCGGATGGCGTCGCGGTCGCAATCGAGATCGACGCGCAGCAGCTCCTGGGTCGCCCCCGAGGTCTCGCCCTTGTACCACAGGCCGCGCGAGCGCGAATGATAGACGCCGCGTCCCGTATCGATCGCCTCGCTCAGGCTTTCCCCATCCGACCAGGCGAGGCCGAGGGCGATGCCCAGCTCATCGACCACCACCGTCGGCCACAACCCGTCGGGCCGGTCGGAGGTCAGGGGAGCGGCGATGGCGGCGCCGAGATCGAGCTTATTCGTATACAGCGCCATGCCGACCTGGGCATCGGCCCCGAGGCGGTCGAGGGCGGCGATTTCCTCCGCCGTGGTGATCCCGCCGGCGAAGGTGATGCGGACCCCGCCGGCGCCCGCCACCAGGGCCTCGGCGCGGGCCGTATCGCCGCCCTGGAGGCGGCCCTCGCGCTCGATGAAGGTGATCAGAAAGCCGCCCACCAGATCGCGCAATTCCGCCATGCGCGCCTCGATGGTGGCGCCGGTTTTGGTCTGCCAGCCCTCGACCACGACCTCGCCGTGCTCGGCGTCGAGCGCCGCCATGACCCGGTCCCGGGGCAATTGCTCGAGAATTTCAGGGATTGCCTTGGTCCCCAGGATGACCTTGACCGCGCCGGCGTCGAGCCACTGGCGCGCGGTCTCGACATCGCGGATGCCGCCGCCGACCCGGCACGGGGCGATGGCCAGCAATTCCTTGATGAGGTCGCGGTTGTCGCCCCGCCCGAGCGCCGCGTCGAGGTCGATGACGGCGACCTCGCCGACCCGCGCGAAACGCCTGGCGATCGGCCTGGGATCGCCGGCGTCGAGGGATTTCTCCTTGCCGCCGATCAGTTGAACCGCCTGGCCGTTCATCAGGTCGATGGAAGGAATAATCATGGTCTAATCTCGACGCCGCGCTCGCGCAGCTCCCTCTTTACGTCGCCGACGGTGTATTCGCGGTCGTGGAAGATCGAGGCGGCGAGCACCGCCCCCGCCCCGGCGGCGATCGCCTGATAGAGATGCTCGGCCCCCGCGGCGCCGCCCGAGGCGATGACCGGCACGTTGACCGCCGCGGCGACCGCGCCGACCAGCTCCAGATCGTAGCCCGAGCGGGTGCCGTCGCGGTCCCAACTGGTCAGCAAAAGCTCACCGGCGCCGAGCGCCACTACATCGCGCGCCCAGGCAACGGCGTCGCGGCCGGCGCTCTCCTTGCCCGAGCGGATCAGTACCTCGTAGCCGTCGCCAGCCTTGCGGGCGTCGATGGCGACCACGGCGCATTGGCTGCCGAAGCGCTGCGCGATTTCGCCGATCAGCTCCGGGCGCTCGACCGCCGCGGTGTTGAGCGAGACCTTGTCGGTGCCCGCCTCAAGCAGGCTTTGGGCGTTGTCCACTCCGCGCACCCCGCCGCCCACGGTGAGCGGGATCGACAATTCGGCGCGCACCCGGCGCACCGTGTCGAGCTGGGTGCCGCGCGCCTCGGTGGTTGCCGAGACATCGAGCACCACCAGCTCGTCGGCGCCCTGGGCCTCGTACAGGGCGGCCAGCTCGGCCGGGTCGCCGGCGTCGCGCAGGCCCTGGAACTTGACGCCCTTGACGACGCGGCCGTGGCTCACGTCGAGGCAGGGGATGATGCGGACGCAGAGCATGGTCAGGCGGCCTTCATCAGCCAGCGTTCGATGAGCGCCCGGCCCCAGGCCCCGGACAGCTCGGGATGGAACTGGCAGGCGAGCACGGAACCGCGCTCGAAGGCGGCGATGAACGGCCCGCCATGATCGGCGGTGGCCACCGCCCAACCGTCGGGCAGCGGCGGCGTCGCCTTGAATGAGTTGGCGAAATAAGCGTGGCCGGGTTCGATCAGGCGGCATCCCGCGTGCGGCTCGACCCGGTTCCAGCCGAGCTGCGGCACGCGCACGCTGTCGGGCAGGCGGGTTATCCTGCCGGGGAGGACGCCGAGGCCTCGGGTGTCCGGGCTTTCCTCGCTGCCCTCGAAGAGCAGCTGGAGCCCGACACAGACCGCGAAGGTCGCCCGACCGGCGGCCAGTCGCGCCGTCAGCGCGGCGGCGAAGCCGCGCCTCCGGAGATGGCCGATCGACGATGCGAAGGCGCCGACGCCGGGCATCACAACCCGCTCAGCCGTCTCGATTTCAGCGGCCTGTTCGGCGATTGCGTGGGTCGCGCCGAGGCGTTGGAAGGCGGCCTTCACCGAGGCCAGGTTGGCGGTGCCGGTGGGGACGATGAGGACGTCGCTCACAGCACCCCCTTGGTGCTCGGGACGTCAGGCTCGCCGGTTCGCGCGACCGCCTGGCGCAGCGCCAGGGCGACGGCCTTGAAGGCGGCCTCGGCGCGGTGGTGGTCGTTCTCGCCGCGCAGGCACTCGACATGCAGCGTCGCCCGCGCCGCGGTGGCCAGGGAGCGCAGCACATGGCCGATGTTTTCACAGGCCAGGCCGCCGAGGGCCTCGCGCGCCAGGCCGAGCTCGACATAGGCGTAGGGCCGCCCCGACAGGTCGATGACGGCGCGCGCCAGGGCCTCGTCGAGCGGCGCGTAGGCCGAGCCGAAGCGGGTGATCCCGGCGCGCTCACCGAGCGCCTGATCGATCGCCGCGCCGAGGGCCAGGGCGCAATCCTCGGCGGTGTGATGATCGTCGATATGGAGGTCGCCCTGGCAGCGCAGGGTGAGGTCGAAGCGGGCGTGCTTGGCCGGGGTGGTCAGCAGGTGGTCGGGAGATCGGGTGCCGGGAGCGAGGTGGGGGAGGCCGCCGCCGGCGCGGTGCAGCTGGAGCGTGAGATCG
>ERZ813253.412-NODE-412-length-15507-cov-4.043043_pt1 | contig 15507 bp, 14 predicted proteins | sample MGYA00520893_ERZ813253 | MGnify/ENA primary metagenome ERZ813253 (study PRJEB31669, sample SAMD00080414) | marine metagenome | biome: oceanic hadal pelagic zone biome; feature: marine hadalpelagic zone; material: sea water | place: Pacific Ocean:Izu-Bonin Trench...
TTCATGCCAACCGCATTAATGCCTCGTATTTTGGGATTTACACCAGCAGCCACCATGTAATCAGGGATGTCTTTATTGACTTGGGATCCCATGCCAACATAAGTATGACGCCCAACCATACAGAATTGTTTAACCAATACAAAACCACCTAAGATTGACCAGTCGGCAATGTGGACGTGCCCAGCAAGAGAAGCATTGTTTGACATGATGATGTGATTGCCCAGCTGACAGTCATGAGCAATATGAACGTAGGACATAAGCATGTTATTGGAGCCAACTCTTGTTAAGGAGTTTTCCTTTTCCGTGCCGCGGTTAATGGTGCAGAACTCCCGTATAAGATTGTCATCACCAATAATTAAGTTGCTTTCTTGGCCTTCTTGGTAAGTGACGTCTTGAGGGTCTCCGCCAATAGAGGCAAATGAGTATATGTGGTTGTTTTTTCCTATTTTTGTTGGCCCGATAATAACCGTGTGAGAGTTAACAATTGTGCCCGCACCAATTTCAACATTAGCACCAATAACTGAGTAAGAAGAAATCGTTGCATCTGGATGAACTTTAGAGCTTGGGTCGACGATTGCGGATGGGTCAATGGACATAACGCTATTCTGATTCTGTGGTTTTTTGAGTGCACATAAGGATTGCAGTGGTAACTAATTCACCATCAACTGTGGCCTTGCAGTCAAACTTCCAAATGCCACGTTTAACAACCACTACTTCGACTCTGAGTAAGATTTGATCCCCTGGTTCAACGGTGCGCTTAAACCGCACTTTGTCGATGCCAACCAACATGTAGATTTGACCGTCAATCGGCTTGCCAACTTCAGATTTGAAGGCTAAGATACCTGTCGCTTGAGCTAATGCTTCAACAATTAAAATCCCTGGCATAATTGGTTGTGCTGGAAAATGACCGGTGAATTGAGGCTCGTTAACTGACACGTTTTTTATTGCTGTGAGGTATTTCCCAACTTCAAAATCAAGCACTTTGTCTATCATTAAAAAAGGGTAGCGGTGAGGTAGAAAATTCTTTACCTCATTAATATTCATTTCCATAATTATTTTTTAACCTCTTTCAGTTTAATATTCAAAACTTTGGCAATTTTATCAAGTTTTATTAGCCACACCCTAACCTTTTGCCAGCTTTTATGCGTCATTAACGGGAAGAATCCTGTATACATACCAGGTTTTTTGATATTTTTGTCCACTGTACTTGTCGCATTGACAATGACATCATTTGCTATTGTTATATGACCAACAATACCCACCATGCCACCAATCATACAACGTTTACCTAGAATAGTGCTGCCTGCAATGCCGGTTTTTGCCGCTATGGCTGTGTTTTCCCCAATGATGACGTTATGGGCGATATGAATAAGATTGTCGAGTCTGACGCCGTTGTGGATCTCGGTGTCATCAATTGTGCCCCTGTCAATGGTTGTGTTTGCGCCAATAGTGACATTGTTACCTATGACAACTTTTCCGACATGCGCAATTGTTTGCCAGCTTTTATCGTCATTTCTTGCATTGCCAAAACCCTCTGCGCCGATTACGACGCCAGACGAAATGACACACGAATGACCCAATTCACAACCCTTGTGAATAACAACATTAGCAAAAATGTGAGAATTGGCACCTATACGCACATTGTCTTCAATAACACAATTTGGACCGACTACGGTGTTCTCACCGATAACTGCATTTTTGCCAATAACACAACCGTAGGATACCTTGACTTTATTGAGAAATGCTGTGGGGTCTATAGCGGTATTGTTATCACTTGAACTGTACTGTTTAAAACAGTGTGATAGTTTTGCAAACGCCAAGTATGGGTTTGATACTATTAAGGCATTAGTAGGGCAAAGCTCTAATAGCTCTGCGTTCAGAATCACTGCGGAGGCCTTTGATTGGTCGAGAGAGCTTTGGTATTTCTTGCTTGCAATATAAGTAATTTGCCCAAGTTTGGCGAAATCAAGCGTATTAATACTGTTTATGATTACTTCGCCGTCGCCAATTAACTTAGCTTCAATTAAGTCGGCAATTTGTGATAGCTTTAAGCTCATTCGATCAGCTCCAGTATCTTATCAATGATCAATTGGGTGATATCTATCTCATCACTAACGAACGCAACATTATGATAAAAAATTATATCGAACTCTTCATCAATCCCGTATTTTTTTATTATTTTATTAATAATAGTTTCAACACGCTTAATGGCTGTCATTCTTTCGACATTCAGTTGATCGCTCCAAGCGATGGTTTCTTGTTGAAAATAAAGTTCGAGTTTTTTTAAGTTGTCAAGCCTTTTTTTTTGTCCTTCTGCTTGACTATCTTTGTCGACTAGCGCTAGGTTATTCTTTAATAAATTGATATGATCAAACAGCGCTAATAGCTCGCTTTTTGTTTGTTGAAACTGCCCATTGATTTTGTTAATGTCTTGTTGATACTGGGGCGTATTAATGATAACTTTCTCAATGTCAATATAGCCTATTTTTAAATCATAGGCAAAGACATTTGTCACCAGCAGTGCTAACGTAAGTGCGGATAAAATTCGCATTGTGTTTTAGAAGCCCGTGCCTAGAGATAGAGCAAAGTCTTCAGTTTCGTCGCCACTCTTCTTCAAGATGGGTAGAGCCATGTAAATACCAATAGCACCGATTGGGCTCATATAGGCAAAGGAAACGCCTACTGACATGCGCAATTCACCCAAATTAAGGGAAATGCTCTCATAAACATTGCCCACATCAACAAAAACACTCATGCGCATGTTTTCGCTGTCGTCGATAAAGGTGATAGGGGAAATGACGTTGGCACTTGCCAAAATCGAAAACTTACCACCTTTAGGGTTGTAGTTTGGATAAACTGGGCCAAGTGTTTTGGCTTTAAAGCCTCGCACTGAGCCGCTGCCACCACCAAAATAGCGCTTGTAGAAAGGCAGAGGCTCACCACCATAGCCTGTTGCAATGCCAAGACCGGCAGTAAGTTTTAGTGTTAGGTTGTTTTTCAAAGATTTATAGCTTCTGTGATTTGCATCAATTTTGATATATTGATAGTCACCTAGTGGCAATCCTAAATCAATATTAAAAGTATTGCTTGTACCTTCTGTAGGGTACAAGTAGTGGTTCAGTGTGTTTTCTGACCAGTTAAGGTTGAGCTTAATTTCATTTCTATTGTCATAGGCGCACTGAATAGCTTCATACTCAGCACCGGCAAAATCTTCACCACAAGTAATATCGTTATTTGAGTATTGTAGTGCGGCGTTAAGGCGAGTGTTTTCTGTTAGGGGTACACCATAGCCAAAGCTGAAGCCTTTAGAGTTAACTTGGTAAGAGTCTTTGGATATTTGATTGTCATCAATTAAACTCATAAAAACACCATAGTTAATACTGTGGTTTTCACTGTTGTAGTAGGGATCTTCAAAGTAAAAACTAAGCTTTTTAAAAGTTTCTGAGTATTGCAGTTCGGCGTTAAGCGTATTGCCAGAGCCGAGGAAGTTTCTCTCCCTGATACCACCATTAAAAGACATACCAAAGTTATTACTATGCGAAACACCCGCACTGAGGACGCCAGTCTTGGTTTCTTGCACAACAAAGGTTAAGTCAATTTTATCTGGTGTATTTTCAAGTGTGTTGGTCTGTAGCGACACACTTGAGAAAAAGCCAAGCCTTCTAAGTCTGTTGAGGGATTCGCTGATAACACTAGCTGAATAAAGGCCACCCTCAGAAAGACCTATTTCACGACGAATGACTTCATCTTGAGTTCTTGTGTTGCCAGTGATGGTGATTCTGTTGATATAGGATTTTTTGTTCAATGTGATGCCTATATTAAGATGCATACTATTGGACTCGAGGTCTTTTTCAGTGATTGTGCTAACATCGGCATACGCGTAACCCTGATTGCCATAGGAGTACCTGATTTTCTGAACGCCGGTTCTCGCCTGTTGCCAGTTAAAAATTGAACCTGAATCGAGCGAGAATAGGGCGCGTAAGTCATCGGCAGTTTGATTGCCTAAATTACCACTAAAAGTAAGATTTCCCAAGATGTATTGATCGCCCTCAGTAACATGTATTTCAATATTAATGGTTTCTTTGTCTTCGGACAGACTGGTGTTGCTGGTAACTGAAGAATCAAGGTAACCATTATTCGAGTAAAGGTTGCGCAGTTTTTCTAGGCCTTTGTTAAGTGACTCATCATTGTAGCGATCTTTATCAGTAAAGAAGTTAACAATAAAATTATCCGCAACACCAATATCAAATAAATCCAATAGATTTTCTTCAGAATAGGCAACAGAACCACTAATAGTCATCGAGCCAACTTTCGCTCTTTTGCCTTCGTTAATAACAAGCTCAATGCCAATTCTGTTTTGAGAATCCAAGTCAATGTTTTGTTCAATTTCAATGTTGTAAAAACCTTCGGCAATGTACATGGCTTTGAGTGCTGTAATCACCCCAAAAAGGCTTCTCTTGTTGTAGATATCACCGGACTCTAGAGCAAAAGCGTTTAAGGTGGAGCTTACAGCACCGCTGTTTAGCACGCTGTCTGAGTAGTTGAGTACGTCAATATATTTAATATGTGGATTTTCAACAAGGGCAACATTAACGGTATCGTTCTCGATGGAGACTAGGACATCGCTAAAAAAACCGGTAGCAAAAAGCGTTTTAATAATTTGATCAGAAGTGTCGCTTACAATCTCATCTCCAGCCTTGACAGGAAGGTAGGTTAGAACAGTGCTATTTGGGATAATATTCAGCCCCGAAAGTTCAATGTTTTTAATTGAAGTTGCACTGGCTTGAATTGAAAAAAGTAAGCCAATAATAATGCTAATTTGAATAATCTTATTTTTCATAGTTGTTGTCAACAATTGTCAAATTTTTGGCTCATTATATACTCGAATGAAGCTAATAAGTCATTTGAGCTGAAGATAATTTTAACAAAATTTAGTGCTAGATAAGGAGTCTAGCACATTTTTTGTCATATTTTTTAGTGTAGATGGCAGAATTCAGTCTTACTTGGGTGCCGATCTTTGTGACACCTTTTGCAAGTAATCTGTCCAAAGCTGCGCTTGATTAAGCGCTAAATGATGCAAATATGACCACGAGTAGATGCCAGTATCATGGCCATCGTCAAAATGTAGTACAACAGCGTAATTGCCCATAGGTCGTATATTCTGTATTAATACGTGCTCTTTATTGAGTTGCAGTACTGCATCCTCTGGTTTGTGGCCTTGAACCTCAGCCGATGGCGAATGAACTCGTAAAAATTCACTCGAGAGAGGGTAGTCAATTCCTTCAAAAGAAATGGTTAAGGTGTCTTTCTTCTTATTAAGGAGAATGTCGCTTGGTGTAATCATACAAAAATAGTGTCATGGATTTTATTAGGGCATTATAGAAATGTAGTGTACGCACGTCGTTAAAATACCACTATGGTTTATTTTACGAAAATGCAAGGTCTTGGTAACGACTTTATTGTAATTGATAATACTCAGGGTAATGTTTGTTTATCTTGCGAAGAAATTCGTGAATTGGCTGACAGGAAATTTGGCATTGGGTTTGACCAATTACTAATGGTTGAGACCGCCGTCAGTGCCGGTGTTGATTTTCAATATACGATTTTTAACGCTGATGGCTCTGAAGTATCTCAATGTGGCAATGGCGCCAGATGTTTTGCTCGCTACGTTTTTGAGAAGGGTCTGGTTAAAAGCAATAAGATAACAGTGGAGACACGTTCCGGCATTATGACTCTTGAAATGAATCGAGATAATACAGTTAAAGTAAATATGGGCGCACCTGTGTTTGACCCTCTAGCGGTGCCGATTTCCACCCAAGAACTGGCAAAAGAATATCGTGTTGAGGGATTTTCTATGGGTGCCTTGTCAATGGGAAATCCACATGCTGTGATTATAGTTGATAGATATAATGACAGTGATATTAAGAGTATTGGAACTAAGATACAAAACGCCGATTTCTTCCCTGAAAGTGCCAATGTTGGCTTTATGATTGTTGTTAATCGTACTGAGATAAGCCTGCGTGTTTATGAGCGTGGTGTTGGCGAAACCTTGGCCTGCGGTTCTGGTGCTGCAGCTGCTGTTGTGCACGGTCAGCAAATGGGGTTATTAGATGACACGGTAACGGTTCATTTTACTGGTGGTGAAGCATTGATTGAGTATCGTGCTGGCGGTAATGTTTACTTATCAGGACCTGCCGAGTTTGTTTTTGAAGGGACAATTAAGCTTAGAAGTGATAATTTTTAGCCAACCTCAACGCTGCGTTGAGAGATTACTTCATAAGTTGCAAGGTTAAGTGCGCTGAGCTTCTCTCCCCAGACGCAGCCATGATCCAGAGGGTAGATGTGATCTACACAGATATTGTTTAATGTTGACCAGTGACCAAAAAACACATCAGTGTTTTTTAACGCTCTATTATTGTGCATAAACCAAGCTTTAAAACCATTGGGTGCCTGATCTACATTCACTTTATGTTCAAATTCCAACCCACCATCAGCTTTGCAAAAACGCATTCGCATTGTTGCGTTAATCGTGTATCGGCAAGTCTCATCTGCACTTAAGAAGCCTGACTCTTTGGCAGGCTCATTGCCGTACATAATGCTGAGAAATTCCTCAACATGGTTACCTTGCAAACGCTTTTCAACCTGCCTGGCTCGCTTCAGGGCTGTTGTTTTGCCCCAGAGTGGTGGAATGCCTGCATGTACTAGCAATGCGTTGTTGTTTTTAATCAGTAGTGGTCTTGTTAGTAAGTAATCAAGCAGTGCATTCTTATCGGGCGCTTCAAGTATATCGTGGAAAGTGTCTTTTCGATTCGGGCGGCGCGATGTTAATGCACAAACCAGTAGGTGAAAGTCATGATTGCCAAGAACCATTTGGGCGTTGTCTTTGAGTGATTTTATAAATCGTAGCGTTTCTAAGGATTTATTGCCACGATTGACCACATCACCTAAAAAAAACAGGTGGTCACTGTCGGCATTACAGTTGATTTTTTTTAGCAGTTGCTGGAGGGTGTCAAAACAGCCCTGTACATCTCCAATAACGTAGTCCATAAGTGGCTGAAGTGCTTAGTGAAGCGTGTAGGGCTTGCTGAGAATAAACTCGGGAATGATGGCCTCGAAGCGTTCTCCTTCGTCATTAATCATGCCATAAGCACCTTTCATTGAGCCAGTTTCGGTATTAATGATCGCACCCGAACTGTATTCAAAACTCTCCCCTGGTGATAGATGGGGTTGCATGCCAATCACACCTTCGCCAACCACTTCTTCCACATAACCAGACTCATCTTCTATCAACCAGCGTCTTGTTTTCAGCTGAGCGCCGGTGTTGCCTTTGTTGGTAATTGTAATCGTATAGGCGTAGGCGTACTGATTATTGGGAATGTTTGATTGATTTGGTAAGTAGGTAACCTCTACATTAATGTCAATTTTGTTTTGCATAGTCTTTGGTTAAGTTAATAAATTCATCAACATTGAGCATTTCTGCACGACGGGATAAATCAATGTCAGTTTGTTGTTGCGTGAGCATTAATTTTAAACAATTTCTAAGCGTTTTTCTACGTTGTGAAAAGGCGGCTTTTACGACTTTTGATAAAATTGTTGATTCAGAGAGCGGCGCATCTCTTTTTGGTTTTAAGTAGATAATTGCAGATTCTATTTTTGGTTGTGGATCGAAGGACTCTTTCGGCACACTAAACATTAACTCAACGTCAAAAAAGGCCTGCATCATCACACTTAAACGCCCGTATGTTTTGTTACCATGAGGTGCGACAATCCTGTCAGCCACTTCTTTTTGCAACATGAAAGTCATGTCAATAATATTGCCTCGATGCCCCAACAAATGAAACAACAAAGGCGAGGAGATGTTGTATGGCAGGTTGCCGACAATTCTTGATTTTTCCTGGAATTGAGAAAAGTCAAATTTAAGTGCATCCGCCGCAATGACGCTCAGGTTTTGGTGGTTTTTCGATTCTAGCAATGCAATCAAATCTCGATCAATTTCAATAACCTTCATTGCTTCAAGCTTCTCAAGCAATGGCAAGGTCAGCGCACCCTTACCAGGCCCAATTTCGATTAGATTATCTTTGGGTTTAGGGGCAATGGATGCCACAATCCTATCGATGATTTGCGGATCAATTAAAAAGTTTTGTCCAAATCGTTTCCTAGCTCTGTGCTGCATAACCACTCAACGTATTAAAGTATGAAAGGGCAGTGTAAAAACTGTCTAGGCTAATATTTCCAGTGCCAGCAAGATCCAGTGCTGTACCATGATCAACTGAGGTTCGGAAAAATGGCAGACCCAGAGTGATATTGGCTGATTTTCTAAAACCCAATGTTTTTAGTACCGGCAAACCTTGATCGTGATACATTGCCAAGACCACATCAACTCCCACTAGTGAGTCAGGAGTGAAGGCAGTATCGGCCGGTACTGGGCCCGATAAGTGGCAGCCTTTGGTGTTTAGCTTTTGAATGACTGGGGAGATTGTTGTTGTTTCTTCATCGCCCAAATAACCGTCTTCGCCTGCGTGTGGATTTAAACCGCAAACCAAAATATGGGGGTTTTTTATGCCAAAATAACGAAAATCATGATCAATGATTTCAATCACCTGTGTTAAGGAATCTTGAGTGATGCTATTTGAGACTTGACTTAAGGGTATATGAGTTGTTGCCAAAGCAACTTTCAGTGTGTCGGTAGCAAGCAGCATTACAGTTTTATTAACATTACCTAGTCTTGCAAAAAACTCGGTATGGCCGATAAATTCAACGCCAGCCTCGTTGATTACTCCTTTGTGCACTGGTCCAGTTAACAGGCCATCAGTCTTGCCACTTAAGCAATCTTTACCAGCTGTTGTAAGGGTTTCGAGTACATATTCAGAGTTATCAGCATTAAGTATGCCTGGAATAGCATCCACTTTTGCTGAAATAGGGTAGACGCAAAGCTCCCCCTGTTTTGTTGTTGGTGATTCCGTCAAACGAATTGGTAAGCAAAGTTTTTTTGCTCTTTTTATTAAAATATTTGGATCACAATATGCGACTATATTTTGAGCTCTATTTTGTTGCGCAGTCATAATTGCCAAATCTGGGCCAATGCCAGATGGTTCACCGGGTGTAAATGCGATTGACATATTTTATCGTTGGGTTTGAATAGGGATATTATAAAGTTAAGTACAAGGTATCCGCCAATTAGATTTCACTTGTTTCAACATTTAGGGCGCAGTCAGAACCATAAGAACTCCCACGGCAAAAAGGAGCTGATATATAATCAATTCGGAGAAGATAACTATTAACTGTATTGCCATAATTTATGCTAATTTCGTGCCTGCGACGTACTGCTGTTATATTATTTCTGAGTGTGTCTACACACTCGACGATAGCGGCGCTCGACAATGAATCTGCTACTGATTTTAATAGCGACACCTATACTGTGAGCGGTGGCAACTACTCGCACCTAGCTGTGCTTGGTGGCAGGGTTATTTCTTCAGAGGTTGTCGAACTAAAATCTAAAAGTTATGGACAAATTGCTAAAATTAATGGCAATGAAGGCGACCTGTTTGCAAAGGGTTCGATTTTAATCGAATTTGACCAAAGAGCGCTGCAAGTCCAAAGGGCGAACGCCTATAATAAAATCATACAAACGAGCGAAATGCTTCGCTATGCTCAAGCAAACACGGACAAGCTCAGTGCCGAACACAGAGCAATTGTTAATAGCGCCCAATACCAGCTTAATCAAACTCAAGCACAATTGCGTTTTATCGAATCTCAACTGCAGAACTCAAGCGTCCATGCACCTTTTAATGGCATGATTATCCGAAAACATGTGTCGACAGCGCAACAAACACAACCACATCAGATACTAATGGAGTTTTCCAATATTGCTAACTTGCAACTTGAGGTTCGAGTACCGATTAGGCTGCTATCACAAATCAAAATTGGCGCTTTTTATAAAGTGAAGGTCGACACAATTCAGCGCGCTGTTTCGGCAACCGTTGCGCAAATTAAACCAATCACACAAGACTACAGTCATAGCGCTATTGTCTTATTAAACCTTCCTCAGGGTGTGCCTGTATTGCCTGGTAGTTTTGCCGAGTTAGAACTACCAATTGTCAATGAAGGAAGGCCAATACCGATGATTCCAAACACCACTATTGCTTGGCATGCTAGCCTACCTAGTGTTTATGTTATCAACAATGCAAATCAAATTGATCAGCGCTTTATACGATTGGGCGATTCTCTTGATGAGAGGATGATTATGGTGCTCACTGGCCTAGTGATTGGTGAGGTAATTTTAAGCAATCCCAAGAAGTATCGTGCCCTAAAATTGGCCATTTAAGTGGAAAGCACCAATGAATGAAAACAGCCAAACCATTGATGGAGCTTCATTCAGCACCGATACTGAAGGCTTGAATAAAAGCGTTCATTCGCCCATTACCTTTGTTTTATTTATAGGTATTCTCATCATGGGTATCGTGAGTTATTTGTCGATACCTAGCGGCTTAGACCAAACCAAAATGCCACCTATCGTTGACATCGATATTAGCTACCCAGGTGCTTCATCTGAAACCTTGTCAAGTTTGGCTGTTACTCCTCTGGAGCGCAGCTTTTCGCACATTAAGGGTATTAGTAAAATTCGCTCGATAAGCGATAAAAACCACGCGATAATCACACTTGAGCTTGGAGAGGTTAAAGGCGCTCAAGAAATATTAAATACTATCCATAAGTACACTGAAAAAGCTAGTGAGATACTGCCTGAAGGTGCAGAAATAACATCAACGAGAGTTAGTAGCGCTTCAGAGCAACCATTTGCCATTCTTACCCTTTTTTCCAACTCCCTAGATGATGCGCAACTTAGAATTATTGCCCTGCAAAGCTCGGTAAACTTTGAAATGCTTAAAGGTGTTTCCAAAGCTGTGGTTACTGGTGGTCGACAAAGCGCATTTCATGTCGATATTTCCCCTACACGATTAGCAAATTTTGACATCAGCCTAATAATGGTTCTTGAGGCTGTTCGAAGCGCAAGTGGTAATATGAATGTCGGCGATATAGAATATGATGGCAATCAAATAGATATCTATGCAGGCGACTATTTTCGTGGCACTGAAGATATTGCAAATATTGTTGTGACAACAATAAACGGTGCACCTGTCAGAGTGCGAGATGTTGCGAACGTCCGCTTTGGTGTCAAAGACACCTCTCAAATGGTGAGTTACTTCTCTAATGAAGAAGCACTCGGCACGCAAGCGGTGACGATTGCTCTATACCAAAATCCAAGCACTCAAAGCCCCTTGCTGAATGCACGTCTCAAGTCTCAAATTGCGGCAATGCGAGCTGAAAACCCTTTGAGCCAAGTTGGTATAACTTTAACAAGAAACACGCTGTCATTGGCCAATCAAATGACGCAATCCTGGCTCACTAAATTGATGATTTACCTTGGACTAGTCGCTTTGTCGGTTATGCTGGCTTTAGGCTTTAGAAGACTACTGGTTTTTTCTTTTCTGATATTTATTCCACTGTCCGTCTCACTAACTTTTGCAAATATAGTTGGACTTGAACTCTCGAGAGTGAGTATTGTAGGGTTGATGATATCCATCGCTCTTTGTTCAGGGCTAATCACTGCTCAGTTATTAAAAAGTGAATTAAAACCTGGCTCCCAGAGCTCAGTTGGTGGTCTAGTTCAACTTGTCAAAGGATCCAGAAAACTAGTTTCTATTTCTGGCATGGTCTTTATTTTGCTCATTTGTCCATTGTTACTTGTTGATTACTACTCGATTGTTAATGGCTATTTTTTCCCACTGCTGGTAATCAACCTTGTTTTTATTGTTTCCAGCGTTGCTGCGTCACTTTACTTTCTACCGTATTTTTCGTTGAAGATGGTTGACGTCAATCGTTTAGGTGGTTTTTCACTTAAAAACAAGTTTACTGATTGGTTAGTGCGTTATTTTTATCCCGCTAAGTTGTATGGCAGGTTGTTGTTGTTTACTCTAGTAGGGGCTACTATTTTTTCGCTCGTATTATTGGTAACCCAAAAAGCGCCAATCAATATGATGTCTGCAGATGACTCAAGTGAATTCGGTTTGATTGTCAGTATGCCTGATGGGGATGCCTTACCAATAAGCGCAACAGTGTTGAACGCAATGGCATTGAAACTACAGCAAATACCTGAGGTTAAAAGTATAAATTTGTACTCTGGCACGATTTCACCAAGCATCAATCAAACCGAAGTTTGGCGAAGCATTTTGCTTGAATCGAGTGATAGGGGAGAGTTACACTTATTTTTAACCGAGCCATCAATGCGCTCTAAAACAAGTGAAGAAATAGCCAGAGTGGCTTTGGAATTGATTCAACCTATTGCAAGCAATGCTGGCGCAACGGTGCTTGTTAACAACATGTTGATGGCGGTACCCATTTCTCAAAGTTTAGTCGCCGAGGTTTATAGCGAAGATGATATTCTAAGACAGCAAGCAACCAGAGCCTTAAAACAGTTAATATCAAAAAATCCACTGGTAGAGACTGTTCATCACTTCATCCGTGACGAGCAACCCATTATTAACTTCAAAGTAGACCGTGAAAAAGCAACCTACTTTGGTGTAAGTCAAGAGGCTATCAAACAAAGTCTATTGCTTGCAATGTCAAGTGCTAAAGCGACGAGCGTGTATCTAAAAAATGCGATTGAGCCGACTGACATTATCATGAGCATTCCACTTAGCAAAAGATCCCAACTGGGTTATTTGTCGCAATTACCAGTGCCTAGTAGTCATGGAGTAATGATTCCTTTATCCGAGCTCGGCACTTTTGTTTATGCGAAAAATGATGATTTAATTTTTCACAAAAACTTAAAAGAGGTTGATTATTTGTCGATCCAAATTAAAGGCGCTGAAAAAGCATATTCAGCGCTGAGTACAATTGAAAATAGCATTAATGATTCAGGTGATAGTTTTAACGATATTAGCCTATCTTGGTCTGGGGTGTGGACTGAAACAAAAGAGACATTGAAAAACTATGTGATTGCTTTTGCTGCCTCCATTATTACCATCTTTATGTTACTGCTTTGGCGTTATGGTAATTTTCGCATAACCAGCATTATTTTAGCGCCAATTGTACTGCTGTTAATTGGTATTGTACCAGCACACTGGCTGCTCGGTGTAAGCGTGAGTGCAAGCTCCTTATTGGCTTTTGTTGTTTTGTCCGCTCTAGGGATTCATGGCTCTTTGTGCTCTTTGCACCATGCCAGCAAACATTACGCCTCTGGTATGGGATTGTTTGATGCTGTTATTGCTGCAAATAGGGCGCAATTGAGGCTTAGTACTGTCAGTTTAATTTCGTTTTTGTCAGTCGGTGCCTTGGTTTTAAATGATCCGATTTTCGCCGGCATGGGTGTTAGTTTCCTATTTGGTATCGTAACGGTTGTTTTTGTTAATTTAATTGTGGTACCATTAGGTACGCTCAGTGCCGGTGAGTTAGCCTGGCAAAGCATTCGAATAGACAAGCCACATATTGGAACAGAAACAAGAGACTATGTCGTTGAGGAAGCGAATGATCACGCAGCAGATAATGATCGCCAAATGAATACATCTCAAGAGCCCAAAAGTCAAAAGTCAAGCAAAATTGACACCAGTGTATTTTTGAAAAAAGAAGATAAGAGTAGGCTTTAATGACAAGTAAGCAATCATTAATAAGTGCTTTATTTTTTGTTGCCCTCAGTACCGCTGCCCAAGCTAATTGGTCCCAAGAAATAATCCAAGCAGGCAATGTTCAGTTTTTGGATTTTAGCATTCAAGAAAATACAGACCCATTTGCGATTAAGGTTGAAAAACAGATGACGTCAAAGGAAAGGGAGAAGGGGGTTGTTTATAGAAGCTCTGGTATTGGCGTAGATCCTATTATGGCTTGGGCGCAGTCTTATGGGCATCTACCAACGAACAATGGCTTTTCTAATTATTACCCGATTGTGATCTATTATCCAGTGCCGATTTACTATCCTATCTACTATTCAGTTTACACGCCTTACTACTTTAACTAACCAACTCTCCTTGAGCTTGCAAATCTGCGTGATATGAGGATCTAACCATTGGCCCGCTTGCCACTTGGGAGAAGCCCACTTCTAAGGCCAGCTCTTTGTATTCAGCGAATTGATCTGGGTGTATGTATTCCTCAACTGCCAAGTGATACCTGCTGGGCTGTAGATATTGACCCAAAGTGAGCATATCAACTTGATGTTGGCGCAAGTCTCGAAGTACATCTAGCACCTGATTTTTAGCCTCGCCAACACCCAGCATTAAGCCCGATTTTGTGGTAACTTTCGGGTGTTGTTGTTTAAAGTTCTTTAGTAATTCTAGTGAGTGCTGATAGTCTGCACCCGGTCTAACCTGAGGGTAGAGAAAGGGCACGGTCTCCAAATTGTGATTAAACACATCGGGAGGGCAGTCGGTAAATATATCGAGTGCCTTATCCACCCTTCCTCTGAAGTCAGGTGTTAATATTTCAATTTTTACTTGAGGTGTTTGCACTCTGATTGCGTCTATACAATTTTTAAAATGCATGGCACCACCATCCCTTAAGTCATCGCGATCAACCGACGTAATAACAACGTATTTAAGCGACATTTTGGCGATCGTGTCCGCTAGATGCTTGGGCTCATCAGTGTCAAGGGGTTTTGGCTTGCCGTGCGCTACATCGCAAAAAGGGCAACGTCTTGTGCAAATTTGACCCATAATCATAAAAGTGGCCGTGCCGTGTGTGAAGCATTCGTTTAAATTTGGACATTGTGCTTCTTCGCAAACAGTGAATAATTCCTGTTTTCTTAGCGTTTGCTTAAGTTGACTGACTTTTTGAGAATTGCTGTGGCGAATTCTAATCCAGCTCGGTTTTCTAAGTGGTGTACGGCTGGCATCTGGCTTGATTCTTAGTCGCTGTGTTTTTGATTGGCCTTTGAGGGATTTTATTTCAACGTCTTGTAACATGGTTGATTAAATGTTGAGTAAGTTGTTGTTGAATAATATCAAAAGTGAGCGTATTATCCACCAAATTTCTCATCTGTGTGACATTTAAATTGGGGTGGCCACAAGGGTTAATCAGCTTGAATGGCCCGAGATCCATGTCAATATTCAGACTTAAGCCGTGGTAGGTTTTGCCTTGCTTAATCTTAAGGCCAAGTGCGGCAATTTTTTCACCATTGACATAGACGCCAGGTGCTCCTACTTTTCTCTTAGCATGAATATTGTATTCTAGCAGTAAGTCGATAATCGACTGCTCAATAATAAAGACTATTTTTTTAATACCAATGCCTAGCCTTTTAATGTCAATTAAGCAATAAACGATAAGCTGCCCCGGACCATGATAAGTGATTTGGCCGCCACGGTCCGATTGCACAATAGGAATATTGGAGCTTGAGAGTAGATGCTCTGCTTTGCCTGAAAGTCCTTGCGTTAATACCGGATTGTGCTGCAGAACCCACAGTTCGTCTGGGGTGTTCTCGTCCCGACTTTCTGTAAATGACACCATGGACTGCCAACAAAC
>ERZ813253.414-NODE-414-length-15451-cov-3.368703_pt1 | contig 15451 bp, 11 predicted proteins | sample MGYA00520893_ERZ813253 | MGnify/ENA primary metagenome ERZ813253 (study PRJEB31669, sample SAMD00080414) | marine metagenome | biome: oceanic hadal pelagic zone biome; feature: marine hadalpelagic zone; material: sea water | place: Pacific Ocean:Izu-Bonin Trench...
AGGGTCGGTTGCGCCCGATAAAGGCTATGAAGGCAATTGAATAGATCCACGGGTGTTGGATAAATAGGGACAGATTTATTTTTCGCGATAGGCGACCGCCGAATGGTGGTCTGCGCCAAAGAAAATAAATCTGTCACTATTAACTATTGGCTTTTATACAACCCGTCTCAGCACATTCAACGGACTGATGCTGACAACCTTGCGGGTCGAATTGACGCCAAGTCCGGCGATGATGAACATACCTAGCAGAGGACCCGCCAGCCATACCCAGTAGTGCAATGAAAACTCCTGCCCGAACACTTTTTCCTGCAAAAAGTACAGGCTGGCCTCGGCACCAATGGTGGCGATTAAGCCGGCTATAATGCCGATAAAGGCGAACTCGATTAACAGGCTGGTAAGAATCAGTTTCTTGCCCGCACCGAGAGTTCGCAATATCGCGTTTTCATGAAAGCGCTCGTCCAGAGTGGCGTTAACACAGGACAGCAGTACCAGAGCGCCACTGAGCAGCACCAGTAGCAATATCAGTTCGATAGCAGAGGTTACCTGGGCAATAATCGTCTGAATCTGTTCGATCAGGGCATCGATTTCGATGACTACAATGGTGGGAAACAACCGTATCAAGTCGTTTAGGAGAATCTTCTGTTCGCGTTCCAGCAAGGCGGTGGACAGGAAAGCCGCACCAAGATGATCGATAGTTCCCGGCGAAAAGACAAGGAAAAAGTTCGGTTGCATATTGTCCCAACGCACACTGCGAAAGCTGCTAACCTCGGCACTGATCACCTGCTGATTCACTTCAAACTCCAGGCGATCACCCAATTCCAGATCCAGCCAGCTGGCATAATCCTGCTCGATTGACACGTAGCCCGGCTCGGCATTTTCACCCCACCAACTGCCGGCGGTGATTAAATTGTCAGTGGGAAGATCATCAGCCCAGGTTACCTGACGCCGGCTTAATTGCCCCCGCACTCGGGTACCGCCGCTCGAAGCCTGCTGACCATTCAGCTCGGGTGCCGCGTCACTTTGTGTATTCGCAATTGCGGCCGCAGCCGCTTCATCTAATTCGACATCGTCAAGCTGAGCGTTCTCGGTGAGTGTGCCGCCACCCCCATCCGCTCCCAATTCTCCCTGCGGATCCGGTAAATCGCCATTAACACGGGTGACTCTGGCGCTGATTAACGGGTAAAAGGCATTGCTGGGAACACCGTTCTCGGCAAAAAACGCTTCGATGCCGGGAATCTGATCCTGGGTAATATTCATCATGAAATGGTTGGGCGTATTTTCCGGAATCTGCGCCTGCCACTCGTCGATTAAATCGGTGCGCAATAATGTCAGGATTAACAGAGACATGATGGTTATGGAGAACACCGTCACCTGCAGTACATTCTGCTTGCGCCGGCGGCGCGCGGCAGTCATTGCCAGCATCCAGGCACTGCCGGCTTTCATGCCGGCCGACCCGCTGGAACGGAGAAACAGATAGGAGACCAGGGACAGGAACAGGGCGATAACGGCAACGGCGATAACCAGTACCGAAGTTACCAACAGGTCCTGGCTGTACCAGAACACCAGAAAAATAGTGCCAAGTATCCCAAATATATAAGGGACCTTGGCTCCAATCTTCTGTTGGCTTATGTCCTTGCGTAGGACGCGCAGCGGTGGTGTCTCTCGTAGTGCCAGCAGCGGTGGCAGGGCAAACGCAAGCAGACATATAAATGCTGTCAGCGAACCGATCACATAGGGCTGCAAAGAAGCCGGAGGAAGAGTGACCAACATCATCGATTGCAGTAATAGCAGAATACCCTGGTGTACCAGGTAACCGAGGAACCAACCGACCACTACGGCGATTGCGGCCAGCACTAGTTGAATTGTCAGATAGATGATGGAAATCTGGCCAGAAGTGCAGCCGAAAGTTTTCAGGATTGCGACATAGTCGTAATGCCTTTCGCTGTAGCGTTTTGCAGTCAGGGCGATGGCAACTCCTGCCAGCAATACGGCGAACAGGGAGCCCAGCAGGAGAAAACTCTCTGCCCGATCCAGCGCTTCGCTGACTTCCTCGCTCTCCTCGCGGATATCGCGTATGTAGTAGCGTCCGCGCCATTCTTCCCGGGCCCGGAACCAGGCTTCGAATTCATCCAGCACATCAATCTCGTCGTGCGCAAAAAGATAACGATAACTGACCCGGCTGCCGAGCTGTACCACATTGGTCCGCTGAACATCATCCATGTGTAGCATCAGGCGGGGACCGGCATTATCCACCATGCCCCCACCAGCGCGATCCGGCTCGGTGATGATTATTTTGCCTACTGTCAGCTGGGCCTCCCCAACGTAGACAGAATCACCGACATCGATGCCAAGCGCGGGCAGTACACGCGACTCTAACCACACCTCACCTACTGCTGGGCCGCTCTGAATGGGCGTGCCACGAACGAAAGGGGCATCGGCGATAATGACTTCACCGCGCAGAGGATAGTTGTCGGTGACAGCTTTGGCGGCTACCAACATGTTGCCGTTATCGGAAAAAACCATGGAGGTGAACGACAGCGTCTCGGCGGTGCGCAGTCCGCGTGCCTGTCCCTCTTGCAGAACCTCTTCAGGCAGGGTGCCTCTGCCACCGACGATGCGTTCTGCCGCCAGCATGTTGGCTGACTCCAATAGCAGTGCTTTTTCCAGGCGATCGGTAAACAGGGCAATGCCGGTGACCGATGTTACTGCCATGACCAGTGCGAGAAACAACAGGCGCAATTCACCGCCTTGCCAATCCCGCCACAGTAGCTTCAGCGCCAGGCTGACTAAATTGGCGATGGGTTTGTTATCTGTGAGTACTGCCTCAGACACCGCGTGCTTCCTTCTTGGATAAATAGGGACAGATCTATTTTTCGCGGCAGGCGACCGCCGAACGGTGGATTGCGCCAAAGAAAATAATTCTGTCCCTATTTATTCCCTATTTACTATTAATTCCTATTATACACTCCCTGTATCGAGCTGCTTTAAGGAGGGGTATAGTTCAACAATTAGCAAGCATCTTAATAAATGGCCGAACAATAGTCTAAAACAGCAAAAGACTGATTGTAAGTCACCGCCAGGAAAACTCTTGAGAAGGCAGTACTTATGTTAAAAAGAGTAGCGAAGTGGGTTGGCATCGTGCTGGCAGGCATCGTCCTCTTTGCAGCTGTGGCCTACTTATATGGCAGAAGACAATCGTGTGCTGATTCGCGTGGATGACAATATTTACCAGCAGCGACTCGACCGGATTACGGAAGGCCCAATTGGGGCCGCCGTGATGTCCGAGATCGCGCGCAAGTATTTTGATGCCCCTGCTACGGCAATCTCCGGCGGTTCGGTTTGGTTGTTTGAAGTGGTCGACAACTATATGTAAATAGGGTCAGATTTATTTTCGGCGAATAGTTGGCGCTGGGGCGCGGGCTGGTCTATATATTCTTGGTGAGGTTTGGCTTAGGAGGTAGCCAGCCATGCCAAGGAAGGCACGGGTTATTGTGGCGGGGATGCTGCATCATATTGTGCAGCGCGGGCACAACCGCAAGGCGGTGTTCGTCGAGCCGGATGACTATCGCTACTACCTGGAGAATTTACAGGAATGGAAGCTGGCACTGGGGATTAAAGTCTACAGCTTTTGCCTGATGACGAACCACGTCCATCTGATGGTGGAGCCCCCTGAAGATTGCGCGACCGTAAGTCGCTTGATGAAACAGCTAGCGGCTCGTCAGACACGGCGGGTTAATAAACTGGAAGGACGTAGCGGGTCAATGTGGGAGAGCCGGTACAAGATCAGTCCTATCCAGCGTGAGCGGTATCTTTTGCAGTGCTGCCGCTAGGTGGAGCGCAATCCGATCAAGGCGCGCATGGTAATGCATGCTGCACAGTATCCCTGGTCCAGTCATCGCGCCCATCGGAGACAACACTCATCCGCCAGGGAGTATCCCGCAATCAACTTACCGGCAATGCCGCTTTCATCCATGAGATAGAGCTTCGCCTTGGTGTGCGTATCGAGCACTGCGGTCGCTGCCGCCCGGGAAAATAAATCTGTCCCTATTTATCAGGGCTGTTACCTGACACTGTATTCTAGAATCTCTTCCTTGGAGTAAAACACAATGCCTCGACCCTTTAAGAACTCAAGCTGCCCGTCAACTTCCCTTAGCTCAATCCAGGTTTGCTCACTTTGAAAGCTATCGGTCTCATCTAACACTTCTAGCTCATCCAGAAATGAGTCATCCAAAAATTCGAGCTCCGCTTTTAGGGATTCGCGATCTGCGCTTACAGAGTCATCATTCTTCTTTGCCGCTTTAAGCTGGACAATATCAACATAAGCTCTTTGCCAGCTTGGTACATCAGATTGCCAGATTTTCATTCCATTAATGTCGGTTTCTTTCATCTGAATGCGTGCAAAGCTCGCGCTCATACCTCTTGCGTCTGCCGCGGTCAATTTCGCTCGTTCAAATTGTGCTTCATTCGCATTCACGCCATAAAAAATCATTCCAATCGCCTTGGTCCTCGTGAAAATAACTTCACTAAGATCTGAATAGGAAGCAACCACAAAATCCATTTTCGCCGCACTAAAATTAGCTCGCTCAGATATATCACTACCAACAATGCGAGCGCCTCTCAGGTCGGTACGCTCATCTTTGTATCGATCGGTTTCGCGGGCCTTGTCTCTTGCTGTTCTTTTATCGTCGCCAGAATGTAAATTTAAACCCCGAAGGTCAAGGCGTGAAAGATTGAGAGAATGATAAATCCCAAACTTATCCATGTAACAGAAATGTCGATTGAGCTTGTTATCTTCGAGCGCATCCTTCAAATTAGAAGGTATACTCAAGACTTCGTTTAAACTCAATTGGCTCCTAATTGAGTCCAGTTGATTGATTTTTTTATTGAAGCTATCGATAACACGCTTTTTTTGATTCATACTTGGCAAGGAGATTGGCTCTGAGTTTGCTCCCTTCAATGTATAAATAATTCTCGCGGCTGCGCTAAAGATCTCCTGTGCTTGTTTGCTAAGAGCCTTGGAGTTTTCAGTGTAAACATACTTGACGGCCTGACTAGTAAACGTGCCGGAACTTTCCACATCTATCACCCATTTGTCAGCCCTACTAGAGCCCGCAAAATTGTGAAGAATGTCAACATATAGACTCTTCGCCAGCTGTAATCTAGTTCTATCGTCGTGATAAAGGCTTGATTCCTTAGCATAGTCGGGCAACCCCAGAACAAATTCAATCAGTGCCAACAGGCCTTCGATCGTACCTAAATTTTCTTCGCCTATGCTCTCGAAGAGATCAAGCTCGCGACTGTATATCTTTTTGCTGGGATCATATGTCTCATCGAGCATTTTGTATAACTGCTTCAACATTTTTCTTCTTTCTGTGGGGAATGAGAAGTAAGCCTTTGCCTCTTCTATTTCGGCCCTTATTTCTGCCTTCATATTGGGGATCAAGGTCTCTGCTTGCTTTCTTTCATGGATTTCACTCGCTTCATGCACCAAGGTGAGGTAAAGAAAATCCTCAACCGATTCTTTTGCTCGTTTACCTTTGGCGTATAGACCCTCAAGAATCTGACGCATCCAGCGTTGCTTGTCGTTGCGCTCCTCCTCCCCGTCTCGGAGATGTAGAACCAGCTCCGCCTTCCCTCCTTTTCTTTGAATTTTAGACACTCCTGCAGAAGTGATCATATTCTTGGTCCAGACAATACGATAGCGGTCATTGGATTGAGCGAAGAAGTGCTTGTGGATGATGGAGTCTAGATTGAGTCTGGAATGAACGAGTTGATTCGCTTTTAGGCGGTCCATTACGACCTTCACAAGTGAGGGTCTTAACCAGGCTTTGGGTATTGGAGGGCTACTCTTCAGGTAGTCAAGCGTACCGGTAGCGCCCTTTCGAGCGCCTACAAAATTGGTATCAGAATTATTCTGCCTCACAGTAAGGTTGAAAGAAGACGGCTCGGCTTCAGAATGAAGTGGATGGATAACCATGAAATGGCTGAGTGCATTCAGAAAACTCTATAAATGATTGCTTAGTTCGACATAAACCCTGATTTGGTAAAGGATAATAAACTGGTTTCGCGCCTCTTTCCAACCTTGAATTAGCACGGTCCATGGCCCCCCACGGTGAGGCCGGTGACCGATGTTACCGCCATTACCAGGGCCAGAAACAGCAGACGCAATTCACCACCCTGCCAGTCACGCCACAGTAGCTTCAGAGCCAGGCTGACTAAATTGGCGATGGGTTTTTTATCCGTGAGTACAGCCTCAGACACTGCGTGCTTCCTTCTTGGATAAATAGGGACAGATCTATTTTTCAAATAAAATAAATCTGTCCCTATTTACTCTTTTCCCTTTGCTTAATCGCTGGATGTACTGCCTATTGCTTCAGCTCCAGCAATGGACGCTTCTTCATCCTGAAGTGCTCTGACCCCGCTGGTTGAAACGGCACCAATAAGCTCACCGTTCAGATAGACCGGTACGCCTCCCGCAAACGTGACGCCACCTTCAATTTCTTCAATATCGCCTGCTTCAACTCTACTCCCATATTCCCCGGAAGTTAGACCCGTTGCGGTCACTACTAATGCTTTGGCAGTAGCAAAGTTAAACGTGCGTGCACCGGCCCCATCCAGACGCCTTAACATTACCGGATTGCTGTTCTGGTCTGTTATTAGAATGGTCACGTTCCATCCCTGCTGACGCGCGTAGGATTCGGCTGCCTCCATGGCCTTTGTGGCCAGATCATAAGTCATCAGGCTGGGTTCTGCGCCAGCTCCTTGTGCTAATGCCATTGTTGATGACCAAAGGAATAGGATTGCTACTACAGTTTTGTGAAGTTTGCTTGTCATTGATGGTTGCCTCATTTCAAGTATCTGATTTGATTCGTAGATTGCGAAGGATAAAAGAAAAGAATAATTAGGGACAGATTTATTTTCCTGCGGAAAAAAGAATCTGTCCCTATTGGTATTTAACGCGCCAGACTCTCGTAAATAATATCCCGAGCCACAATCCCCATATTCGTAGCCCCGGGCCTTCTCTGCCCCTGCGCCTGAATCATCGATAACCAGAACATGTCATTCACGGGATCAATCCAGAACGAGGTTCCGGCGGCACCGGCCCAGTAATAGGTGCCGGGGCCCTGCGGCGTCCCTGCGGCTTGCGGGTCGTAGGTTACGGCAAAGTCCACACCAAAACCCTGGCCGGGTTGGCCGGGGCCGCCGATGCCGTATTGCATGTTCTCTTCGCCGGTCAGGCTGTTGGTGCGCATGATGCGTACCGACTCCGGTTTGAGAAGGCGCACGCCGTCCAGGTCCCCTTCGTTGACCAGCATCTGGAGCAAGCGGGCGTAGTCGTGGGTGGACGACACCAGGCCACCGCCGCCGGATTCCAGGCGGTTCGGGTCCAGGTAGCTGGGCCGGTCGGGCCGATGGGCTTGCTGAGCCAGTTGGCCGCGCTCGGTATCCCAGTAGTGCACCTCGGCAAAGCGTTGGTGATCTTCTGCCGCTACATAGAAGCGGGTGTCTTGCATGTCGAGCGGTTCAAAAATTCGTTGGCGCAGGAATTCGCCGAATGTCAGGTCAGTAAGTTGCTGCACGATGTAGCCCTGGATGTCCACGCCGATAGAGTAGTACCACTGTTCACCGGGTTGGGCCATTAGAGGGATGTCGGCCACTTTGTCGATCAACTCGTCGAGGTCGCTGGAGCCCAGTACCTCCTGCTCTCGGAAAGCCGTGTTGACCGGATCGTTACCGAACAGGCCGTAACCGAAACCGGCGGTATGGTTGAGTAGCTCACGCATGGTGGGCTGGCGCTTCAGGTCTTCGAGCTCGACATTGCCGGCCGCGTCATAGCTGGCCAGGACTTTAAGATCGTTGAATTCGGGAATGAATTTGCTGATGGGGTCGTCGAAATCCCACAGGCCTTGCTCCCACAAGATCATCAGGGCGACGCCGGTCACCGGTTTGCTCATGGAGTATATGCGAAATAGCGAGTCCTGGGTCATGGACGTCTGGTCGTCGATTCGCGCCAATCCAGCGGTCTCGAACGTGGCCACCTCGCCGTCCTTCGCCAACAACCACACCATGCCAGCCACATCCTGGTTGCTGACTATTTCCCGCATAGCCTCATCCAGCCGGGCGATGCCCGCTTCGGTGAGGCCAGCCGCCTCGGCGCCGGTTTCCTGCTGTGGCCAGCTTGATTCAGCGGCAAACACCTGGGCGCCAAGCCAGGTGACGAGGGTCAGTGTAAGTAGATGTGCCGCTCGAGTGAGCTTGGTCGAGAGTTTCATGCAGATTCTCCTTTCTTGAGATAAATAGAAAATAAATCTGTCCCTATTTACTAGTCAGCATGTTAAAGGCAAACCGGGACGCTCACAACTGATCAACCGGACCTGGACGATGCGGGCGCGATAGGGAAAATTTCCCAAAAATCAATCTGTCCCTTATATTATCCCCAAAGGGAAATAAGGTATTCACATGAAACTAGAGTCAAAATTGAGAATCGTCTTGCTGCTGATTGTTGGGATCAGCACCGCAAATTCACTGTTAGCCCAGCAATCCACAAATGGTGGAGCAGCGCGGCCTAATATCGTTCTTATCCTGGCGGACGATCTGGGGTATACAGACATTTCTCCCTTCGGCAGTGAAATACGCACGCCAAATATAGCCCGGCTTGCCGCCGAAGGAATTTCTTTCACGAATTATCATACGGCCGGCAGCTGTGCACCGGCTCGCGCCATGCTCTTGACCGGCGTAGATAGCCACCGCAATGGCGTGCCTAATATTCCAGAGGCGCTTCCACCCGAACAAAGCGCTTATGAAAATTATCAGGGCGTTCTTGGTGACGGTGTAGTTACCCTTGCCAACCTTCTTCAGGACGCGGGTTATCACACCTACATGACAGGTAAATGGCATTTAGGCCATACCCCGCAACTGCTACCTTCCGCTAGAGGTTTCGATCGCACCATAGCCATGGCAGATACCGGTGCGGACAATTGGGAACAACGCACTTATCTTCCCATTTATGATCGTGCAAATTGGTATGCCGACGGAGAAGAGCACACCCTGCCGGATGATTTTTATTCTTCCGAGTACTTTATCGATAAAACCATTGAATTTATCGATTCGAATGTAGAGGACGACGCACCGTTTTTCGCCTATATCCCATTTCAAGCTGTGCATATGCCGGTGCAAGCGCCCCGGGAATTTTCTGATAAATATACAGGCGTCTATGACCAAGGCTGGACTGTCATGCGCGAACGCAGACGCGTTGCTGCTGAAGCGGCGGGCGTTATTCCCGCTGGCGCTGAAGCCGTCGTCACTCCAGGCACGCTAATTTGGGATAGCTTAACCGCAGAACAGCAGCGGCATCATGCCAGGCGTATGGAGGTCTATGCCGGCATGGTGGATGCCATGGACATGCACATTGGTCGCTTGATGGATTACCTGGAAAGTATTGGCGAGTATGAGGACACGATTTTTATCTTCACTTCTGACAATGGTGCCGAGGGATCAGGCCTGATTAGTCCGACTGGCACCTCGGTACTCGGTGAATGGTTTAATGACGTGGGTTATAGCGCCGACTATGAAACATTAGGTGAACGCGGCTCCTTTAATGCCATTGGGCCAAGCAATGCAAGTATTGCCGCGTCACCACTTGCGTATTACAAATTTCATGCAAGCGAAGGCGGGCTGCGGGTACCTCTGGTGATTTCCGGACCCGGTATCAATTACCAGGGCACAATGACCGATGAATTTGTGTTTGTCACCGACCTCACTCCAACCATTCTTGAACTGGTTGATGTTAACAATCACGACGGCAATTGGGATGGAAAGGAAGTGGAACCAATAATCGGATCAGGCTTTTCCAGATTCTTAGCCGGCAATTCGCTACAAATTCACCATGCCTCGGAAGCCATTGGCTACGAATTAGGTGGAAACAGTGCGTTGTTTAAAGGCGATTACAAGATCGTAATTAATCCCGCAGGACAAAACGAAACAGAATGGCACCTGTTTAATATCAAGAGTGATCCAGGTGAGACCAAGGATTTGGCCACAGACCAGGCTGATTTATTGGCAGAGATGCTGGCTGATTATGAAGCGTATGTGGAAGCAAATAATGTGCTACCAATGCCAGCAGGCTATAACCGAGTCGGTACGATCTTTAAGGACGGATTTAGGTAAGTGAGTCAATAGGGACAGATCTATTTTTCGCGACAGGCGGCCGCCGAACGGTGGACTGCGCCAAAGAAAATAAATCTGTCCCTATTGACTACTATTGACTATTTCGCTGAGTTGTATCGATTACTAATATAACGATCCAGTTCGTCCAGTTGTTCTTTTAGTAAGAACGAACCCTGTGTAACCTCGGCGCCAATAAGCTGATGCTGCTGGGTTTCCAAATTGTAACTGGGCCATGGTGGAAGCCCTGTACGATTCGGATTTCCAGTCGCCGCGAATTGAGTCCAGTAATCATTCATCAGTTGAGCGATATTTTTATCAATATCGCTGGCGCTGTCTGGTAATTCGTTAAACACATAACGCAGTTCCATAGCATGAGGAGATCGTTGAGAAGGATCCTGGAGGTTGCGCGTAAAGACGTACATGAAACTTTCTGCGGAAGTCTTAGCCATGGCCTGCACGATTTCACGAGTTGGTCGAGCAAACCAGGAATCGGTGTTGTAGTCGATTTCTACTGTCAACACATCTGCATCCGTTTTTGCCACATAATGGTCCAGCAAATTACCCTCAAATTCTCCAAATTCTGCTTCTCTTGCCTGCCTTTGCTCGGCGACGCTGCCGGGCGCACTTCCGGGTCGTATGAAGAGGATGCCTTCTCCATCATTGGTTCCTGCTAACAAAGGCACGTGATTGTGTGAACCTTCGGCAAAAATATCGGCGGCCGATTTTGGGTAGGCCCAGCCATCTTCAATTAGAGACACCTGTAATTGCAGAGCCAGAATATCTTGAGCGGACATGGCGCGCATCTTTGCCAACACATCGCTATCACTGGTTTCGCCGAGTTCAGTCAATTTGGCAGAAACGGCTCGTTCGCCCCTGGATTCGGCGCTGTCGGAGAGGCCGTTATTGCGCGTCAGATGGGTCATGTTTGTCGGTGTAACCCAGGTGCTTTCGGAGATCGCCTTGTGAAAGAGACCCTTCGCCAACGGTGTCGCTAATAGGGAATAGATACTGGCGCCGCCAGCTGACTCACCGAAGATAGTGACGTTGTCCGGGTCGCCGCCAAAGCCGGCAATATTGTCGCGTATCCACTCCAGGGCAGCGATGTGATCCAGAATCCCATAGTTTCCTGAAACACCGCGCTCTGATTCGGCCGACAGTGCAGGATGAGCCATGAAACCACAACCACTAATGCGATAATTAACTGAGACCAATACGACGCCATTCTCAGCGAAGGCTTCTCCTTCATAAGTTCCAGTAACGAATGTACTGAAAGAGTCGGCATTGACGCTCGCGCCACTGGTCCATCCGCCGCCGTGTATCCAAACCATCACCGGACGTTTTTCCGTCGCTGATTCTGCCTGGGTCCACAGATTCAGGTAAAGGCAATCCTCACTCATAAGAGCAGTCGAGCCTTGTTGCATGCAGACTGGGCCGTGCGCATCGGCAGCGAAAACGCCACTCCAAGGAACCGGAGCCTGCGGTGGTTTCCAACGTAAATCTCCAACCGGAGGAGCGGCGAAAGGAATACCGCGAAACACTTGCACACCGCTATCGAGATCAACCCCTGATACTTGCCCCGAAATGAGCTGAACCGGCTCCTCGATCGCACTCGCAGAAGCAACGGAAAATAGAAGGACCAGTGAAAAAAGGCTAACGGTTTTGGGGTATTCGAATTTCATTCTCCGAGTTCCTGTGTGATTGTTTTAGGGAGTATTAAAAAACACAAGGGGACGGAGGGATCCACTTTTAATCTCTCCGTCCCCTTATTTGCCTTTTTTTATCAGTTATTCCTTAGGCGTGCCGTCACCGTTCATTCCCATGGTCTCGTACCGTCGCCAGCCGGCCAGAATACCAGGCAGGCCGTGATTGCCCTCATGACAGGCGTATTCGAAAAGCGGGTCTTCGATTCGGCGCATCGGTAGTTTTGCCGACCAGCTCACGTCCCAGGTTTGCGGATCTTGCATGGTGAAATCGTATTCCAGAGTATTCTCATCAATCCAGCTGAGTCGCTCTTCCAACTGCATGCTGGCGGAGGACCCCCTGCCGTTCTGGTTTTGGTAAAAATGTTGGGTATGGATCACCAGGGTGTCGCCTTCCCAGTGGGCGATGGAATCACCGCTCCATTTGAGTTGGCGCGTATGATGCTCGCTATCCAGTCTGATGATGCGCGCACGGTGAATCATTTCATTTACGATGACGATATGATCCTTGGTCTGTATGAGTTGCATATTGTTGTTGTAGGCACCCGATGTCATGGGCAGGCCTCCCATCAGTAAACAGCGATCAGACAGGGTTCGGGCCTCAGGACCAAGACTCAGTCTCCTCATCTCGGATATTTCGGCGCGACGTTGCTGTCCGGCTGCATTAGTAGGCGGCATTCTGCCATTGGGTGGATCATAGATAAGGGAAGTCCTGCGGTCGGCGATGGTTTCGATACCACGCTCATACCAGAAATTGTTGTAGGAAATCACGCCCGGTGGATAGCCGGCACCGCCTACCGAATCGATGATGAGGTCCCGGTTCTGGCGACGATTCTCAAATGCCTGCCACTCTATGGCTTCCTCTCGCGTCAGGACTTCCTTGTCGACCAGCTCTCGCGGGCGGTTCAGTGGTGTGAGGGTTCTGTAGGTGTAAGTGCCCTGAAAATCAGGTACGCCATACTCGGTACGCGGAATATCGGATGATTGCGCCATCAGCGCCGGGGCAATTTGCAGGCTGACAATGGCTAGACTCAGTGCGGTTAGGGTTCGATGGTTCATTTGATCCTCCATCCCGTTATTTTATTGATAGTTAACCAAACTACGCCGTTGTGACAATTTTTCAAGGATAAATTGCTGCCTGGAATACTGCCACATGGTTTTTGAAACAAATGGCCAGGACAGCAGCGAATTAAAAACTCGACGCCGTGAGTGTTACATCTGCCTGCGCCCAAATCTGGTCAAGGCGTTGCTGGATTTCGTTCGCCTCCTTGCCCTGAGCTTGCAGTGACTGGATCAGACCAAACAGCGCCCAACCGTTGCGCGGATATTGGGCCAGGTCTGTCCGATAAACCTCTTCGGCGGCCGCCGCATCGCCAGCGGTCAACAGTGCCTTACCCAGGGTGTGGCGCGTGGGGTAATACCAGAATGGCGGTTCGGTGTAGGACAATTCGCTCTGGGTTTCCACTGCCCGCTGGAAATGCGCGATCGCTTCTCCGTATTGATCCTGGGCCATTGCAATTTCGCCCTGAACCAAGTCGTCTGCGATTGTAAGCAATTGGGTGGCCGGGTAGAAAATGCTGTCGAGAAAAGTAACATCGGCTGCTTCCCGCAACTGTACCAGTTTCACGTGCTCTGCACGCGCCGCATCGAGATCGCCCTTTTTAGCAAAGGCTGTGGCACGTACGTAGTGCCAGATCGCCGTAGAGTATTCGAGATTTGCCGGTGGAGCCGGCTCTAACAATATCCCGTCCCAGCGGCCAAATCGCGTCAGCGCCAGCAGTGGAATGGTATTGAAGAACTCCACCCCGGGGAATTGCTCGATCATTTCGAGTTGGACGTTGGCGGCAACCTTGCGGGCTGACTCGATGGCGATTGCGCTGCGTCCCTCCATAGTGGAGGCAGCCCACAGGAAATGAATGTTGTGCGGGTAGTAAGCGGCTGGGTAAAAACCCTGGGCATTACAGGCGGCAATATAGGCTTCGTCCACGGCTGCCGCCAGCACATTTGCCGCAGAGGCATCGGCATAGCGCCCCACACGCCAGTAAATGTGCGATGGCATGTGCACCAGGTGTCCAGCACTCGGAACCAGTGTCCGCAGGGTGTCGGCGAATGCTTCGGCGCGCTCTGGCGCAGAGGAGGCTTCAACCGCATGTATATAGAGATGGATGGCCAGCGGATGTTGTGGCGATCTACCAAGCACAGTTTCCAGCACATCGAGGACTTCGACCGTCAACGGCTTGGGATTCTCGGGATCGAGCCAGTAGTCCCATGGCATCGTGTTCATCATCGATTCTGCAAACAATGATGCAGCATCATCGTCGCCGGGATACTTCTGATGTAACTGACGCATCGCATTCACATAGGCTTCATCCAGTGGTTCACGGGGTGTCGACGGGTCGCCACTGTAGCGCGTCGCAAGTGCGTCGATGTAGTCGCGCTCCGCTTCAGATACCTGGCTTTTGAGCGCCAACGCTTTTTGGATGGCGGCATAAGCTCTGCGGCGTTCATCGTCACTCATGACCACCTTGCCATTGCTGGTCACGTTGATATTCGGTCCAAGCGCCAGCGCCTCTCCCCAGAAGCACATGGCACATTCCGGGTCCAGTGTCTGCGCCGCCTTAAACGAGCGCACCGATTCGGCGTGATTAAACGCAAAATCGATGATCACTCCCTGATCGAAATAACGCTGCGCATCGGCGTCATTGGTGGTAATGGGATGATGATGTTCGCCCATGTCGTCGAACAACGGCGCGCCGGCCCGGGTTGCCAGATCATTACTGTTCTCTATCGCCGCGGTGTCTGATTCCGTGGGTACTTCGTCGGGTGAGCAGGCCGCTAGCGACCAAGCGATGGCAAGCGCTGAAATCATTGCAATTCGTCGAGTTTTCACTGGGTTCCTCCCGAACGGCACGGTGCCGGATTCGCTGGTGATGTCCTGAGATTAAACTCCGGACCCGACGACTTTAATGAAAGTTATGTTCTAAAGGAAGTGAAACCTGTTCTATCGATAAAGGGTAATTGCGGTCAGGTCTTGCATCTTAGCGTCAATCGCATCGCCGATTCGTTACTGACGCTATCACGCATGTCGGGGGAAGGGGTCAAATATTGGGAGAAACCAGGGCAAGCATAATGCGAACAGGCGAAGTTTGATTTCGACGATCAGGCACGTTAAGTTGTGAGTGTCCTCTGATTTCCAAAGCTCAATTAATGCTTGAATCCTTTCTTCAAAAATTTTTTACCGTAAGCGTCTGCTTGGCAATTAGTAGTTGCCAGCAACTCTCCTTCATCGATATCCCATCAACTAACCAGAATAGTCGAATCGATTATCTCGTTATACACGCGACTTCGGAATCTTTTGAGGAATCACTTCGCCTGTTAAGCACACCGAATTCCAACCCTGTGAGTGCACACTATCTTGTGCCTGCTCCGAACGATCCAAGCTATCTAGAAAACAATTTGAGAGTCTATAGGCTTGTCGATGAAAATCGGCGTGCCTGGCACGCTGGGATGAGTAACTGGGGCCGCGAGAGTTCACTCAACGATCGCTCTATAGGCATTGAAGTAGTAAATGATTTTGAGTGTAG
>ERZ813253.415-NODE-415-length-15427-cov-4.459085_pt1 | contig 15427 bp, 13 predicted proteins | sample MGYA00520893_ERZ813253 | MGnify/ENA primary metagenome ERZ813253 (study PRJEB31669, sample SAMD00080414) | marine metagenome | biome: oceanic hadal pelagic zone biome; feature: marine hadalpelagic zone; material: sea water | place: Pacific Ocean:Izu-Bonin Trench...
ACAAAATAGCTCAAAAGAGATGCATTTTAATTCAGAAGATGGCATAGCTGCTCATTCGCATTATAAGAGCACAACCAAACCATCCGAAAAATTGGCACAGAATTGGCTGGGCTCCTTGTTGGACATTCAAAAAAACACCGACTCCTCCATTGATTTTCTTGAAGATACCAAAGCAGACTTATTTTCAAATGAAGTTCTGGTATTTACCCCGACCGGTGAAATCATTCAATTGCCTCTTGGGGCAACAGTTTTGGATTTTGCATACGCCGTTCATACCAATGTAGGCAAGAGAACACAAAGAGCGACCATTAATGGCAGTTCAGCAGCTTTGTCAACAGAGCTTAAAACGGGCCAAACGGTTGAAATTATCACCAGTCGTTTTGTAAAACCTAAGCCTTATTGGCTTAGTAAGGTGACTACATCTAAAGCGAAAGCGGCGATCAAGGCGCAACTTAAAGACGATTCAAAAAGCGACTTAGCCAAACTGGGTAAGCGTTTAATTGCAGATGCAATGAATTATCAAAAAATAAATATTTCAAGCATTTCAAAGGAAAAATGGGCGCAATGCTTGACTGAATTACATTGTTCTACTTCAAGAGAACTCTACATTAAGGTTGGCCTTTCAGAGATTTTTGTAGCGGTTGTCATGAATAAGCTCATTGAGGATGCTGGCAAAAAGACGGTTAATGCACTAACCATTCATAAAACCAAGGGTATGGCGATTAATTTTGCCCATTGCTGTTACCCAATTCCAGGCGACAGTGTTACCGGCATACTGACAACACAAAAAGGTATGGTGATGCACCGAAATAACTGTTCAAACCTTGCACACATAAAAAATAAAAGCGCTCAGTGGCTCGAGATAGACTGGAAGTCAGATGACAGTGAATTATTTCAAGCGCCGATTCGTGTGGTGGTTGAAAATCAAAGCGGTGTATTGGCAACAATTGCAAATGTACTTGCGCAACTTGAGGTCAATATTGAACACTTGGAACAGCAATCCATGCCACATTCTAAAAAAGCGATAAATTTGATCGTTGATGTTGCCAATATTATTCAGCTTAATAATGTATTGGATCGCTTAAAGCAACTCCCAACTGTGATTTCAGCAAAACGAAATTAATCATCAAAAGAACTTATTGAATTGAATTGAATTGATTAAAATTAACCTTTTATTATTTCAACAATTTATGGTCCAATTACCTATATGATGACTTGGCTTGACTCACTCGATATCGCTATTTCACTAGACGAATCTCATCCTGAAATCGACCCACAAACAATTAATTTTGTTGACCTGCAAAAGCTTGTTCTTGCACTGGATGAATTTGATGCTGGTGAAACGCAGTGTGGTGAAAGAATGCTTGAAGCAATTCAGATGTATTGGATTGAGGAAAAAGAATGAAAATATTAAAAACCTTGGCACTGTTGTTAACGCTTGTTTCAACTACTGCGTACGCTCTTCTGGAAGTTACTATTATTAAGTCAGAAGAAAATGCATTTCCAATTGTTATTTCCCCATTTGAAGTCGTTGGTAATGCCGAACAAGGGGCAACGATTGCCAATATCATTCGAGATAATTTGAACCGTTCAGGTCAGTTTAATGCACTGAGTTCAAGCAATGTTATTACCAATAAAATTGATTTTAGTTATTGGAAAAACCAAGGGAAAGACGCCATTGTATTCGGTAAAGTTGAGCAAATCAGCAGTAAAGTCTTTAATGTTACTATCTATATTTTCGACATTTATACAAAGAAGCGACTTTACGGCAAAACAATAGAAGTACATAACAGTGGTATTAGAAGGATTTCACATTACTTAAGTGACAAAATTTACAACATCTTGCTCGGTCAAAAAGGTGCGTTTGACACACGACTTACATATGTAACGGTCACTGACGATAAAAAGCTGGGCAAGGTTTATCAACTGGAAATTTCAGACTCTGATGGTCAAAACGCACAAGTGGTGATCAAGTCTTTATACCCCATTCTTTCACCTGCTTGGTCACCTGATCAGAAGAAAATTGCCTATGTTTCCTTTCAAAATGGCCGCTCAGAAGTGTTTATCAAGTACCCGTTCATGCGGGTTAAGTCAATTAAAATACCACAATTCGACGGTATTGCATCGGCGCCGAGCTGGCATCCTAATAGCAAGGGCCTAGTATTAACCATTTCAAGAAAAGGTAATAAAGACATTTACTTTTATAGCCTTAAAAGTAAAAAACTAGACAGACTTACAAAAGATGTTGCTATTGATACTGAGGCAAATTTCTCACCTGATGGTAACAGTATTGCCTTTACATCAAATCGTTCGGGTCAAGTTCAAATCTATATTAAAGACTTAACCAGTAATAAGACTAAGCGCGCCACCTTTGAAGGGAGATACAATGCAAAACCAGTCTTTTCACCAGATGGAAAAGCTTTGGCGTTGATCCATCGTGTTGGAAAAGATTATCGAGTTGCTTTGCTCGACATCAAAACCCGGGATCTTACCGTCTTGACGCAAAATAAGTTGGATGAGTCGCCCTATTTTTCACCAAATGGTGGTATGATTATTTTTGCAACAAATCGAAACAATAAAGGAGTGCTCTTCGTGATTTCACTATACAACAACCAGATAGTCGAATTGGCACAAAAAGGCGTGGAAGTCCGTGAGCCGAGCTGGTCTAATTACTCAAACTAAGGATAAAATAATGATAAAAAAAATCATCTTAATCACAAGCGTCGCTTTATTAAGTTCTTGTGCTGGTACGACCATTCAAGATGTAGGCGACAAATTTCTAAATTTAATCAACCCCTCGGACCCCGTTGTTGAAGTTGCTGATTTAGGTGAAAGCAAAATAATTTTAGAAAGCGAATATGTCATCTTTTCTGAAGAAGGTCTAGCTCTCTTATCCGATGAAGAATTGATTCAAGCGGCGAAACAACAGGGTATTGAATCCATGGTTATCTTGGACAGTGATGGCAATCTTGCGAATAGGGAAGAAATCGTTAGTGCGCTCACACAATCTGGAACTCTAGCAGGCTTATCTGATGAAGAATTGATTCAAGCGGCGAAACAACAGGGTATTGAATCCATGGTTATCTTGGACAGTGATGGCAATCTTGCGAATAGGGAAGAAATCGTTAGTGCGCTCACACAATCTGAAACTGCAGCAGAAACACTGGAAGATGATGGCGTTTCGTTTGTTCTTTATTTTTCTTACGATGATACCGAGATAGACGAAAAAGCGACACAAATCATTATCGAGCATGCTAATTTTATGATGAACAATCCTAAATTATTTTTACGCTTGGAAGGTCACGCGGATGAAAGAGGTACAAGAGAATACAACCTCGCCTTGGGTGAAAACCGCTCTCTAAGCGTTAAAGAAGTGCTAGGTTTGTATGGACTTGAGAACAGAATAGAGGTGGTTAGTTTTGGCGAAGAACAACCAGTTGCCTTCACTCACGATGAGGAAGGTTGGCAGAAAAACCGCCGTGTTGAATTTATTTACCAAAAATAACACTAGGAGAGCTTTCTTAAACTAACAGTAAACATCAATGAGAAAGTTTTTCGCCCTTAGTTTTTCATCTATTCTAATTTGTCTTTCGTCCGCCACCCAAGCGGACGAAGCCTCTATTAATGTTGATGCAGCGATCCTTGGGATGCACCAAGAGATAAACCAACTTGTTAATGTGAATAACACATTAAAAAATCAAATTGAGTTATTACAAGAAGCGCAAAAAATTACCAATCAACAAATAAAAGAGCTTTTTACAATGCTTGAGGTTGACATGACCAATAAAATCATTGAAAAAGTTATTGTCACTAAAAAAGAAAACGAAGATAAAGCGTCAACACTGTATGCCGATGGCAGAAAGCAGCTCATTTTTGGCGCTCACGATACAGCGATCAAACTGTTTCAAGGCTACCTAACAATCTACCCCGATTATAAGAATGTTGCAGACGCGCAATATTGGCTAGGCAGGGCTTTTTTTGCCAAAAAGTCTTACAGTGAATCCAAAGTAATTTTTGTTAAATTTCAGCAAGAAAATCCGCTGCATCTAAAGTTTGCTAACTCCATGTATGAGCTTGCACAAGCTTTAGTTGAATTAGGTGAAGTGGAAGCTGCAAAAATAATGCTTTCTGAAATGCTGGATAAGTTTCCGACACACAGTTTGCATACTAAAGCCGAGGACAAGCTCAAAAAGCTTCAAGCATTAACTTCCGAGTCTTAATGTGAGGCCTTTACATAAATAGTATTAGAATTTGCTGAGCGCTAAAAATTAATAAAAACAGTGTAATAATTTGCAATCAATAGCTTCAGCTATTGATAAGTATTTTTGTGCTGTTTTTAGCTTTTTTAGGTTCAGCCCTTTGGGATAAGGGATTTCTCTCATTTGCCATCGTTAAATTTCATCACTATACAACAAGTAGAGTTTCAAAAATTATGCCTTGTAAAATGAGAGAAATCCTAATATCAAATCCAAAAACTATTTGTGCAAAGGCCTCAAGATGTTAGTACAAGAAATTACTGCGCTAGATTTGGCTGCTCTTTGTTATCACAACAAAGAGCGCTATCCTTTTCTGTTAGAAAGTGTCCATCATAACGACATCAATCGATATTCAATATTGTTTGCCTTCCCAGGACAAAATATTGTCCTTAATGACTTTTCTGATTTCAATTTCCTCTCTGAGTTAGAATCTAAAGTAGATGGTGACTCACAACCGTCAGATTTACCATTTTCTGGTGGCTGGTTTGTCTACCTTTCCTACGAACTAATTGGGCAAATAGAACCGATTCTAAAAGATGAGTTGCACACTTCTGATTTACCAATTGCTTATGCAGTGGAAGTGCCTTGTGCCATCGTTGTGGATCATCAAAAAGAAGTTTATTATCTTGTTGATCAATACAATTCTCAACAGCGCATTGATCAGATTTTGGCAGACATTGATGCCATTAAAACCATTCCAAAAACCCAGATTTCTGGTGAATTAACTCAAGAAAATGAGGATAAGTTTGTCAGTGGTGTTAAGTCTTCTCGGGACTACATCATGGCTGGCGATGTTTTCCAAGTCAACCTGTCCAGACAATGGCAATATGAGCTGGATGAAGAAATGGATTCTGCTGTTATCTATGACGCACTTAGAATGGCCAATCCAGCACCTTTCTCGGCACTCATTCAATACCAAAACTTTTCAATTATTTCGTCCTCACCAGAAAGACTCTTCAGTGTGAAAGATGGCGTTGTGCAAACCCGACCGATTGCTGGCACCCACCCCCGAGGTGTGGGCGATGAAGATGAAGCTCAAAAGCAGCATTTGATCAATCACCCTAAAGAGCAGGCAGAACATATTATGCTGCTTGATTTAGAACGTAACGATATGGGTAAAGTGTGTGAATACGGCAGTGTTTATGTCAATGAAGTAATGACACTTGAGACTTATCCTTATGTCCATCATATTGTTTCTAATATCAAAGGCAAAGTTAGGCAGGGTGTTGGTGTTAAAGACTTAATTAGAGCGTTGTTTCCGGGCGGCACGATTACCGGATGTCCAAAAGTAAGATGCATGCAAATTATCAGCGAATTAGAGCAAATGTCAAGAGGGGCTTACACAGGCTCATTAGGCTATATCAGTCAGGATGGAAAGATCGATTTTAATATCTTAATTAGAAGTTTTGTGCAAACGGGAAAAACACTTACTTTCAGGGCTGGGGCAGGTATTGTATATGACTCAGTTCCAGAGAGAGAACTGGCAGAAACCAAACACAAGGCTGCCGGCCTTGTTAGGGTGTTTCAAAATTAAACTTCGTCAAGGCTTGCCAATTCACCCAAAGTAACGGGCTTGATTGGTGGGCGAATTTTATAATAACCTATCTGTTTTGCGCTAACCCTCAACTCTTTTGCAAGTATTTCACTAACACTTAGACCGCAAAGTCTACCCTGACAAGGCCCCATACCACAGCGTGTGAAGCTTTTCAGCTGACTTGGGCCTTTACAGCCTAAGGCTATTGATTCTTGGATTTGGGCCAATGTTACTTCCTCGCAGCGACATATGATTGTATTGCTACTGGTCGGCACACGATAGCGCGAATGGGGTCTAAATAACGTATCTATAAATGGCCTTGCAGCCATTTCCGCATTTAATTTCCTTTTAAAGGGTTTTGAAAATACCTCTCTATTGTTGCTTGAGATAATATCAATATTGCAAAGCATATTAAGCGCTGCAATTGAGCCCCTTTGTGCCGCGGCAACACCTCCGGCTATTGAGCTTGCATCGCCAGCAACAGAAATGCCCTTAACGCTTGATTGACCATATTGATCAATATCGATTGTCCAGCAGGCTTGTCGCTCATTCCAACTCTTATTACATCCAGCAGAAAGACTGGTGTTGATCTCTGGCGTAATTCCTTGATGAAGAAATACATACTTACAATCGATGTTTTTCCATTTACCTTTTTGGCAATACTCAACGCTTACTACGGAATTGATACCGTTTATTTTCACATCGCTAATATTGTAAATATAGAGCGTGCCAGATCTGATAATTTCTCGCTTCCAGCGCCAACCCTGAAGAATGTTTTTAATACTCCCTAGTGCTCCGAAGACATATTTAATGGCGCGTAGATAATTGCCTCTTGGCGTGGTATCTATAATGGCTTTGATAGCAATTCCAGCTGAGATATATTGATGCGCTATTAAATAAAGCAGAGGACCTGTACCAACAAACACAGCGTTTTCACAAACAACACCAGATTCTTTTAATAGAATTTGTGCAGCACCTGCGCTCATTACGCCATTCAGTGTCCAGCCTGGTATCGGAAAAGGGCGCTCCTGGGCACCTGTAGCTATCAGTATTTGTCTGCCCTTTGCTGCATACGCTTTACCATTGACAGAGTAATGAACTACTTTATCGTTGGACAAATGCCAAACTTTTGCCGAGCGCTGGTAGTTAACATGGCTCTCTCTAAAAGCCTCAACCAGAGGCAAGCCGTCTTGGTAACTCTGACCTAGCCACTCATTGTCATTTTTTTGATTTTTTTCTATGGCCCGATATAATTGCCCACCTGGCGCGCAGTTCTCATCTAAAACCAATACTCGAGCTTTGTGATGATCGGCAAGTGTCGCAGCACTGATGCCTGCAGGGCCAGAACCAATAATGATTATGTCGTATTCGTTATTGCTCATCTTGGCTGGTATTTCTAGTTATTTGGCGATTGATTTTCATGCCGTCACTGACTTTAACCATGCACGATTGCTGGTTGTCCATACCATCAATGTTGATTAGACAATCAAAACACACGCCCATCATACAATAAGGTCCGCGGTTTTCGTTTTTTATAGTCGTCTCTCTAAAGTTGCTAATGCCAGCCTCAAGTAAGGCGGTAGCTACATTAAGATCTTTTTGCACTCTCAGCGCCTTACCCTCAAAGTAAATAGTTATCAATTCAGACTGATTGTTGTTGATTGATCTAAACATCAAACCTCTTTGCACTAAAGCATGTGAGTGACGGAGACAGGGAGTCACCTTTGGCAATGCAAGATGCAACATCAAGCGCATGAACTGCAGCCAAAGTCACACCAGAATGAGAAGAAAGGGCATAAGCCCCTGGACAAGACTCTGAGTGATCATAAATAGGCAGTCCATCCCTTGTTAGTATACGCAGTGAACTCCAAGCCCTAATGATCTTGACGCTATCTAGGTATGGAAAAATTGTAATTGCTCGCTTAGCAATTTGTTGTATTTCATTAATATTAGTGCCTTCGTCAAAGCCAACGTCTTCATGAGAGTCACCCAGCAATAAACCGCCATCTTGCGTTTGGCGTACATAGCCCGTAGGGTGATGCAAAAAAGGCTTGACTTTTTCAGTCACTAGGATCTCGCCACGTTGTGGATATACCGGCACATTTAATCCTACTTTTGGTGCTAATGTTTTATTAGAAAAACCCGCAGCAAGAATCACTTTTTCACATGCATAATTAGTTGTTGCAGTACTGACTTGAAAAGCTTTGCCTTGGTGTTGAAGGTCAGTAATAGGGTTTATGTAGAGCTTTCCGCCCAATTGCTTAAAAGCTTTGTGAAGGGCTTTTAATAAATACAGTGGATTAACATGCCCATCCCATTTGCTGAAAGATGCACCAATGACTGTTGGACCAATATTTGGTAGCACTTGTTTGAGCTGGCCATTATTAAGCATTTCGTAACTAAACTCATCGTCGCTATCAACGGTCATTTTTTCCATAATAATCTGCCGATCAGCAAATTCCACTTCATTGAGGCAAAAGTCAAAGCCACCGTTTTGCTCAAAAGCCAAATCAATGCCCGTTAACTCTTTAAGTTCCCTGCTAAAGTCAGGCCATTGTTTTGCTGATTGGCGCGTCCAAGTGGCATAGTAGGGATTGTTGGCACCTTTGCCTTGCACCCAAATTAGGCCGAAGTTACCTCTTGCAGCTCGAATAGCGTTATCGACTTCATCGAACATTGCAACTCTTTGACCGGATCGAGCTAAGCCATAAGCTATTGAAGCGCCAATTAGGCCACCACCAACCACAACAGAATCAAAATTACTCATATTTTTGGGAGTCAATAGGGTTAATAATTGTATTACAGAGAGTTTTTGTATTTCACTCTAGGTGTAAATATAACATTTCAGATTTTATAGGAGTTAACTCTTTATTAATGATAATTTTTATGGTATAGTCTTTCAATCGCAGAAGAAATTGCGATTTTATATTGCTTTTACAGAATATAATTTATTCATAAAAAGGAGAAAAAAATGAACAAAAAATTAGTGATGACGGTATTAGGTGTCTCAATGGCGACAAGCGCCTTTGGTGGTGCATGGTCAACAATTAAAATTGGTACTGAGGGTGCGTATCCCCCGTGGAACGGTACAAACGCCGCAGGTGAACTTGAAGGTGCTGAAATCGATTTGGCCAAGGATTTATGTGAAAGAATGAATGCAACTTGTATCTTAGTAGCCCAAGATTGGGACGGTATTATTCCAGCTTTGCAGAACGGTAAGTACGATGCCATTATAGCGGGTATGTCAATTACTGCCGAGAGAATGGAAGTCATTGACTTCTCACAAGGCTATGCGACAGAGCCTGCTTCTTTTGCAGCCCATAATAACTCTATCCTCATTCAAAAATTAGGTGGTGTTACTGGAACCGTTAACCTTGATCTGGGTGAGTCAGCTGAAATTGATGCTTTAAAAGCGGCCCTTAAAGGTGGCGTTATTGGTGTACAAGGCTCAACAACTCATGAAAACTTTGTAAGAGAGGTTCTGGGTGATACTGTCACTGTTAGAACTTATGATACTCAACTAAACCTTGAGCTAGACTTGGCGGCAGGAAGATTGGATGCTGCGCTATCGGATACCGGCTCCATGGAGGCATTCATGGCAACCAGCGCCGGTAGTAGGATATCTCTATTCGGACCTAAATTAGGCGGTGGTCAATTTGGCCCAGGTGTTGGTGTTGGTTTACGTCAATCTGATACTGACCTTAAGGCAATGTTTAATAAAGCCATCAATGAAGCAAGAGCTGATGGCACATTAGCAGCTCACTTTGTTAAGTGGTTTGGTAAAGACATCTCAATGTAATTATTGAGAAAATCTTTATAAAAAGCGGTCACATTTGTTGGCCGCTTTTTTATGCATCAATAGTAATAACCACTTAGACAGAGATTAAACCACTCTGCTTGTTAAAATAGAAATAGAAATAGAAATACGCGAGAAAAAAATGGCAAACGCTTTAGAAATTAAACATTTAGTGAAATCTTTTGGTGATCTTGAAGTTATCAAGGACGTCTCACTTACAGCCAATCAAGGCGATGTTATTTGCATCATCGGATCGAGTGGCTCTGGAAAAAGCACTTTATTGCGTTGCATTAATTTACTCGAAACACCAAATTCAGGCGAAGTTTGGGTTAATGGCGAGTTAATCAAAATGGGCCTAGACAAAAAAGGCCAACCACAACCAACCGATCGTTCTCAAGTTGATCGCATTAGAACAAAATTGGCGATGGTTTTCCAAAGCTTTAATCTTTGGTCGCACATGACCGTATTGCAAAATGTCATTGAGGCGCCGATCCATGTGCAAAAAATTAATAAAACAGAGGCCACCAAGCAAGGTTTAGAGTTATTAGCAAAAGTTGGCATTACTGAAAAAGCCAACCAATACCCATCAAGCCTCTCAGGTGGACAACAACAAAGGGTGGCAATCGCCAGAGCTTTGGCGGTCAATCCCGATATTTTATTATTTGATGAACCGACGTCATCACTCGACCCAGAATTGGTTGGTGAAGTGTTAAAGGTAATGAAATCACTGGCAGAAGAAGGACGAACAATGATTGTAGTTACTCACGAAATGGGCTTCGCACGAGAAGTGGCCTCTAAAGTGGTGTTTCTACATAACGGTCATATTGAAGAGCAGGGCGCACCTGATGAAGTCTTCAATTCACCAAAATCTGAGCGCCTAAAACAATTTTTAGCCTCGAGCCTTGAAGGATAGTTAGCGATGGACTTTTTTGAGTTATTGGCATTTGGAGACACTGGCTGGGGCGACGAAATGCTAAAAGGTGCACTAATGACTGTTTTGGTCAGTATTTCTGCTATGGCTATTGGTTTGTTTGTTTCAGTGTTTGGCACCATGTCAAAAATGTCCAACAACGGTTTTGTTAGAGGTATTGGTAATACCTACACTACAATTGTTAGAGGCATTCCAGAATTACTGGTCATTTATTTACTTTATTTTGGCTTAAATAACGCTATAATGGGTATTGCTAAAGGCGTGTTTGGTTATGATCAATACATCGAGTTACCTGTTTTTCTTGTTGCTGCTATAGCGGTTGGGCTTATTTCAGGCGCCTACTCTACAGAAGTCATCAGGGGTGCTTTTTTAGCGGTGCCAAAAGGCCAAGTTGAGGCGGCTAAATCAGTTGGCATGAATAAATTTCTTATTTTTCATCGAGTGCTTGTGCCACAAGTTCTGCGTTATGCCCTTCCGGGTTTGGGCAATGTATGGCAATTAACCTTAAAAGATACTGCTCTAATCATGGTCACGGGCTTGGTTGAGATAATGAGACAAGCGCATATAGGCGCAGGTTCGACTCACGAACCGTTTGTTTTCTACATCACCGCCGCTTTACTGTATTTGGTCTTAACCACAGTCTCATCTCAAGCGCTTAATAGTGCTGAAAATTGGGCCAATAAAGGCGTTAGGAGGGCATAGTGATGGCTATTTCTGATTACTACTTCCAAATGTGCGACGCCTTACCGGGAAGAGAAGGGTTGCTAAACTTTAATTTAATGTGTGACAACTTGCCAGTCTTGCTGAAAGGCGTGCCATTAACGCTTGAGCTGGTATTTATTTCACTCTCATTAGGTTTTTGCTTAGCACTAGGTGTAGCGTTGATGAGAATTTCAAATAGCCGCACACTCAATATGATTGCCCGTTCTTACGTGTTTTATTTTCGAGGAACGCCATTACTGGTTCAAATATTTCTTATCTATTATGGTTTGGCACAATTTGAAGCTGTTAGAGAAAGCTTTCTCTGGCCTTTTTTTAGAGAAGCCTACTGGTGTGGCATACTTGCATTAATGTTAAATACAGGCGCCTACACAGCGGAAATTATTCGTGGCGGCTTACAGTCGGTTCCATTTGGCCAAATTGAATCCGCACGCGCTATGGGCATGAGTGGCGTGCTACTCTACAGAAGAATCATTTTTCCAATTGCCTTTAGACAGGCACTGCCAGCCTATGGCAATGAAATGATCCTAATGGTTAAAGGTACTTCACTAGTTAGCACGGTGACATTGATGGAAGTTACTGGTATTGCGCGCTATATTATTGCCAAATACTGGACACCAGTGGAAATCTTTCTTATTGCCGGTGTCATTTATTTGGTGCTTAATTTCTTAGTCACTCGGCTTGTTAAGTACTTAGAGCTTAGATTCACACCGTACTTGCAACACCCAAAATAAAAGAAAAGTAATTTAGGAAAACCGTTGCAAAGTTAATATTAGGATGGGGCTTAGGGAAGGGAAAAAAGTATATAAGTCTTATAAAGCATTGATTTAATCCATTTTCCCAACTTAATAAATTATCGAAATTATTGCAAAATAGCGCTGTGTGTTATTTTGCAACAATCTCTTAAGGCTGGAATTTCGAGGTCATTGGATAACGTCTTTCCTTGCCAAAAGCATTACTACTCACTTTAGGGCCTGGTGCCGACTGACGGCGTTTGTACTCGTTATTAAGCACCATTGAAGTTACTTTTCTAACAAGGTCTTTATCGTGACCATGCTGAGCAATTTCTTCAACAGAAAGCTTCATTTCAACAAATCGCATCAAAATATCATCCAGTACATCATAAGGTGGCAATGAATCTTGATCCACTTGATCGGGCGCTAGTTCGGCAGAAGGGGGTCTAGTAATGACTCGTTCAGGAATGACTCTCGAAAGCGAATTACGATAATTGGCCAGTTGATAAACAAGGGTCTTGGAAATGTCTTTAAGAGGTGCAAAGCCACCACACATATCGCCATAAAGGGTGGCATAACCGACAGACATTTCAGATTTATTGCCTGTGGCCAAAACCATTTTATGCCACTTGTTGGATAAAGCCATTAACAAAACTCCACGAACTCTAGCCTGAATATTTTCTTCAGTCGTGTCTTTATCTGCGCCATCAAATAAATCTAATAAAGATGAATTAAAAGCTGTGACCATTTGGTGAATGTCGATACTCGAATAATCAACACCTTGGGTTATTGCTTGTTCTTGTGCATCCTCAAGGCTCATGTTAGAGGTAAATTGATAAGGCATCATCACCGCACTGACATTGTTAGCGCCAAGAGCGTCCACAGCAATTGCAAGGGTGAGCGCAGAATCAATACCACCCGAAAGGCCAATCAAAGAGCCAGAGAAGCCATTACCAGTGACGTAATCTTTAGTGGCAAGCACAAGAGCTTTGTAGATTAAAGCCGTTTCAGAAAGCTCAGTCCGATCACAAGGCCGAGTATGCAAAACTTGGCAATCTTCAAAAAATGGCAATTGTTGTACTATACTGCCCTTGGTATTCATCAAAAAAGAGCCACCATCAAACACCAGCTCGTCTTGGCCACCAACTGCATTAACATACAGCAGTTCAATAGAGTGCTCGAGTGAGTGTTTACGATACAAATCTAATCGTTGTTGGAATTTCCCAGACTGAAAAGGTGAGGCGTTTAGACTAATAATTAAATCAGCATTCAGTTCGCAAGTCCTTTGTAAAGGGTCACCAACCCAAGCATCCTCACAAATTAAAACACCTATACGCCTACCTTGGTGCTCAAAAACAAGCGTTTTATCACCAGCAGTAAAATAACGATTCTCATCAAACACGCCATAATTGGGCAAAGATTGTTTGTGATAAAGATGTGCAATCTTATTTTTGTGAATGCAATAGGCGCTGTTAAATAGAGTGTCACTCGAAGCACTTGGGGCGCCAAACAACACAACAAGTGACGCAGGAAGTAATTTACACAATTCATCAATATGTAATTCAACTTGCTTGATAAATCCTGATCTCAGTAAAAGATCTTCTGGTGGATAGCCAGTTAAAGCCAATTCTGGAAAAACAATTAAATGCGCGCCTAGATTGTACGCCTCAAGACTCAAATCAAGAATTTGTTTGGCATTGTTCGAAATATCACCAACAACAGAGTGAAATTGGGCGATTTGAATTTTGATAGGCTGAGTGTCGGCTAATATTTTATTTAGCTGCTCCTGCCAAAATTTCGCCTTCGTTTTATTATTGGTATTCAATGCATGTTCATGCTTAGTAAATGCAACCACCTCTGCAGGGTCAAGATCAAGGATATTAGCAAACAACCAGGCGTGGGTTTCACTCAAAGCTGCCTTACCCGAACTGTATTTACTAAGGTTAGACTGATTAATATCGTATTGTTTGGCTATTTTATAATCAGACAAACCTGTTTTAAGGCGCACCATATCAAGGTATTCGGAGGTTTTTTTATTCATTTATTGCTCTGTAAATATTGATTTATAGTTATTTTATACCAGTATATGTAATAAATAACTATAGTTAACGATAAGACAACCAATAAATAGTGGTAATAAATAACTAATAATACTATATCTATTTGATTTTTAACGAAAATATGTTATTAATATTGCTTAAATGAACCGTCTGAATTCAAATAAATATGAGTTAATTAGAGGTAAAGTTAATGATTGTTTTGCACTCAAAAACAACGGAATTTCGTATAAAAAACTTGAATTTAACTAAACTTTAATTTTACTAATTTTACAAAATTAGCTAAATTAAAGAATAAACACAATGTTTTTGATAGAAAATTTCTTATATACATACACTTTATTCTTTTGTCATATAAAAGTTTGCCTAGGCATCGTGTATAAGATAAACTTCTTTAAATCCATGGGGGAATCCATAGGATTGTTAATTTTTTTATATTTGAAGGAGAAATAAATGAAACAATTAGTAAAATTGTCTTTCGCTTCTTTGCTCGTCGTTGGTGCTCTTGCTGTACAAGCAGGAACTCTAGCTGACGTACAAGCAAAAGGCAGCGTGACTTGTGGTGTATCAAAAGGTCTTGCGGGATTTTCTGCAGCTGATTCATCAGGTACTTGGACAGGTATTGACGTTGACGTATGTCGCGCCGTAGCTGCTGCTGTACTTGGCGATGCAACTGCGGTTACATTCGTACCATTAACAGCTAAGGAAAGATTTACTGCGTTGCAATCAGGTGAAATTGACATGCTATCCAGAAACACAACATGGACTATTACTCGTGATGCTTCACTAGGTCTTAACTTTGCCGGTGTTAACTACTATGACGGTCAGGGCTTTATGGTTAAGTCTTCACTGGGTGTAACTAGTGCAATGGAATTAGGCGGCGCGGCTGTTTGTATCCAGGCGGGTACAACAACAGAACTTAACCTAGCTGACTGGGGCAAGCAAAACGGTATTGAATACACTTCGGTAGTATCTGATACTAATGCTCAAACACTGTCTAACTACGATTCAGGTCGTTGCGACGTTTTAACAACGGACGCTTCTGGCTTGTACTCAATGCGTGCGAGTTCTAAAGATCCTTCAGAGCATGTTGTATTGCCTGAGATTATCTCTAAAGTTATAAAAGAAAATAAACTTAATATAACATACATTAAAATGGATGAATATTTAAATAAGGGATTTAATATGGGGTTTGACTTTAAATTAGGCAATCCACCCTATCAGGGAATTGGAATTGGCCAAAACAATAAAATATATAATCAAATATGTAAAAAAACTTTATCATTGCCGGGTGGAAAATATAATGATGTTACGGAATTAATTACACCTACATCAGTTTTGAAGAAGTCTAAGAGATTTTCTTTAATTGGACGAGAAGGATTGAACAAAGTTGATTTAA
>ERZ813253.416-NODE-416-length-15344-cov-4.274890_pt1 | contig 15344 bp, 16 predicted proteins | sample MGYA00520893_ERZ813253 | MGnify/ENA primary metagenome ERZ813253 (study PRJEB31669, sample SAMD00080414) | marine metagenome | biome: oceanic hadal pelagic zone biome; feature: marine hadalpelagic zone; material: sea water | place: Pacific Ocean:Izu-Bonin Trench...
ACTTACATATCGAACTTTTCAAAGGCGCTAATTATATCTATTATCAAGACACTTTGGCTTGTTTTTTAAACTTAGTAAACATCTGCAAAACTTTGTCACCAAGCTTGTTTTAACTTTTATAGACTTATTTGTTGTAATTTTTTGCAAGCGTAAGGTTGTTTTGTTCATTACTAAGATATTTTAAAAAATATGCGCTTTTTTGCGCAGTGATATATGTTTGCATACGAATGCATATTGTCAAAATAAATAAAAGCTGTTGTGATATAATGTCTTGCAATCGTATTCAAATTGTCTTGTACGATAGCTCTTTACATGATAACTAAACGGAACCAATTTAATGGCGGAAATTCATTTAAAAAATATTACAAAGCGTTGGGGGGACTTTGTTGCGGTACAGAGCTTTGATTTAAAAATATTGGACAAAGAATTTCTGGTGCTACTTGGCCCGTCTGGGTGCGGTAAAACGACAACCATGAGAATGATTGCCGGATTGGAGGATGTTACAGAGGGCGAAATTATGATTGACGGTAAACGGGTTAACAACTTGGAGCCAAAGGATAGGGATGTTGCAATGGTTTTTCAGTCATATGCGCTTTATCCAAACATGAGTGTTTACGAAAATATCCGTTTTCCTCTTAAGGTGCGAAAGGTTGACCCTGAACTTCATAATGACAGGGTGATGCAAGCTTCTGCAATGGTTGAGCTTGATAATTATTTGCATCGCAAGCCATCAGAGTTGTCTGGAGGGCAGCGACAACGCGTCGCTCTTGCGAGAGCCATTGTGCGCAAACCAGCTGTATTTTTAATGGACGAGCCATTGTCTAATCTTGATGCTAAATTACGAGTTTCTACTCGTGTACAAATCAAAAATCTTCAGCGCGAGTTAAGTGTTACAACTATATATGTAACACATGACCAAATTGAAGCTATGACACTTGCCGACAGGGTAGTTGTCATGAAAGATGGAGTTATACAGCAGGTGGGCTCACCAAAAGAAATCTACAATATGCCAGCCAATAGCTTTGTTGCGAGTTTTATTGGCTCTCCTGCGATGAATTTGATGCATGGATCTATAAGTAATGGTGTTTTTATTGGTGAAAATGTACAAATCGAGAGCCTGAATAAAGATTACTCTGGAGAGATTACATTAGGTTTTAGGGCTGAAGATGCGTCGATTGTGAAAGGTCAGGGTCAAATCACTGGGCCAACTTGTTCAATGGAGCTTTTAGGAGAGTCAACAATGGTTTCAATTAAAGCTGGTGGTGTATCAGTTTTCATCAAGTCTGATAAAAACTATCACGCCAAAATTGGCTCTAAGGTCACTGCACATATTCCAGCTGATGTCTGCCTACTTTTTGACACAAAAACTGGCCAGATGATTGAGAACTAAAGATAGGAGAAAAGAATGAACTATGATGAGATATCCAAACAAACTCTCGCGGTGGTTAAATCTATGGAGAAAGCCATAATGGCTAAATCTAATGACATGGACAAATATTTCCATAAAGACTTTCGTTGGATGGGTAACCAAGGATGTGGCACAAAGCAAAATCTCAAAGAGTTTCGTAACAATTGGCAACTACCTCTTAGGGCGGCCTTTTCCGATAGAGTTTACAAAACGGATAAATTCCTTGTAGATGGCGAATGGGCTTCATGCTTTGGATACATTGATGCAATTCATAGTGGGGAATTTATGGGCATAGCACCCACTAACAAGCGTGTAAAAATTCATTACACAGATTTTTGGGAAGTTAAAGATGGCCTTATAACTGATAATTGGGTAACTGTCGATTTTCCAAGTATTTTGGCGCAACTTGGTGTTGATGTCTTTAATGGGCAAGGCTGGGAAGTGTTTGATCGAGGTGAGTTAGAACCACCAAAACCTAATTGATTGGAGTTGTTATGGCTATTAAATACTTAAAACTAGGCAAAACTGATGCGGATAAGGCGATAGACGATGCTCGTGTACGTAGGACTGTTGAAGACATTCTAAAAGCAATTGAGGAAAGGGGTGATGAGGCTGTAAGAGAGTTCTCTGAGAAGCTTGATAATTACACACCAAAATCATACAAGTTAAGCTCTACTGAAATAGATAGCTTAATAAAAAAATTGTCCCCTCAAAACTTGAAAGATATTAAGTTTGCTCAAGAGCAGGTTAGAAAATTTGCTCAAGCGCAGCGCGATTCAATGTTAGATATAGAAATTGAAACCATGCCCGGCGTTGTTTTAGGACACAAAAATATACCGGTGCAGTCTGTGGGTTGCTATGTTCCTGCTGGAAAATTCCCAATGGTAGCCTCTGCGCATATGTCTATCGTTACGGCAAAGGTTGCGAAAGTTCCTCGTATTATAGCTGCTACACCTCCATTTGAAGGGGGACCCAATCCAGCAGTCATTGCAGCAATGCATCTTGGCGGTGCTCATGAGATTTATGTAATCGGAGGCGTTCAGGCAATTGGAGCGATGGCTCTCGGCACAGAGACAATTGACTCAGTTGATATGCTTGTTGGTCCCGGTAATGCCTTCGTTGCCGAAGCTAAAAGGCAATTATTTGGCCGTGTTGGGATAGACTTGTTTGCTGGCCCAACAGAGACTATGGTGATTGCTGATGATACTGTGGATGCAGAATTATGTGCCACCGACTTGCTAGGTCAGGCAGAGCATGGATATGATTCTCCTGCCATTTTGGTTACCAATAAACAACAACTGGCAGAAGAGACACTCTCTGAGATAGACAGAATCCTAAAGATTCTTCCAACAGCGGATACGGCTGCAGTTAGCTGGGAAGAATATGGCGAAATCATTCTTTGTGATAGTTATCAAGAGATGCTCGATGTCGCTAACGATATTGCTTCAGAGCACGTTCAAGTTATGACAGACCGAGACCATTGGTTTTTAGACAATATGCATTCTTATGGGGCATTATTTTTAGGACCCAGAACAAATGTTGCCAACGGCGATAAAGTTATTGGCACTAATCACACGTTGCCTACAAAAAAAGCAGGTCGTTATACAGGTGGATTGTGGGTTGGTAAGTTCCTAAAAACGCATAGTTATCAGCAGATTAATACTGATGAAGCAGCTGTAGAGATTGGGCGTTACTGCTCACGACTGTGTGTACTGGAGTCGTTTGTGGGGCACGCTGAGCAGGCCAATATTAGAGTAAGGCGCTATGGTGGTGAAAATGTTCCATATGGGAAAGCAGCAAAGTGATGAAATTACCAAGTACACCATCGTTGCGACTTGATGGCTTGAAGGCGCTTGTTACTGGGGCATCTTCTGGGATCGGCTTGGGGTCTGCGGTAGCTTTAGCTGAAGCTGGTGCTCACGTAATTTTGTCAGCACGAAACATTAAAACTCTCAACAAGGTTGTTGATGCAATTAAATCAAAAGAATTAAGTGCTGAAGCAATGGTGCTCGATGTTAGCAAAGTTAATACAATCAAAAAATCTATAGAAAATAAAGGACCCTTTGATATTTTAGTTAATAGTGCTGGGTTGGGGCGCCACTCCCCCTCTATGGATACTTCAGTGGAGGATTTTGATGAAGTGATGAACGTTAATCTTCGTGGTGCTTATTTTGTGACTCAGGCTGTAGCAAAAGGCTTGATTGAAGATAAGAGGCCTGGCTCTTTGATCAATATTTCATCCCAGATGGGCCATGTGGGTGGCGTTGATAGGGCAGTTTATTCTGCATCAAAGCATGCTGTTGAAGGCTTTACAAAGGCAATGGCTATAGAGTGGGGTAAATATCAAATTCGGGTTAATACTATTTGCCCAACATTTATTCGCACCCCTCTAACACAGTCAACTTTTGATAATCCTGAGCGAAAAAGATGGATTGAAAATAAGATAAAGCTTGGTCGGGTTGGTGAAGTTGAAGATATTATGGGGGCAGTGGTATTTCTTGCATCTGATGCATCTGCAATGATAACAGGCTCAGCATTAATGGTAGATGGGGGTTGGACGGCAGAATAATGGTGATTAAAAAAGTAACATCTATAGACGTGGCAAAATTAGCTGGTGTTAGTCAATCTGCGGTATCGCGCGTATTTACGCCCAATGCATCCGCTTCCAATAAAACTACCAAACTGGTTCTTCAGGCCGCTAAAGAGCTCGGTTATCGACCAAATGTGTTAGCGCGATCACTCATTACAGGGCGTTCACGCATCATCGGTCTCGTGGTTGCTTTTTTTGAGCACCATTTCTATCCAGAAGCATTACAGATTTTCTCCAATGCTTTGCAGCAAAAAGGGTACCACATATTGATTTTTATGGCCTCGAAAACGGCAGGTAACATTGATGATGTAGTTGAGGAAATTCTTGATTATCAGGTTGATGGCATTATTGCCGCATCTGTAGCGATGTCATCACATCTTGCTGCCCAGTGCAATTCAGCAGGTGTTCCAGTTGTTTTATTTAACCGCACTCAAGATGATGAAAGATTGTCATCGGTCACCTCGGCTAATGTTCTCGGTGGCAAAAAAGTTGCCAGTTTTCTTATAGCTGGAGGACACAAACGCATAGGTTATATAGCTGGTTGGGAGGGCGCATCCACTCAGCGTGATAGAGAGGTCGGCTTTGTGGAAGAATTGCATGAGCAAGGTCGAGAGCTTTACGCGCGAGAGGTTGGCAATTTTGATATAGATGAGGCGCGTCAGGCGGCGCGGAAAATGTTCACGGCTGATGAAATACCAGATGCAGTTTTCGTCGCCAATGACGATATGGCTTTTGCCGTGATGGATGTGTTGCGTTTTGAGCTTGGCTTGAAAATTCCGGAGCAGGTATCGGTTATTGGCTATGACGACGTACCATTGGCCGCTTGGCCGGCCTATGACTTGACAACGGTTCGTCAGCCAGCAAATCGAATGGTGGTTGAAGCCGTTTCTATCTTGCTTGATTGTATTGAAGACAAGAGTACAAAACCGCGTCGAATTGAAATAGATGGCCCCCTCATACTCCGAGGTTCGGCAAGATTTTCAGATAAATCGGGAAAAGAATAAGTGAAAGGTTTTGATCCAAAGTACGCAGATTTTCCTGATTTCATAAATAGAATTACTTATGAAATTTGGGAAGAGCGTGGAATTGACAAACTTCTTTATTTATACTCTAAAGATATTATATTAAGAGCCCCTCCTTCGCTTGTAATTGGAAATGAAACTGTTATAAAAGCTACCAAAGCAACACTATCAGAATTCCCAGACAGGCAGCTTTTAGGAGAAGATGTAATCTGGTCAGGCACTCCCGAAAAAGGGATGTTGTCATCCCATAGAATTATATCAACAGCCACCCATTTAGGAGATGGACAGTTTGGCAAGGCAACTGGTAAAAAAGTTGTTTTTAGAACAATTGCAGATTGCCATGCAATTAACAATCAAGTAAATGATGAATGGCTAATCCGAGATCAAGGCGCCATAGTTCGACAGTTAGGAATGCAACCAAGGGATTATGCTAGAAAGCAGATAGACCTGGAGGGTGGGGCAGATAAGTGTCAACATCCTTTTTCAGATTCTACGGATCAGACAGGGCCATATACAGGCAAAGGTGATAATAATGAGTGGGGCGAAAAGTACGTTGATATATTAAAGCGGATTATGAGTTCAGATCAATCAGTTTTTACTTCTGAGTATGATCGTGGCTGCCACCTAGAATATCCTGGAGGGATATCTGGGCACTCATACACTGATGCCGATAATTTTTGGATGGGCTTGCGTTCATCAATGCCAAGTGCAAAATTTACTATCGAGCATCAAATTGGAAGAGAAGACAAAAACATGTCTCCTCGAGCCGCTGTTCGCTGGGTCTTAAAAGGCAAGCATGACGGCTGGGGTGTTTTTGGAGAGCCTACAGGTGCTGAGCTGTATGTAATGGGAGTATCACATGCTGAGTTTGGACCATGGGGTCTAAGAAGAGAGTACACCTTGTTTGATGAGATATCATTATGGAAGCAAATAATTATTAAGACGGGCTAACAATGACATTAGAGGAAATGGAAAAAAACATTGTTCGATATGCTGATTTAAAGCCCTGCAAAACAGCCTTTATAGATGCTCATACGCCTGGCTCAAGCCAAAAAGATAACTTTACAATTATTGGTGCTGGCGTATCAGAAAGCCCCGACCAGCATGTACACATTAATCAAACACCTGGTTTTAATATAGGTGCGGCTGGACAACCTCCAGGGTGCACTAATTCATTACATTCACACACAACTGCTGAAGTATTTTATGTATTAAAAGGGCGCTGGCGGTTTTTCTGGGGACGGTATGGCGATGCTGGAGAACTGGTAGCGGAAGAAGGCGACATGGTGAATATTCCTACTGGTATTTTTCGAGCATTCGAAAATGTTGGGGATGATTATGGAATGCTAATGGCGATACTTGGCGGGAATGATGCCGGAGGCGGAGTAACGTGGACCCCTGAAGTCATTCATGACGCCAAAAATTTTGGACTTATCTTAGGTGAGAACGGATTATTATATGACACTAAGAGAGGTGAATCTTTGCCAAAAAATGTCAATCCGATGCCCATCTTAAGTGAGGCTAAGCTGAAAAATTTTCCTGAAATTTCAACTGAAGAATTTATAAATAACTTTTTTGTTAGCTCTTCAGAATTAAACCGGCAGTCACAAAATTCACCTCTGAAGGTTATAGGAAAAGATGGAATTTTAAAGGATCGACCAGGCTTTGAAGTTGAATATATTACAACCGATACTTTTATTGATGAGCCGTATATTGCTAGTCGATATGAGGTAAATATGATTATGAGTGGTGTATGGAGCCTAGAGTGGAATGGAAATAGTACAAGCCTTTCCCCTGGAGATACATGCCTAATACAGCCTGATTTGTCTCATAAAATTGTCCCTGCTGAGTCAGGAAATGTAAGCCTTTTTCGTGTCACTAATACTGATGATACGGCAGGGCCAACACGGAGAAGATAATATTTTAATATATTTGATCAAGGAGTCATAAGTGAGGAGAATCTTAACTAGCCACGTGGGTTCATTGCCAAGAAGTCAAGATGTTGTTGACTATATTTTTTTACGAGAAAATAATCAGCAATATGATGAGAAAGAATTTGATGAGTGCATGCAAAACAATGTTCTAAGCACTGTTGAGAAACAAAAAAATGCAGGTATTGATATTGTTAGTGATGGAGAAACATCAAAAATATCATACGCGACCTATGTGAAAGACAGATATACAGGCTTCTCTGGTGACAGTCCTCGTAACGCACCTAAAGATTTGAAGCTTTTCCCAGGCTTCCTTAAAAGGCTATCGGATGATGGCGGCACCCCGCAATATGCCAGACCAATGTGCACTAGCGAGGTTAAGTCAAAAGGTCAGGGGGAGCTTCAAAAAGATATATCTAATTTGAAATCAGCACTGGCTGCAAATGGTGTCGAACGAGGCTTTATGAACGCAGCATCACCTGGCGTTATTTCACTATTTTTACAAAATGACTATTACTCAACAAGGGATGCTTATCTAGCTGCTTTGGCAGACGCTATGAGGGATGAGTACGAGACGATTGTAGCATCAGGCTTGGATTTGCAGTTAGATTGCCCTGACCTCGCCCTTTCTAGACACATGCTATTTAGTGATTTATCTGACTCAGAGTTTATAAAGATTGCTGAATCAAATATGGAGGCATTAAATCACGCACTAAAGAATGTACCGGAAGAAAAGGTGAGGATTCATATTTGTTGGGGTAATTATGAGGGGCCACATTGTTGTGATATTGGAATGGACAAGTTACTAGGAACATTAATGAAAGCGAAAGCTCGCTACATTCTTTTTGAAACATCGAATCCACGCCATGCTCACGAATGGACAGTTTTTCGTGATCGAAAAAACGAAATACCTGACACTAAAATACTTGTTCCTGGAGTTGTGGATACAACTACCAACTTTATTGAGCATCCTGAGTTAGTTGCAGAGCGCATTGAGAAGTTTGTCAATATAGTGGGGGCAGATCGAGTGATTGCCGGTTCAGATTGTGGTTTTGGAACTTTTGCAGGGTTTGGAGCGGTAGATCCAGACATTGCTTTTGCAAAACTAAAAAGTCTTTCTGAGGGTGCCGAGCTTGCAAGTGGGCGCGTATGACTCATTTGATAATGATTCCGGGCATGATGTGCGATGCCCGTCTTTTTGCGCCACAAATTGATGCATTTCGCTCTCAATACGAAGTGGAAGTTGCTTCGATATCTAGTCATACTAGGATAGATGAATTGGCTGCTAATGTGCTTGAGCGTGCACCTCATAAATTTGCTCTCGCTGGACTTTCAATGGGAGGCATTGTTGCCATGGAAATTTGCGCACAGGCACCAGACCGTGTTGTTAAGCTTGCACTAATGGATACCAATCCAATGAAAGAGTCAGACGAAATCAAGCAGTGGCGCAAAATACAAATACAAGAGGTGATGGATGGAAAGTTGCAAAAGGTTGTGCGTGATGACCTGAAACCTAAATATTTGGCTGATACGCCGAATAAGCAAGCAATATTAGATATTTGCATGAAAATGGCACTTTCTTTGGGTCCTAATGTCTTTCTTAGGCAGTCAATCGCATTGCGAGACAGACCTGATCAACAGGAAACCCTTCAAAGCCTTGATATTCCGACATTAATACTTTGTGGGGCAGAAGACCGGCTCTGTTCACCGGATAAGCATAAACTGATGCATGATTTAATCACTAATTCTAGATTGGAAGTAATAATGAATGCGGGACATATGCCAACATTAGAACAGCCAGAAAAAACCACGGAGGCGTTAAGACTATGGTTAACGAGATAATGGATGATGAATTATTAGCGCTTCTTCGCGCGGTAGACACACCAACTGTGTGTAATGCTATTGAAATGGCACAGGGAAAGCGTGGGTTTTCTCAATTTACTCGCGGAACAATGATTTGCTCTGCGCCCAAAATACCACCGATGATTGGATTTGCCAAAACCGCCAAAATAGCAGCATTGAGCCCATCTGATGAGCCCCAACAAGTGACTCGAGAGCGAAGGATGGCTTACTACCGCTATATGTCAGAAGTAAGTGGCCCTGCTGTTGCGGTCATAGAAGATGTTGATTATCCAAATTGTATTGGTGCATATTGGGGTGAAATTAATACTAAAGTTCACAAAGGGTTTGGACTGTCCGGAGCTCTTACAAATGGCGTAGTTAGAGATCTTGGTGATCTTGCAGAAGAATTTCCAGTAGTGGCAGGCTCAATTGGGCCTAGTCATGGGTTTGTTCATGTCTGTGAGATTGATACAGAGGTGAGTATTTTTGGCCTCCGAATCGCATCAAATAATCTTGTCCATGCCGATCAGCATGGTGCAGTCATTATTCCTGATGAGGTGGTGCCAGATTTAGGGCGGGCCATACACAAACTGCTTGAGGCGGAAAAGATAATTCTTGAGCCTGCTGGCAAAGAAGGTTTTGATTTTGAACTTTTTCAAAGTGCGTGGGAAAAATTTGAAAAATCAAGGGTATAGGTCTACTTTGTATGCATTGATCGATAATGGTTATTGATATAGTAATGACGCTCTGTGAATAACGATTGTAAGTCGAGATTGGTAATTTATCATCTTAAAATCTTTCTGAGCCCTTACCGAATATAATTTGTCACTGTGCGCACTAGTGACCGACACTCTGAGTTTTTAGGAAGGCTAGTCATAACAGAACTCTTCCAGAATTAAATCAATAACTTAAAGTTTGATATATGTCAGAAGTTTTTTGTGTGCATACGATTGCAAATAGGCATTTTTGTGACATGTTGATGTGTTATAATTATTGCAAACGTATGCAATGATGTATTCGTTTACCTGCTTTTTCCCAACAGATAAGGCAATTGGCGTATTGGTAATAACCTTTAGGCCGTGATATTTTCAGTATAACGCAATACAGAAGTAGTACTAAATACTGATAATTTGAACTAATAACCAAGGAGAAAAATATGTTTATAAAAAAATTAACAACTGTTATAGCAATTTCAGCCTTTGCTACTAGTGTATCGGCTGGATGCGCTTTTGAAAATAATATTGAACTAAAATCACTTTCAAATTCTTTTGATGCTATGAAAGCAGTCGCTGAAGCTATGGCAGAATGTGGCAATGTCACTTCAACCTTGGATGTAGATTTTAAGGACAAGCAGCCAGAGGCATTTGCAGCAAACCCTTCCCTTTATCAGATAGGTGGTGTATCAAACGGCACAATGGTGCCGCTTCTAAATGCAGGCACAATTCGTCCCTTGGACGACCTTGTAGCTAAGTATGGAAGCCAACTAAAGCCTAGTCAGTTAATCACAGTTAATGGTCAAATTATGGCTATTGCTATGATGGTTAATAATCAGCATCTAATGTATCGTGAAGATATTTTTAATGATCTTGGTATTGATGAACCAACCACTCATGCTGAAATGGTGGCAGCTGCAAAATTTATGCAAAGCTATAACCTAGTTGACTATCCAATTGGTGGAACATATAAAGCCGGATGGAATCTTGGCGAAGAATTTATCAACAATTACTTAGGTAATGGTGGTGCATTCTTTGGAGAGGGAAACGCGCCATCCATTAATAATGCAACTGGAGTGGCAACTCTTAATACAATGAAAAGTCTAACGGAATATATGGATCCTGAATATCTCGTTGCTGATTCAACTTATGTTCAGCAACAATTCCAGCAAGGAAAAATTGCTATGGCAACCCTTTGGGCGACGCGCGCAGGTGCCATGGACAATGCTGAAGAGTCTCAGGTTGTAGGTAAGGTTAAAATGGCTTCCGCACCTATGGGAACTACTCGGCCTGCTTCCACTAACTGGTGGGATGGTATTGTTTTAGCAACAAACATGACAGATGAACAAGCTGATGCTGCTTTCCGTGTTGCTATGGAAGGTATTGATACTGAAATGGTTCAAGCTAATAATGACGACGCTGTTTGGCTAATTGACGGTTATGTTGCCGGTCCTGCTGCTGCAGGCGCTATCGCTACTGCCGATAATGGCGCGGCTCCTTATCCTTCAAGTTCTCCTGGTATGGGAGCAATGCATACAGCATTAGGTAATGGCATCGCAGCTTTCCTAACAGGAAAGAAAGACGCTGCAACAGCTCTTGCTGATATTGAAGCTGCCTATACAATTGCAGCTACAGAAAGTGGCTTAATGTAATATCTCTGTGTCTCCAAGAGGGCCCTCATTGGAGGGCCTTCTTTTTCCTTATCTGTTTTTAAGCTTCATTATTGATATAATTCTTTAGTATGAACCCCAAGACATTCGTTGCATTTGTTGGACCTTCTATTGTGATGATGGTTTTATTCATCGCCCTTCCTTTGGCTAGTGTACTTAAACAGAGTTTTTATGTTACTCAGCCAGTATATGAGATATTAGAAGTTGAAACTTGTACTCCAACTTTTACTGGACAAGTTTGTGTCAAAGAAATTAAAACAATTCCTACAATTGGCGATAATGGAAAAGTGATAACTCAAACAAGTTTTGTAGGGTTTGTGAACTATCAAAATGTACTTGAATTGCCGAGGGTGATTAAAGCATTTGCTAATAATAGCTGGCGACAATTTATGGCAATTGACTTTTGGAAAGCATTACGATTTACTTTGTCATTTACTTTAATTACTTTACCACTAGTACTTTTCTTTGGCCTTGTAATTGCTCTTTGTATAAATAATGTAGCAAAATCTATTAGGGGTCCAGTAATATTTATATCACTCCTACCAATGATTATTACTCCAGTGATCGGAGCTCTTGCAATTAGATGGTTGTTCATTGGTGATGGAATTTTGACCTCATTTCTGGAATGGTGGTTAGTGCGAGATATTGCAATGTTTGGTCAGGCATGGACTATAGAGTTAATGATGATGTTTTATCGTGTTTGGCATGTTGCACCATTCGCAGCCATCGTTTTTTACGCTGCCTTGCAAACAGTCAATCAAGATACACTTGAAAGTGCTGTTATAGATGGAGCAAGTCGATGGCAAAAATTACGCTACGTTATTTTGCCTCATTTAATGCCTTTAATTGTATTTGTAACATTGATTCATCTGATGGATGCCTACCGGGTTTTCGAAGAGGTGATTGGTTTCTCTTCTCAGGCGCATGTAATTTCACTGCAATGGCTAACCTATGATTTTCTAACTTCAGATCTAATGGGAAATCGTTCTATAGGTAGGGCTTCAGCCAGTTCGATGTTGACAATGATCGGAATTATGCTTTTATTAATCCCAGTTCTACGAGGTGTATGGATTGACTATAAGGATAAGCGATTATGAAGGATATAAATTTAATACGCCAACCAATAGGACTTCGTTTTAGCTCATATTTTTTTCTAATATTCTGGTGTATTGTGGCTGCTTTCCCAATTTTTTGGATTACTGTGATAAGTGTAAAGCTTCCTATTGATGCATTTAACTCCAACCCATTAAATGTAATTTTTGGGCCAGTAACGCTAACTCAAGGCAAAGGGCTCTCATTTATAGACATAACAGTTGGGCTTGCAATAATTCTTTTTACTGCAAAACTTGCAACAGGCTGGTTAGGAAGAAGGGTAAATAAATATTCTCCAAACGGCTACTTATGGTTTGGATGGATTATTGGTTCTATGGCATTTGGAATTTCATTTATTGTAGTTTTTTTTGCTATTATGCCTTCAATGCTTTCTGTTTTGAATGACTATGCTGGTGAATTAGGCAATAACATAATAGGATTTTCTACACAGCATTACTCAACTGTATGGTTTGAAAGAGACTTTATAAATAATTTCAAAAATTCACTTTTGGTAACTACTGGTGTTGTTACAATTTCACTTACATTTGGTACTTTAGCGGGTTACGGCCTTTCGCGATCAGGCTCTAATTTAGCATTTTGGATTCTCATTATCGCCTTAATTTTTCGCGCCCTTCCACACTCGGTTTTAGTTACTGGCTATCTTCCATTTTTTATAAATTCTGCAGAAATCTTAAGGCCAATATTTGGTGATGCTGCACCAACATTGTATGGAATGCCTTGGGCCACGATAGCTGTACTTGTAGCTATAAACCAGCCATTTACAATCTGGATGTTGCGTTCATTCTTCCAAAGTATTCCATCTGAACTTGATGAAGCTGCTAGAGTAGATGGTTGTAGTCATTTTCAAGCATTTAGACTAGTCATTATGCCTGTAATGTGGCCAGGTGTAATTACTACTGGCCTCTTTAGTTTTCTGTTGGCCTATAATGATTTTTTAGTTACTTCAATGCTTCTAGAGGCTCAAAATACAACCATGGTTCCAGCTATTGTCAGTATGTTTAATATGGAAACTACAATGACTGATCAAGTAGTAGCTGTTGCTGCTGCCGTATCAATAATTGCACCACTATTCTTTTTGGTAATGTTTTTTCAACGTCAAATTGTTACTGGTCTTACAGCCGGGGCGGTGAAAGGCTAGCCTCATAGATGGCTTTGATGTCAAATCCTCTGGTGAGGTTATTTTTGGAGTAATAAAGGTATGAGAAACTACCAGGCAGAGAAAAAGCTGGTTCGAGACTACTATAAAGCTCTGGATAGAGTTAATGTCGATGGAATCACTGAAGTGTTGGGGCTGTTCATAGGAGACAATTATCTCTGGCGTGGATTTCACCCATTTAATGAGCAGTTTGGCGCTGAAGCCGTGTCTGAAATCTTCTGGAAGCCGTTTCGCCGTGCATTTCAACATATGCAACGCCGTATGGATGTTTTCTTTGCAGGCAGTAATGAAATTGATGATCACCAGTCGGTTTGGGTCGTTTCTATGGGTCACTTGATGGGTCTATTTGACAACGAATGGTTAGGAATAACACCATCAAGAAAGATGGCCTTTTTACGCTATTGTGAGTTTAACAAGATAGAACATGGAAAGATCACTGAAACGGCAATGTTCTTTGACATTCCACACCTCATGATTCAAGTGGGATTACATCCATTTCCAACTCAAACTGCAGCACATTTAGTACAGCCAGGACCGATGGCACATGATGGCTTGATGTTTGAAGAACAGGACCCCAAAGAAAGTGAGAAAACTCTGGCCGCAATAGATTTCATGGTTAATGACATGAGGGATTGGAAAGATGCAAAAAAACTACCTCTAGTTGAAGAACTTAGGAGAAGCTGGAATGAAGATATGATCTGGTGGGGTCCTGCAGGTATCGGCGCAACGTATACAATAGAGCGCTATTCTGAGCAACATTCGGGGCCGTTTCGCGCTGCTTTTACAGATCGTATATTCAACGGCCATCTTTGTAGATTTGCTGAAGGAAAATTCGGTGGTTTTTTTGGTTGGCCAAACCTGACCTTGACACCTACAGGTGAGTTTATGGGAATGCCTACAAAAGCCAAACCTATTGACATGCGTGTTATAGATATGTATCGCCGGGAAGGAGACAAGTTATCCGAAAATTGGATATTTATCGATTTTTTGCACTTTTGGAATCAGCAAGGTGTTGATATTTTGTCTCGAGTGAAAGAAACATTAAGATAGTGACCTGTGAGATTTCTATTAAGAGAAATGGCAATCCTTACCAGAAAAGACTAATATTGACAAAATAAAGGATCTATTGGATCGTCTATAGCTATATCTTCTATATAGGAATCGCCTATATGTCTAATAGGTTATCTAGGCTTTACAATGAGCAAGCTAAGGATTGTTCAGACATAGCAGACAGCATAGCCAACAAGCTATCAGAATTAGAGATACACAGAGCCAAGAAAGAGGCTGAGAAGAGGGCGGGTGTTTAGTCTCGGGGGGGGTGTGAGGGGGTATTTAACAACAACCTGACCCGCCTTAAACGTCTACAAACTTAGTGGTGCGCCCAATACGATTCGAACGTATGACCTACGGCTTAGAAGGCCGTTGCTCTATCCAGCTGAGCTATGGGCGCAATTACTGTTCTCTAATAAAGTTTAGGCTAGTAACACTAATAATAAATTTTTGGTCGGAGTGGAGGGATTTGAACCCCCGACCACCTGGTCCCAAACCAGATACGCTACCAAACTGCGCTACACTCCGAAAAAGGCATAATTATACTTTGATAGTCTCTCTAGTCAATGCCTAATTCATCCCAGATGCTATCAATTTTGGCAATTACCTCATCACTCATTACGATGGGGTCTCCCCATTCTCTATCAGTCTCTCCGGGGTGTTTGTTTGTGGCGTCAATTCCCATCTTTGAGCCTAGGCCAGAGATTGGGGATGCGAAGTCTAAATAGTCGATTGGGGTGTTATCAGATCGGAAGAGCACACGTCTGAACTCCAGTCACGATCAGAGCTCGTATGCCGTCTTCTGCTTGAAAAAAAAAAAAAAAAAGAACAGACTGTAAACAGTACACG
>ERZ813253.417-NODE-417-length-15297-cov-8.528345_pt1 | contig 15297 bp, 17 predicted proteins | sample MGYA00520893_ERZ813253 | MGnify/ENA primary metagenome ERZ813253 (study PRJEB31669, sample SAMD00080414) | marine metagenome | biome: oceanic hadal pelagic zone biome; feature: marine hadalpelagic zone; material: sea water | place: Pacific Ocean:Izu-Bonin Trench...
CGGTAAGTCTACGGGCAAGCCCCCCAAGCTCAACGACGCGCAACGCCAGGCGCTTTCCCGGATCGTCGAGGCGGGACCGATCCCGGCGGTCCACGGCGTGGTGCGCTGGCGCCGGGCGGATTTATCGCTTTGGATATTCGAGGAGTTTGGCATCTCCCTTGAGGAGTCCAGCGTGGGCCGTGAACTGCGGGGGCTGGGGTTCGCCAAGATCTCCGCGCGACCGCGCCACAAGGGGCAGAACGAGTTCGCCGTCGAGGATTTTAAAAAAACTTCGCGGACGCGTTGGGCGATATCCGGAGCGGGCTCGCAGCCAACACCGCCATAGAAATCTGGTGGCAGGATGAAGCCAGGGTCGGCCAGAAGACCAAGCTCACCCGGCGCTGGGCGCCACGCGGCAGCCGACCCTCGGCGCCCAAGGACCAACGCACGAAATCGGTCTACATCTTCGGCGCCATCTGCCCTGAGCGTGGCGTCGGCGCCGGCCTCGTCTTGCCCCACTGCAACACCCAGGCCATGCAATGGCATCTCGACGAAATCTCGTCCCAGGTAACGCTGGGAGCCCACGCCGTGCTCATCCTCGATCAGGCCGGATGGCACACCACCGGCAAGCTCACTGTCCCCATCAACATCACGCTCCTGCCCTTGCCGCCAAGATCACCGGAGTTGAACCCGGTCGAGAACATATGGCAGTTCATGCGCGATAACTGGTTATCCAACCGAATATTCGAATCCTACGAGCAAATCGTCGCGCTTTGCTGTGAAGCCTGGAACAAGCTCATCGATCAACCGTGGAAGATCATGTCCATCGGAAGGCGTCAGTGGGCACATGGGTTCTGATTAATGCTCGCTGGTATAAGCTATTCACGCAGCCGATGTGTGGACAGTCATTGGTCCGATGTACTTATCGCAACACCCGTAGATAACAAGCGTGGGCTTGGCTTTTTGGCCGGTAAAGCTTGAGGCGATGGGGTGGACGGCGCCACTCTCCGACATCGACGTGCCTCCTCGCCAAACCACTTGCTGTCCATGAGCTTCTCGGTGAAGGCACGAATAGGTTTGCTCGAGTGGGCATGAAGATTGGCGTGTTTTGCAGTTAGATGATCCGCGTCGCTGTCTTGAATTTTGATAACCTTGCCCGCGCGTCATCGGCGCTATCGGATACTTTGGCCGCCGCCACTTTGCGCCAACTCGTCCATTTCGGGAACCAAATCAACGATATCGAAATCAATGTCTTTTGGCGCCGGGGGCACAGGCACTCTCAATTCTATTAGTCCCATATCCCGCAGGAAAATGCTTGAGCCTTCGTCCATGGCCGGGCTCCAATTGGACCCTCATGCAATGAGCACGTGCACGAGCGCCGACCTAAGGCAAGCTGGCTCAAACGATCCGAACGGATAGAGTCAGTGCGTCTTGTGCACAAACTGTATATTTGCTTAAATGCATCCGTGGAGGATCGAATCAGCAGCCTTTTGGCGGCTGATTAAACTCAAAAAATTTAGTCAGGGAAACCACTTATGGAGAATATCATGCGAGTTCTAAAAATCACCGCCATGGCTGCAATTGCCGCAATCGCAATCGCCTTTGCTCCCGGCCAGGCAATTGCGGATAAGGTGGACGACGTTATCAACGCAGGGAAGCTGCGGTGCGGCGTTGTTCTTGATTTTCCGCCCATCGGTTATAGAGACGCAGACAACAACCCGGCCGGGTTTGATGTGGAATACTGCAAGGATTTGGCCAAGGCTCTGGATGTGGATTTTGAAATCCTGCCCGTGACATGGGCCGAGCGTCTGCCTGCGATTATTACCAACCGCGCCGATGTTGTTTTCGGTGGCACCTCGGATACGCTCAGCCGGGCTCAAACTGTCGGCTTTTCCATTCCTTACGCGATTTATTACGCCCAGGCGGTTGTCGGTAAAGATTCCGGCATCGTGACCTTCGAGGACATGAAGGGCAAACGGATTGCCGGCGCGATCGGCACCCTTCCGGAGCAGGAATTCCTGAAAATCGCTGAGAAGTGGGGAACCCTAGACCTGTATCTGGGCTATCAAAGCGAAAACGAAGTGTTCCTCGCGGTCGCGCAAGGCAAGGCCGATGCGGGCATTACGACAAACACCGCGGTCAAGCCGATCGCGGATAAGTACGATACCATCATCGCCGGCCCGCGTATGCCGTGGACGACGGATTTCACGTCCGTGGTTGGCCCGCGTAAGGACTTCGGTTGGCTTAACTACCTGAACCTGTTTGTGACCCATCAGGTTCGTTCCGGTCGGTATCAGGAACTTTGGGGACAGTTTGTCGGTGGCGAAGCGCCCGAGCTTCGCATTCCCGGCGTCATGTATTGATCGATTCACCGCTCCCGCCACGGACTGATCGTGGCGGGAGCGTTTTTTTCCAGGGGCCGAAACCGTGGACTATACCTTTCACTGGCGTCCAGTTTTCAGAAGGTTGCCGGAGCTTCTGGAAGCGAGCATTCTGACCCTGGAAGTCTCCGTCCTGGCGATGCTTATCGGTATTCTTCTCGGGCTGGCCCTCGCTTTGATCAAGATGTCGGGGATTCGTTCGATCACATGGTTTGCGACCTCGTGGATTGAAATCGCACGCAATACCCCGGCCCTGCTGCAATTGTTCTTTGTTGGCTTTGGCCTGGGCGCCTATGGCATCCATCTCAGCCCATTCCTCATCGTGCTTTGTGCAATATCGTTCAATAACGCCGGTTATCTGGCGGAGACCTTTCGCGGCGGATTTCAGGCGGTTCCGGACACCCAGCTTAAAGCGGCCCGTTCGCTCGGCATGACCTTGAGCCAGGCATATAGCCGGATCATCATCCCGCAGGTCATGCGCATCGTTTATTATCCCATGACGAATCAGATGGTCTGGTCGGTGTTGGTGAGTTCGCTTGGCATGCTGGTCGGCTTTCATGAACTTTCGGGAGCGACCCAGTTCGAGGCTTCGAGGACATATCGGATTTTCGAATTTTTCGCGGTGACGGCCGTTATCTACTACATCATCGTGAAATTGATCCTTGGCGCGTCCAAGCTTATCGCCTGGAGATTCTTCAGGAACGAGGCGGGTTGAGCGATGGAGCAATCGGCATCCACGATTCAATTTTTCACTGCATTCCAGCTTTCGGATATCTGGTTTCTGGGCGAAGCGGCCGGGCGAACTTTGCTGATCGCCGCCTTGTCGATTCCCGGCGGCACGGTTCTGGGCATCTTCTTTGGCTGGGTTCTGTCGGTCTCGGGCTGGGCCGGGGCAAGCAGCCTGGGGCTTATCCTCGATGTTTTCCGAAGTGTGCCATTGATTATCCAGCTTATCCTGTTCTTCAATTTTTTCCCGATTATCGGCATTCCGCTCGATCCATTCCAGGCAGGAACTGTCGTTTTGGTGTTCTATACCAGCGCCCTGGTCGCCGCTATCGCGCGAGGCGGCATTGAGGCCGTGGAGGTAATCACCCGTCGCGCCGCCCGCTCTCTGGGCATGACCTACTGGCAGGATTTGCGGTATATCGTTTTCCCGATCGGATTGCGGGCCGTGTTGCCGGCATGGACAGGGGTGGCGTTGGGAGTTTTGAAAGATTCCGCCCTGGTGTCGGTCATCGGTTATGTCGAGTTGCTCCGTGCATCGCAAATTTTGATAATCCGCACCCAGCAGCCATTTCTCATTTTCGCGGTCGCCGGTGTGTTCTATTTTGCACTCTCATTCCCCATCGCCCGGATTATGGAAAGACTGGAACAGAAGTGGCAAAATGATTGAAATCAATGACGTCCATAAGTCCTTTGGGACCTTGCAGGTTCTTAAGGGGATCAGCTTGAACGTTGAAATAGGTGAAGTGATCAGCATCATTGGATCCAGTGGATCGGGTAAATCAACGCTGCTGAATTGCATCAACGCGCTGGAACCGATCCAGGGTGGCCACATTTTTGTCGATGGCACGGATGTTCATGCCAAGGGAACGGACGTCAACAAGCTGCGCCAGAAAATAGGCATGGTGTTCCAGCAATGGAATTCCTTTCCCCATTTGACAACGCTTGAAAACGTCGCTCTGGCGCCCAGAATTGTTGTGGGAAAGACCAGGCAGGAGGCCGAAGACATCGCCCGCAGGCAGCTTGAACATGTTGGTCTGGGGGACAAGATCGATGTCTATCCGAACAAGATGTCCGGTGGCCAGCAGCAACGCCTCGCTATTGCCCGCGCGCTGGCCATGGAGCCGGACTACATGCTTTTCGATGAAGTCACATCGGCGCTCGATCCTGAACTCATCGGCGAGGTTCTCGACACCTTGCGTCTTCTCAGCGAGGAGGGAAAGACGATGCTCGTGGTGACCCATGAAATCGGATTTGCCCGTGACGTGTCGGACCGTATTGCTTTTGTACGCGATGGCGTGATCGAAGAGATCGGCCCACCGAGCCAAGTGATTCAGAACCCGCAAAGCGAACATACCCGGCAGTTTCTCAGCAACGTCAGATAAGGCGCGATGAACTCTCCATGAAGATCAAATCAATCAACGTCTATCAAATCGACCTGCCTCTCAAGGAGGGACGCTATTCCTGGGCCGACGGCAAATTTGTCGAAGTCTTCGACTGCACTGTGGTTGAAATTGAAACAGACGAGGGCGTCTCCGGTTATGGCGAGGTCTGTCCGCTTGGGCCGTTCTATCTGCCGGCCTATGGGCCCGGCGTGCGCACCGGTGTCGCCGAGCTTGCCCCGCATCTGATCGGCGCCGATGCGAGCAAAATCGGAAAAATCAATTTGATTATGGATAGGGCCCTGCTCGGCCACCCCTACGTCAAATCCGGTATCGACATGGCCTGCTGGGACCTCCTGGGTAAACGTACCGGTCTTCCGATCTGCGACCTGCTGGGTGGGCGTCATGGTCAATCCGTCGCGCTTTATCGCGCCATCAGCCAACGGGCGCCGGAGGAGATGGCGGACAATATCGCCAAATATCGCGACGAAGGCTACACCAAGTTCCAGCTCAAGGTCGGTGGCGATGCCGACGATGACATCGCCCGCATCCATGCAACGCGCAAACTCCTGGATCGCGGCGAAGTGCTCATCGCCGACGCCAATACCGGTTGGTTGGTGCACGAGGCGGCGCGAGTCGTCGCCGGCGTCGCCGGCTTGGATGTCTACATTGAGCAGCCGTGCAAAAGTTACGAGGATTCGCTGAGCATACGCCGCCGGACGGCAATGCCCTTCATTCTGGATGAAAACATCGATGGCGTGGAAGCCTTGCTGCGGGCCCACGGCGATGGCGCCATGGATGTCATCAATCTGAAAATCTCCAAGGTCGGCGGGCTGACCAAGGCGCGGCAAATTCGCGATCTTTGTGTCTCCCTCGGGATCGCCATGACCATCGAAGACAGTTGGGGCGGCGATATCGTGACAGCCGCCATCGCGCATCTGGCCCATTCGACACCGGAACGGTTTCGCTTTTCCGCCACCGACTTCAACAGCTATGTCACCACACAAACCGCAACCGGAGCCCCGCTCCGTGAAAACGGTCATATGAAGGCGGGTGATCAGCCGGGGCTCGGCATTACGCCGGACTTAGATGCTCTGGGTGAGCCGCTTGCCCGTCATACGAAAGGGGTGTGAACTCGCTCGTCCATGCTGACTGTCATTTCGGATGTGTGTCGAACACCAAGGGATGACAGGAATCGATCACTGACCTGAACCGTATGCAAATGGGCCAGCTGCTCGGCCCTGTCCTCATCCTTGTCTTCAATGGCCTTGATCAGTTGATGGTGCTCGCCCGCAAATTCGCTGGGCAGGGTGTCGCCAAAGGAGCGAAAGTAAAGCCGCAGCATGCGTCGACCATCATCAAGCAGCCGGACATAGAACAGCGTAAAGTACGAATTTTTGCCGGCTTCGCTGATGGCGACATGAAAATTGCGGTTGGCTTCGATCATTGCCAGCACGTCGCAATTGGCAACGGCTTCTTCGAACTTGGCCTGTTTTTCCTTGATGTTTTGCAGGTCCTCATCGGATCTCAACTTAGCCGCCAGACGCGACGTCGCGCGCTGCATTAAATCCAGCGCATCGATAAATTGGGAAAATTCGGCAATGTTCAGCGGCGCAACCAGGGTGCTTTTGTTGGGTAACGTTTTTATCAGCCCTTCGGCCGAAAGCCTGATCAACGCTTCGCGAACCGGGGATCGGGAAAGATTGAACTGTTTGCCGATTTCCACCTCGTCGAGAAGTTCACCGGGCAAAAGCTCCATGCGAAGAATGTCCTCGCGCAGCTTGTTATACACCCGTAATGCGCCCTTGCCGCGAGAGCGGGGTTCACTGGTTTTGTTCTTTTTTTCGAGTTTGCTCATGACCTGGTTCGTTCAATTCCAGAGCTGGTGAAAGTATTCTTTCCATGCTTCTTAACTTGAAGATTCTTACTTGAAGGGAAATTACGATACAGTTAGTATACATAATGTGTGCGAACACGACAACAAGATCAAAAATTTCGCTCATGGCCGGGCACACAAGGGAGAACAGGATGGATTTCAAGGGCATCATTCCACCGGTAATCACACCGATAAATGACGTTCATTCGATTGACGAAGATGGCTATGCCGCCGTCATCGAATACATGATCGAGAAGGGCGTGCACGGCATTGTCGTCGGCGGCACAACTGGAGAATTCTATGCGCTTTCGCCCGAGGAGCGGGTTCGTCAGTTCAGGTTCGCCAAGGAAATCATCAAATCCCGCGTGCCGCTTGTCTGCGGCGTCAACGACCTCACCACCGAAGGCGCGTGCGGATTTGCCGAAGCGGCCCGGGATGCCGGCGCGGACGGCATTCTGGTCGCAGCGCCCTATTATTCCCTGCCCACCGAGCTTGAAAACGCGGCCCATTGCCTCGCCATAGACAAGGCCGCGAACCTGCCGATCATGCTTTACAATTATCCCGGCCGCACGGGTGTTGTCATGGGTGAGGACTTCCTTGACATTGTTTCCAAAAGTTCGAATTTCAGATCGATCAAGGAAGCCAGCGGCGACATCAATCGGCTTCATATGCTCGCCAATCAATACCCCTCCCTGGAATTGAGTTGCGGCGCCGAGGATCAGGCGCTTGAATTCTTCGTATGGGGGGCAACCAGTTGGGTCACGCCGATGGGCAATTTCTTCGCCGAGGAAGTGATTGCCTTGTATGACGCCTGCGTCAAAGAACAAAATTTTATCAAGGCGCGCCGCATCATGGCGGCGCTTCTGCCGCTGACCACTGTTCTTGAAGGCGGTGGGCAACTCATCCAGTGCACCAAGTATGCCTGTGCGTTTTTCGGTCTTCCCGCCGGCACGGTTCGCCCCCCTATGAAGCCCCTCGAAGAGAGCGCCATGGACAGTTTGCAGGACATTCTGACGACAACGAAATCAGCCATTCAAACAATATTATCCGAGGCATAAAACCGGTGCGTACGTCCGGGGTCATTCATACGGTCAGTTGCCATGCAGAAGGCGAGGTCGGCGATGTCATCGTCGGCGGTGTTAAGGCGCCGCCAGGCGATACAATCTGGGACCAATCGCGGTTCATCGCCAAGGACAAAACCCTTCGCAACTTCATGCTGAATGAACCGCGCGGCGGTGTCTTCCGTCATGTGAATCTGCTGGTTCCCGCCAAGAATCCGGCCGCCCAGATGGGGTGGATCATCATGGAACCCATTCATACCCCGCCGATGTCCGGGTCCAACAGCATGTGCGTTGCCACTGTTTTGCTGGAAACCGGCATTCTCCCCATGGAGGAGCCGCTGACTCGTCTGGTCCTCGAGGCGCCCGGCGGCCTGGTCGAGATCGAAGCCATTTGCCGCAACGGCAAGGTCGAAAAGGTCCGGGTCAGGCACGCTCCCTCTTTCGTGGACAAGCTGGATGCCATTGTCGAAGTCGAAGGTCTCGGCACGCTTGACGTCGATACCGCCTATGGCGGCGATAGTTTCGTGATCGTCGACGCCAGGGCATTGGGGTTTGGATTGACGCCGGATGAAGCGCAGGACATTGCCCAGACGGGCATTCGCATCACCAATGCGGCAAACCAGCAGCTCGGCTTTCATCACCCGGCCAACGCGGAATGGAATCATCTATCGTTCTGCCAGATGGCGGCTCCCATTACCGTCGTGGACGGGGTCAAGACGGGCCGTAACGCGGTCGCCATCCAGCCCGGTAAAATCGACCGGTCTCCCTGTGGAACGGGATGTTCCGCAAGAATGGCGGTGCTCCATGCCCGCGGTGAGTTGGCTATCGGCGAGCCGTTTCAGGGACGATCGATTATCGACTCGCGGTTTGACTGCATGATCGACGAGGAAGTGGAGATCAACCGCAAACCCGCCATCGTCCCCATCATCACCGGACGCGCCTGGATAACTGGGACCCATCAGCACACGCTTGACCCGGACGACCCTTGGCCGGCGGGACACCGCCTCAGTGACACTTGGCCGGGTGCATAAGGCCCAGTGGGGACATTGTCTATTTTAACGGGACCGCTCTCTGAAGGGCGTTGTCAGACTATCTATCGGCATTGAATCGTGCCGTCTTAGAGGCGGCCGCAAGCGAGGCAACCAATCTCAAGCTAGCGATAGAGCAAACCCTGCAGGGGCTCGAAAAATCCGCGAACGTCATCCGATTGGTAGCGCCTCAATGTCCGCTTCGGGTCACGTTGAGACGTTTTTCTCTACCTTAAATTTGGTCCGCTTCTGACCCAAAGCGGAAGTCATATCTTCCGGGGGCGCACCGCGTTTTGCTAGTCTGTCGTATTGGGTGTTGCGACGAATGTTCCTGAAGTGCCATTTGACCCGGCACGCCTCCTGTGCAACCAGCGGATCCACCCCTTTCAGACATTACGCTTCGGCGAAAGTGCTTGAAGCGTCTGTTAATTCTCGTCCGCAGGCGCATTGATATAGTACATGGCCTATGGGACACTTCGCTAGCAATTGCCAACCACTATCCGGGGAGAAATCATGGATTTGGCTGAAAGCATGGATGATGCTGGGCTAGAAGCGGCGGCCGGTGGAGAGGTGGCCATCGAAGCCCAGAATGTCACCAAGCTGTTTGGAAGTGGCGAGGACGAAGTCCGAGCGCTTGATAATATCTCGCTATCGATCAGAGAGAACGAGTTCTTCACGTTGCTTGGGCCGTCGGGTTGCGGAAAAACAACGTTGTTGCGACTCATTGCGGGATTTGAACATCCGAGCGCTGGACGAATTCTTTTGCAGGGCTCGGACATCTCTCACCTGCCGCCATTCAAGCGCCCGGTCAACACAGTGTTCCAGAGCTACGCGCTGTTCCCCCACATGACAGTGGCCGGCAACATCGCCTTCGGGCTTGAAATGCTGAAAATTCCAAAGGACGAAGTGGCGGCAACGGTTGATGAGATGCTGGCCTTGGTCAAGATGGAGGAACTTAAGCACCGCAAGACGAGTCAGATTTCAGGAGGCCAACAGCAGCGTGTTGCGCTGGCTCGTGCCCTCGCACCTCGACCGAGAGTACTGCTTCTCGATGAGCCGCTTTCCGCGCTCGATCTCAAACTGCGCAAGGAAATGCGAATTGAGCTCAAACAATTACAGCACGAAACGGGTATCACATTTGTCTTCGTTACTCATGACCAGGAAGAAGCGCTGACGATGTCGGACCGCCTTGCGGTGATGAACAACGGAAATATCCTGCAAATCGGCAACCCTCGCGAGATCTACGACCATCCGGCCAACCGGTTTGTTGCCAGTTTTATTGGCGACACAAACTTCCTTGACGCAGAGCTGACGTCCTTGTCCGAGGCCGGGTCTGCTGTAACTTTACTGTCTGGCAAATCGGTTCCGGTATCTTTGCCGAAGGGTGACTTCTCGGTCGGCAAAGTAACCGTTGTGATCCGGCCCGAACACGTCCGCCTGACAAAGCCGACTCCCGAAGCCGCGTTGACCGGAACGCTCCGGAATATTGTCTATTTCGGGACCGATACCAACTATCACCTGCAACTGGCCGACGATACACCGTTCATCGTGAGAGTGCAGAATCCTCGCGATACCCAGGAGAGCTATCAACAGGGCGACAAACTGGGCATCGAGATCGGCGATAACGCTGTACAGGTTCTTCGAGACTGATATGAGCGCGCACGGTCAACCAGCCCCAACGCAAGTTGCCGCGAGCGAAGATCGGGCCGGCTTCACGGCCGAAGCCGCCCGACAAACTGAAGTGCGTCGTCACGTGTTGTTATCAACACCGGCGTTGATCGTTCTTTTCTGCGCCGCGTCGGGACCGTTGTTGATCATGCTGGTTTATTCCTTTTTGTCGGCCGGTCCGTACGGCGGGATTGAATGGAAGTTTTCGATTGACGGCTGGTTCAACGTCTTCATGCAGCGTGACATTTTCAACGATACCCTGTCGATTGCCGATGCCCATGTCTCGATCCTCTGGCGCTCGATCAAGCTTTCACTGCTGACCACCTTCACATGCTTTGTCTTGGGATTTCCGACCGCCTACTTCATTGCGACCCGACCGCCGGACAAACGCAATCTCTGGCTGTTTTTCGTTACCATCCCGTTTTGGACTAACCTGCTGATCCGCACGTTCGCCATTATGGAGCTGATCCGCAACAAGGGCGTCATAAACACGGCTCTCACATCATTTGGGCTGATCGATGAGCCGATCCAGATGCTGTATACCGACTTCGCCGTCATGGTCGGGATGACCTATGTCTATCTGCCGCTGATGGTGTTGCCAATTTATGCGTCGATGGAAAAACTCGATTTCCGTCTGGTCGAGGCCGGTTACGATCTTTATGCGACGCGTTTCAAAGTGCTCATGCGGATCATTGTGCCGCTCGTCAAACCGGGCATTGTCGCGGGATCGATCCTCGTATTCATCCCGGCGCTCGGCGCCTACGTGACTCCGAGGATATTGGGCGGCGGCCTGCACATGATGCTTGGTAACTTGATTGGGCTACAGTTTGGCCAGGGGCGGAATTGGCCATTGGGTGCTGCGCTTTCCTTAACTCTATTGGCATTGGTGATGGTCGCGCTGCTTATCTACGTGCGGGGTGCCAATAAATCCGAGGCCGGTCGTCATGGTTGATATGAGCAACTCGAGCCAACCGAGAATGCACCGGCGGCCGTTTTCCGTAGTAACGCAAACCGGGTTTACGGAAATGGCCGTCATCTGTTTCGTTCTGCTTTACGCGCCGTTGGTGCCGCTCGTTGTTTACTCGTTCAACGCCGGCTCGTCACTGGCCTTTTGGGAGGGATTTTCCTTTCGTTGGTACGTGGCCGCATGGAACAACGAAATGGTCAAGGATGTGACGATCCGCTCGGTTTACTTAGCGAGTGTGGCATCGGTCATCGCGACCTGCCTTGCAACGTTGGCAGCACTGGGGACGACGCGCACCAAACCCTACAAGGGCCTGACAGCCATTTACGCGATGATCAACCAGCCCCTGATGGTGCCGGAGATCGTCACCGCCGTTGCTCTGCTCATTCTGTTCGCTGGGATCAAGCAGGCGACCGATTACCACGGCATGGCCTATCTCATCATCGCCCATACCGCTTTCTGTATCCCGTTCGCCTATTTGCCCATCCACGCGCGACTAGAGGGAATGGATCTGACGCTGGAAACCGCGGCGGCCGACCTCTATGCGACGCCCTGGCAGACGTTCCGCCGGGTAACGTTGCCGCTGGCTTGGCCGGGCATTCTGGCAGGAGGGATATTGGCTTTCGTCATTTCGCTTGACGATGTGATTATCACCCAGTTGGTGAAGTCACCCGGCCAGAATACGCTGCCAACCTATATGCTCGGTCAGTTGCGCCGGGTCATCACACCCGAGGTCAACGCGATCGCATCGGTTCTTTTGGCGGTGTCCGTGGTAATGGTGACAATATTCTTTTTCCTTAATCGAAAGAACAAGTAACCTTAATAAAATTCCGTAATTTCAACTTCCACAACCAACTTGGAGGATTTCTGATGAAGTGGAAACTAACTGCGATAGCTACCGGCCTTGCCTTTGCGCTGAGCAGCGGAATGGCACAAGCGGGTAGTGAGTTGAATCTCTTTAACTGGGGCAACTACACGAACCCGGAGCTCCTCGAGAAGTTTGAAAAAGAAACCGGTATTAAGATTGTTGTTACCGACTACGACGACAACGATAGCGCACTCGCCAAGGTCAAGGTTGGCGGCCATGGCTTCGATATGGCTGTGCCGTCGTCAAACTATGTGCCCATCTGGATCCAAGAAGGCCTATTGCTTGAGGCGCGTCCCGATCAGATGTCGAACTTCAAGAACCTGGAGGCACGCTGGCAAGACGTGGATTGGGATCCGGGCCGCCGCTACTCTGTGCCGTGGCAGTGGGGCAGCGTCGGCATGATGGTCGACACGGCCGTCTACAATGGCGACATCAACACCTCATCCCTTATCTTCGATCCCCCGCCTGAACTGGTTGGAAAGATCAATGTCGCCCCGGAGATGGGCGATGTCATGGGCATGGTGCTTCGTTATATCGGCAGCAAGCCCTGCACGAATGACAAGGCCATGTTAGAGAAGGCGCGTGATGTGCTGTTGGCCGCCAAGCCCAAATGGCGATCAATGGAATATGGCGTTATCGAGAAAATCGCGGCAGGCGATCTTGCCGCCTCCCTCTACTGGAATGGCGCCTCCTTCCGGGCCCGCCTGCAGAATCCGGACATACACTACGGCTATCCCAGGGAAGGCTACTCTCTGTGGATGGATAGTGTCGTAATATTGAAGGATGCCAAGAACGTCGAAAACGCAAAGACGTTCATGAACTTCATCATGGAGCCTGAGAATGCCGCGCTGATCTCAGCCTTCGCGCGATACGCCAACGGTGTCGAGGGCTCGGTACAGTACATGCCCGAAGACATGGCGACGGCGCCTGAGGTGGTGATCCCGGCTGAGTTCGTCGACGCGGGTCACTTCGTTCCCCCCTGCCCGCCGGATGTGCAAAAGATTTACACGGCGATCTGGACGGAACTGCAAAAGTAGTCATACAAATCAGCAATGGCCCGGGCAAATCCCGAGCCATTGTTGTCCGTTGTTAGCGAACGAAAACCCATGCTGACGCTGTTCTCGGAGGGGCATCCGTAGGGATGCTTTTGGGCACACGGAAAAGGCTGGACGAGTATGAATTACGTGGACACGTGCTATCTGTCGGCAACAGAGGCGTTGAAACTATTCAAACGCCGCAAGCTGTCGCCTGTTGAATTGATGCAGGCCATCATCAAGCGCACGGAAAAGGTGGAGCCGGTCATAAATGCCTTCACCGAGACCTTTTTCGACGAAGCCCTGGCCCAGGCCAAAAAGTCGGAAGCCCGGTATATGAAAAAAGGCGGCCGCACGCGGGCGCTAGAAGGTATCCCGCTGGCGATCAAGGATGAAGTGCCGGTAAAGGGCAAACGCTGTACCTCGGGCTCGCTTATCCTGAAAGACGATATTGCCGAATATACGGCTGTATTCGCCCAACGCCTGTTTAACGCAGGTGCCATCTGTCATGCCCGGACGACAACGCCGGAATTCTGTTGTGCTGCCGTGACCACATCACGGCTGTGGGGGACCACGCGGAATCCCTGGAACCCCAACTTTACGCCAGGGGGATCATCCGGTGGCTCGGCTGCATCCCTGGCGGCGGGCACCTCCACCCTTGCCACGGGTTCGGACATAGCCGGATCTATCCGTATTCCGGCGTCCTGTAGCGGTGTTGTGGGGTTCAAGCCGCCCTATGGCCGGGTGCCTGAATTAGCCGGCTTTAACCTGGATTATTATTGCCATGAAGGGCCCTTGGCGCGAACCATTGCCGATACGGCCCTCATGGAAAACGTTATTGCCGGACCGCACCCGTCGGACATTGCCACGATCAAGCCCAAGCTGCGCATACCTGAAAAACTGAAAAGCATTCGCGGTTGGCGTATCGGCTATTCCCTTGATCTGGGGTTCTTCAAGCCAAACCGGGAGGTTCGCGAAAACACCCTGCGCGCGATTGAAAGCTTCCGGGCCATGGGCTGCAGGGTGGAAGAAGTGCAATTCCCGTGGGATGAAAGCTGTGCGAAGGCGGCATGGGATCATCTGTTACACCTGTTTGGCGCGAGCCTGGGGGCGGTTGAAAAAAAGCATGGTGATCTGATGACCGACTATGCCCGTGCTTTTGCCATTGAGGGGCGCAAGTCCAAAGCCATTGATTTCGTTAATGCCATGAGCAAGGCCGGTGAGATGTATTCGTTCTTCGGACCCATGATGGAAAACTACGATGTGTTCTTGTGTCCGACCACGGCCAAACCCGCCGAGAAGGCCAATCCGAAGTTTGACTACGCCTCATACAGGACGGATGGCAAATCCATGCCCGATTCACTGATCTGGTGCATGACATTCCCGTTCAACACGCTCAGCCGGTGCCCGGTCCTCAGCGTGCCTTCGGGCTTTGGCAAAAACGGTGTGCCCACGGGCCTGCAAATTGTCGGCAAGACATTTGATGACGTATCGGTGTTTCGCGCTGCCGCGGCATTCGAGAAGAAGTCACCATGGCTTCATGACCGCAAACATCGCCCGGTGATTAAAGCAAAGAAATAGGAAATGAAAAGGAGAAGGGAGTGCGCGGGCCTGTCCCCACGTAAAAGCATCGACCATTTCATGGGGATCAACCAATACCAGACAGAACCAGAAAAGCCTGAATTGCATAGCTATGCGCAGTTAGATTAATGCCCGCATTGGGTTAAAAGCAGACGTTTTGCCGCTCGCTCAGAATGTCCGCTTCTGGCTAGGAAGCGAAGTTCCAGTCATGTCCGGGGCACATCCGGTTTAGCCCCAGCTTCGGACATTCCTGTCAGGGAAGCCCACCACGAGGTCAGCGCCTGTTTTTCTCAGTGTCCGGTGTTTCGTCCGTAAACGTCTCAGGCGCGAACAGGTCGGAAAAATCGGGCGGCCGCCAGTTCCGTGCGCAGCTTCCGTGTGGATGAATATCGCTCATTCGCAGAGCTCCGTTCCCCTTGGCCGGATTTGAGCCGGCGCCGGGCGCAGTCAGCGCGCGCCAAGCCTTCGTTATCAGCCGGCCGACGACCGTATCGCCGGTTTTCAATTGACCCGCCATCGCTTGCCCCTTTCTCTATTCGCATCAGGTTGCGCTTTAGCGTGTCCCAATATGCGGCGAAGCATGCCGGAAAGGTCAGCAACCGGAATGCACCTTAACCGAGCTGCCAAACTGTCCAATAAAGTGGGACCATGTGTGGACGGCCCCTGATTTGCAAGGATAATTTGACTTGATGTCCTTCTCGGTCGGGTGCGGTCATGTGTGGACGGCCCCTGATTTGCAAGGATAATTTGAC
>ERZ813253.418-NODE-418-length-15286-cov-3.178178_pt1 | contig 15286 bp, 12 predicted proteins | sample MGYA00520893_ERZ813253 | MGnify/ENA primary metagenome ERZ813253 (study PRJEB31669, sample SAMD00080414) | marine metagenome | biome: oceanic hadal pelagic zone biome; feature: marine hadalpelagic zone; material: sea water | place: Pacific Ocean:Izu-Bonin Trench...
GTTGCTAAAAGACAATCTTTAACCCTTGCCGTGCAAACTGCCAAGAAAAATTTTACGAGACTCTCTGGAAAATATAAATCTTCGGTAAAACTCTATGAACAAGAGTTTTTAAGTAAGGATGAACTTGACCGCGATGAAATTTCCCTCCTCAACGCCGACGCGCAGCTCAAGAAAGCCGTACTTGATGTTGAGGTCTATAACAACTATACATTTAAACAAGAGAAACAAAAAAAAGAATCTGACCTTCAACAAGCAAAGGATGAATTGGATCGTGCAAATGAACGGTTTGCATCCAAAATTACAAATGCTCAGGCGAACGTCCTTGCAGCTGAATCTACACTTGCAAACAAAAGGGAGGGGCTCGAAAAACTCAAGGGACAATTAGAAATGTGCGTTGTCACTTCTCCGGCGAGCGGAATGGTTGTGTACGCATCAAGTTTGGGTGAAGAACGGTTTGGGGATGGTGACGGAGTCAAGGTTGGTAAAAAATTACACCGAAACGAGTTGGTCATGATCATTCCCAACATCACACAAATGGTTGCCAGGGTGAAGGTAAACGAGGCGCTCAGTGGTCTTATCGAAGTAGACCAGAAGGCTTCAATTACTTGCGACGCCTTCCCAGATAGTGTTTTTGTAGGCAAGGTAACGTCGGTTGGTGTCTTGGCTTCTGGGGGGGGGTGGAGAGACCCCAACAGGCGAGATTACACTGTTCGTATTTTAATTACAGAAGAAAACACGGTTGGATTAAAACCATCTATGCGTTGTTCGGCGGAAATACTTGTTGGCACTGTAGAAAACACGCTCTTTGTTCCAATACACGCGGTTCATCGCACTGGGTCGTTGGTGTGGGTGTGGATTCAGAAAGATGGTGGATTCGCTCAACAAGCTGTAGAAATTGGAAAGTTCAGTGAAACATTCACTACAATTAGCGATGGTTTGAAAGAAGGAGACGTCGTGCTACTTCGCGACCCACCACCAAGTATGGTTGTAAGTATGATCGAAACAGAGGAGTCGTCATGAATTCAAAAAGAGTTGTCGTTGGAGTAACCGGTGCATCCGGCGCACCATACACCGTTCGAGTCATCCAACTCTTAACGGGTGTGGGGGTTGAAGTTCATCTCACTGTTTCAATAATGGGCAGAAGATTGTTGTTTGAAGAGTCAAACATCACAACACTGTGTGCCGAAGAGTTTGGTGTTGATGAACAGTTGTTAGTGATCCACAACGACAAAGACCTGGGTTCTTCTATTGCTTCTGGCACGTTCCTACATGATGGAATGATCATCGTTCCGTGCTCAAGCAACAGTGTTGGCGCCATCGCTAGTGGTCTAACAAACACGTTGGTGCAACGGGCTGCTTCGGTTACGCTAAAAGAGCGGCGAACTCTCGTGGTTGCACACCGAGAAACACCATTAAGCCATATTGATGTTGAAAACATTGCAACTCTCTCGAGGGCGGGTGCTATCGTTGCACCACTATCACCGGGTTTTTATTTGAAACCAAAAACCATTGATGATCTGGTCGATTTTATGGCTGGAAAATTAGTTGATTTGGTCGGAGTGAACCATGATTTGCCTGTACGGTGGTGTTAATGCGTAATCGCACTGCGACTTTTTGCTACACTTTCCCTATGAAATACTTGCTCCTTACCGCAATCACGCTCATTATGTCATGTTGTTCACCAATTGCAACGTATCCGCCAATTGAAGTTGAATCAGCTTTGACATTTTCAAACGCAAACTTTGAACCGGTGCCAACTATATTGGTGACAACCATTGAGTACGCCCGCGATCACTTTGGAGGACTTGAAACAGTTGTCTATAACCTGCCTGTTGGCATGGGAAGTGAAACGTATGACATCGTGACTTCGAGAGTTGAGGGTGCAAAACCATTGCAAGAAAATGGACGACAGGCGTATCACATCACCGAACTTCGTGTTCGGGGTTTTAAAGCGGAGGCAAATATCACTTTTCCTGGTGGTGGTGGGTACGAAACTGCAACCCTATATTTATCCAAAACACTTTTGGGCCCTTGGAAAGTAACGCGTGAGCGAGTTTGGCTCATTCCTGATGTAGAGGTACCCTCGCCAAACTATGTCGGTACTGAGCAAACTGTAATTGTTGACACAGAATGAAATTTGAACAAGCTTGGCTTGATGTAGCAATTGAACAAGCTGAAAAATCTTGGTCGGAGGGTGGAATTCCAATTGGCTCAACACTTGTAGATGAAAGTGGGGTCATTGTTTCTCGTGGACACAATCAACGTGTACAGCATGGAGATCCAACCGCCCATGCTGAGGTTGTTTGTATAAGAAACGCTGGAAGAAGAAGAGACTGGAAGTCATTAACACTTATTTCTACGCTCAGTCCTTGCGTGATGTGTACCGGCACAACCCTTCTTTTTGGCATTCCACGCGTTATTATTGGAGAAAACGAGAATTTTCTTGGCGCCGAGGAACTTTTATGTTCGAATGGTGTTGATATACGGGTTCTAAACGATGACAGGTGCATTGCGTTAATGCGGAGACTTAAAGAAGAAAAACCAGATCTGTGGGCCGAAGATATTGGTCTATAAACAAGGAGGTGCACTGATGAAACGACCAGTCACACCAAAAAGAATGCTAACAGATAGGCCGCGATTGACTTCGCGCGCAACTGTAAAGGTCAGAAGGCCGGCATCAAATACAGCGAAAGCAACACGTCCAACAAGTTCGACGCGGTAGGGCTAATCTCGTTCGATCAACATCGAGACAGCGTTTCCGCCCCCAAGACACAAACTCACGACGCCGCGCTTTGCGTCTAGACGTCGCATTTGGTGAATGAGGGTAACAAGCACACGGGCTCCAGATGCACCAATTGGGTGGCCCAGAGCAACGCCACCGCCACATACATTAACATTGCTTTGATCAAGTCCTAGGTGAGTTAGGTTTTGTAATACCTGTACTGCAAATGCTTCATTAATTTCAAATAAGTCAATATCTGCTCTTGTCAGGTTATTACGTTCTAGCAACGAGGCGATGCCAAGTCCTGGAGCTGTAAAGATTGCTTTTGGATCAACACCCTGAGTGTGGTAATCAACAATACGCGCAAGCACCTCTCCTTCTGTCTTTGGTGAAGCAACAATTATTGCGGCACCGCCATCAGAAAGTTGTGATGCATTACCCGCAGTTACCGTACCTTCTTTTGCAAAAGCAGGGCGCAGTTTTCCAAGAGATTCTGCCGTTATGTCGTCACGAACACCTTCATCTTGCATGACGTCAGCGCGCTGTTTCACCTGTGCCGCTTGAAGGGTAATGTGTTCTGCATCAAACCAACCTTCTTTAGTCGCATGAGCAGCGCGTTGATGAGATTGTGCCGAATATGCGTCTTGATCTTCGCGAGAAATAGTAAACTCTTCTGCTGTCCACTCTGCGGCACATCCCATGCCCCAATTTTCAAAAGGACAAGTAAGTCCATCGTACTGCATGTGATCGATCAACTTTCCTTCGCCAAACTTGATACCGCTTCGCACGTGTGCAAGATGTGGGGCGTTTGACATGTTTTCCATCCCCCCAGCTACAACAATGTTAGTGTCTCCAGCCTTAATAGACTGCGCCGCTTGCATCACGGCTTGTAAACCGCTTCCGCACACCTTGTTAATGGTGACTGCCGAAAGAGTGTTTGGCAAACCTGCTTTTAGCCCTGCTTGGCGAGATGGGTTTTGCCCAACACCCGCCTGTAACACGCAACCCATGACACACTCGTCAATAGACGTGGGATTAATACCGGCGTCTTCAACTGCCGCCTGTATTGCCCATGAGCCAATTTCTGGAGAGGGAACCCTTGAAAGCCCGCCCATAAAGCGGCCCACAACTGTACGTCGGGCCGCAAGAATTACGGGTTGTTTTGATTTATCGGTCGTTGTCATCTGATGTATGCCTTTTTTTCTAGGGTGGGTAGAATATGTTTACTGTAACCCACTGCGGGGGTGGATATTCTATCCAAACACCTTGGGCATTGTGGAATTAATATGGAACACAACTGGACAAGCGACAATTTGACGAGTCTTCAAAGCCACATCTTGGCTGAAGAACAGAAATGTGAGGGTGCTACAGGCGAGTTTTCTTGGATACTTTCTGCAATTTCGCTTGCGACGAAAGCCATTGGAAATAAGGTTCGTTGTGCTCGTATTGAGGATGTTGTCGGCGATGCCGGAAATACGAACGTCCAAGGTGAAATCCAACAAAAGTTAGATGTCATTTCAAACGAACTCATTTTGCGTTGTTTGGGTGACAGAGATAATGTCGGCATTCTTGCAAGTGAAGAAAATGAGAATCCCTTCTATCTTCGGAAACGAGATGAAGGTGGCAAGTACGCAGTCTTATTCGATCCACTTGATGGATCTTCAAATATAGATGTGTCTGTTGGGGTGGGAACAATTTTTAGTGTGCTTCGCTTGCCCGAAGGAGGAACAGATGAAGAAGCTATTCTTCAAGAAGGAAACAAACAAGTTGCGGCTGGATATGTGTTGTATGGTTCTTCAACCATTCTTGTGTTAACAACTGGCAACGGTGTTGATATGTTTGTATTAGACCAAGCCATTGGGTCGTACGTCCTTGTTGAGAAAAAACTTCAAATACCAAAAGATAACAACACTTATTCGATCAACGAAGCCTACACCATAAAGTTTAGTGATGGGGTTCGGTCTTATTTGGATTGGGCACACAACAACAACTATTCGAGTCGATACATTGGTTCTATGGTTGCTGATGTCCACCGAACATTGTTAAAGGGTGGTGTGTTTATTTATCCACCAACTAACGAAAATCCAGAGGGCAAACTTCGGCTCATGTACGAAGCTAATCCAATGGCAATGATCGTTGAACAAGCGGGAGGAAAGGCGACTGCGCTGGGCAATCGTATTCTCGACATTCACCCAAAAGGACTACATGAACGAACAAGCGTAGTCCTTGGGTCAACTGATCAGGTTGACTACTTTTTGAAACACACAACATGACAACTGCTACTGAAACTTTTGTAACTCTCAAAAAAAACTCTAACCAAGCACTCGGCATCGGAAAATTTGCAATCGATTTTTTTAATCGCTCGATTGGCGAACCATCACAATCCGTCCTTGATCGAACAAGATTGTTCTTTACCGACGCGGTACTTTGTGGTCTTTCAGCGCTCTCTGTCAAGACAAACGCGCCGGTGGTTTTAAGAAACGAGGCGTTGGGGTGCGTGTCCGAAAAAGGCGCTACTGTTTTTGGATCCAATACATCGGTTCGACCAGAGAAGGCCATTTTGGCAAACTGCGCAGCGGTGCGTGAGTGGGATTCAAACGGAACTAATTTTGGTTTTAATCCAGATCTTGGGCATACGGCTGGAGAGTTTGGGCACAACGATTTTTACGCGGTACCAATTGCCGCTGCACAACTGATGGGTTTGGATGGTGGTGCTACTATTCGTGGCATGATTTTGCTCGATGAAATTCGCGGGCGGCTTGCCGAGGTATTTAGTTTAAAAACATACAAAATTGATCATGTTGTGTATGGTGCAATTGCATCTGCTGCCGTGTATGGTGCGATGTGCGGGGCAACCGCTGAGCAAATTGAGTCAGCAATTGGAATGAGCGTCGCACATTACATCCCATGGCGCGCAATCCGTGCTGGAAAACAGTTGTCAGATTCAAAGGGTTCTTCAGCAGCGATTAGTACAGAGGTTGCAATTCTTTCAATGCAACGATCCATGAATGGTTTTCGGGGTCCCCGAGACATTTTTAGAAACCCAGAAGCACTCTTTAGACAGTTCGAACCAACAAACGGCGATTCGCCCTTTGACTTGATTTTATCGCACAGTGGGGATGATTTTGCGGTAATGGGCATGCATTTTAAAATTGGGTTGTATGAACATCAGTCTGCTGGCGCCTTGCAATGTTTGTTGAATCTCCTTCAACAAGACCCAAGCATTGCGTTGGAGCCTGAAAAAATTACTTCTATTCACATTACTGCGTATGAGCCCGCTTTTGGAATTATTGGCGATCCTGCCAAGCGTGATCCAAAAACGAGGCAGTCTGCTGATCATTCGATGGTCTATATTGTTTCTGCAATGTTGAAGAAGGCTCAAGATGTTGCAAAAGAAGAAGGAGCAGCCTTTTTCAATCAATCAAATGATGAAATTTGGAAGCGACTCATGCTTACGCCGTATGACTTTGATATGGATGCTGTTTTTCACCCAACTGCACGGGCAATCATGGAAACTGTTTCGTTTGAACATGGCGGTGCCCAATACGATGAGAAGTATCCTGATGGAATTCCAACGTCAATGAAGATTACCCTTAGCGACGGCACTGTGCTTGACAGTGGTTTTATCATGTACCCAACAGGTCATGCGCGAAACACAACGGCAAACCTCGACGATATTCTTGTAACAAAATTTAAGATGCTCGGGGACATAGCAATGGATGATCCTTCAGAATTGATCAAAAATTGTATGGGTGTTGCTGGCTTAGATGCTTCTGATATTCAAAACCTTTGGAACTTTGAATTGGCTGACCGACCCGTATATAGAGATTAAATAAATTGACCGCGGGTCAACTAAAGTAGATCGTTTTAAAATAGTCGTTCAAGCAACTCAACCACGCCTTTGCCCTGCGTTGCAATTGTTTCAAGAATTGTTCGACCGTTTGCGATGTCAAGTAATTCTCTAACAAGCGCGCTTTCGCCATCGTAATCTGCTTTGTTCACAACAAAAATATCTGCGATTTCAAGAATACCCGCTTTGTCCATTTGTACAGCATCGCCCATCCCGGGAACCAACACAACGACTGTTTCATCAACGTGTGTGCGAATTGCAACATCATTTTGTCCAGCACCTACGGTTTCGACAATAACATGATCAAAACCGGCTCCACCGATCAATTTTAAAATCTCTGGGAGGGTGTCGTAATCTTCGCCGGCCCTTGCAAGACTTCTATAAAAAACATTTTCATCTACTGCGTTAAAATCGACCCGTAGTCGATCACCAAGAAGCGCCCCACCGCTGATTGGACTCATTGGGTCGTAGGCAACAATGGCAACCTTGCCCCCGTTTCGAACAGACTCTGCTGCCATCGCCGCTGAAAGGGTAGATTTACCTGCTCCGGGCGATCCGGTGAGCCCAACAACTTTGTTTGGTTGTTTTTTTGGTGCGTCAACATCTTTGCCTGCCTCAACTAGGCTGATGTTTCTTGCTAGTACTGCAATTAGGTTGTCGGTTGTTAGTGGTTCTTGTGGTTTTGTTGCTGACCTCACCGCCTCAACAATGTCGAGCATGCTTGTGCCGGTGTGATACACCCCGCGAACACCACAATCGAGAATTGGTTGAATATCCACCCGTGGAATGATGCCACCAACATCAACAATTAAGTCTGGCCGACCAACATTTTTCATTTCCTCCATCAATTTCGGAACAAGAACGAGGTGCGAGTTGCTCATCATCGAGCACGCCATCATGTCAACATCTTCATCTCGGGCTGAAATTGCAAGTGAACGTGGTGTTTGCCAGAGCCCTGAATAAATTACGTGAATTCCACTATCGCGCAACGCTCTTGCGATAAGTTTCACGCCGCGATCGTGTCCATCAAGACCCATTTTGCCAATAAGCACTCGGGGACGATGGTCTAGATCACTACACCGGTCTTTTTTTTCTAATTGTGTCGTGGGTTTGAGGGTGGGTGTTGCCATAACAAAGCGATAGTACCAAAAAGTATCTCGTGGATTGTTTTTTTTTCTAAACGATCCGTGGGATAGTTTGTTTTCGATGTGCCTAATGATCAAAAGCGTTGGTATCGTACGCGGTGTATGACTCTTGATCCAAAACTAACCATATCTAGTGCGGTACGGGCTGCTTTTTCTGTGGTACTGGGTGATGGATACAAAGACTCAGATCCGGCTGTTCGACTCTCTCAAAACCCAAAATTTGGTGATTATCAGATCAACGGCATCATGGGATTGGCTAAAAAACTTGGTCAAAACCCAAGAGAACTTGCAGAAAAAATTGTTGGGGCGATCAATCTTGAGGGATTTGCACAATCACTTGAAGTTGCTGGTCCGGGTTTTATCAATGTCACCCTCACACCATCCATGCTCGTTGATCTTTGTGTGGGTATGGATACGGTGTCGCTTGGCATCAAACCTGATAGCGACACGCATCCAATTGCCATTGATTTGTGCGGTGTCAACGTCGCAAAACAGCTTCATGTTGGGCACCTTCGGTCGACTATTATTGGCGACACGCTTGCAAGGGTTTTTGAACGGTTGGGCCGAACTGTCTATAGAGAAAATCACCTGGGCGACTGGGGGCTGCCCATTGCAATGGTGCTCGAACGATTAATACGTACTTCTGTAGACCTCGACACCCTGTCCATTCTCGATTTGAATGTTGCGTATAAAGACGCGCAACTTTTCGCAAAAGATGATCGCCGCGGTGCTATAACTGCAGAGAAAATTTGTGCGGGCCCACATAGATGCATCGAATTTGAAGAACAAAACGCTGGTGCACTTACCGCGCAAGAAACTGCGAAGTCAACGCTCGTGAATTTACAGCAGGGTGACAAATCTCTACTTTCTGATTGGCAAAAACTGATTGATTGCACGATGAAAGAAGTCTATGCTTCTCTCGACCTGCTCAACGTAAAACTCGGACCAGAAAACAATCGTGGTGAATCTTTTTATCGCGATCGCCTCGGCGATGTTGTTGAATGTTTTTTAGACGCAAATCTTGCGGAAGAAGATGATGGGGCACTCGTTGTTCGGTTTGAAAATAGAGAGCGACCGCTTCTTATTAGAAAGTCCGATGGTGGTTTTTTATATGCAACAACCGACCTTGCTGCCGTGTATTTTAGAACACAAGAACTTGGGTGCGACCGAGTCATTTACGTTGTTGATGCAAGACAGCGAGATCACTTTAATGATTTGTTTGACGCTGCCAAATTAATTGGTTGGAATAAAACACCTGATGGAAGTGATGTTGAACTTGTCCACATTCCGTTTGGTTCAGTACTTGGCGAGGATCAGAAACCACTGAAAACTAGAAGTGGATTAAATGTCACGTTATCTTCACTGCTTGAAGAAGCAATATTGCGTGGTACTGACGAAGTAACTCGGCGAAGTAATGATGAGAAAGCACCAACACATGGTATGAGTAAAGAATCACTTGGGACAATAGGCCGTCAAATTGGAATTGGTGCTATCAAGTACGCCGATCTTTCAAATGATTTGGTTCGAGATTATGTCTTTGACATGGATCGAATGATTTCATTTGAAGGTAATACCGGTCCATACATTCAATATGCGTGTGCAAGAATTGCTTCACTCTTGGAAAAATCTGGTGAGGGTGAATTTACTTCGGATCTCATCATAGAAACTCCTCAGGAGCGTCAGTTGGTCCTCCAGTTGCTGCAATACGGCGACGTTGTTCGTGTCGTGGCACAACATTTGGAACCACACCGACTTTGCACGTGGTTATTTGAATTAACCGATGCTTTTAGTTCGTTCTACCAATCGTGCCCCGTATTGAAAGTCAAAGATAACGCGATCAGGGGTTCAAGGTTGCGTCTTGCTGATCTCACCAGAAGGGTTATTGTTGATGGCCTAGACCTTCTTGGAATTGAAGTCCCCGAAAAAATGTAGGTATCTATAAGCGTCATGTCAAAACATAAAGCAGAAACAAACAACTTGCCACGTTCAAAATCTTTTTGGGTTGGGGTGTGCGCCGCCTGGTTTGCGTGGATTGCTTCCATAGTGCTTGCTGGTCCAAAACTTGGTTTTTGGAGTTCGCTTCCTGGGTGCGGTCCACAAAGCGGGTGCGACCTGGTCACAAATGGTCCGCTTGGAAATATTTCCCTGGGTGGTTTTTTGTGGCCGGTTTCATTTGTTGGAATAGCCTGGTTTGTTTCTATCGCCGCGATTTGGATGAACACAAGGGGAACTTCTAAGTCGCTCCTTTGGTTTGTCAGGCTTGGCGTACTTGGATCGCTGGGTTTTGTTATCGCAATGATTGTTAGTGGACACTTCTGTAAATGGTGTGCTCTGGTTCATTTCTTTAATCTTGTGTTGTGGATTTGTGCGGAACTGCGCATTCGATCAACAAAAAATGTTTGCGGTTCTGGCAATGCAAAAAGTTTTATTTTCTTACTTGTTTCGACGAGTTTGTTTATTGGAGTGCTCTATCTGTTTGCATCTTCTAAAAAATCTGCAGATGACAAAAAAGCGGGTGAAGAGAATGTTTCGCAAATCATCAATACTTCCGCGGACTCTTCTACACTTGCGTTGCTTGAATCGAAACATCGTTTTGGTAGTCCAGATGCACCGATTCAGGTTGTAATGTTTACTGATTACCAGTGCCCCGACTGCAAAAGATTAGAGACACAACTTGCTCGCATTTATAAACAGCGCAGCGATCTTTCAATTGTTGTTAAACACTTTCCACTTAATTTTGACTGCAACGACGAAATTGGGAGCATGAAACTTCATCCAAATGCTTGTTGGGCTGCCCGCGCCGCAGAAGCTGCATACATTCTTGGTGGTGAGAGTGGTTGGGAGCGCGTGCACACGTGGTTATTTGAGAACAAAGGATCGTTCACCGACGCAACACTTCCAGACGATTTGAGTGCGCTTGGGTTTAATCCAAGAGAATTTATTCAAACAATGACAAGTGAGGCTACGCTAATTAATGTTAAATCAGATGCTGTAGATGCTAAGGCGCTCGGCATTTGGTTTACACCAATGATTTTTATTAATGGTGTTGAGTACCTTTGGTACTACGGTGGACAAGATTCACTTGCTCGTGTTATTGAATCGGTTGGCGTGGCCATTGCTTCTGGTCGGTCTGCTGGAATTGCTCCACCATCTGCTCTTGAAAAATTAATCGAGGATTGGCGAGTTGCTAGAACGCGCGAATTTAAAGAACATGACAGGCTTGCTTGGAACGGGGAGGGGGCCGTTGAAATTATAATCTGGGGAGATTATCAAACAGAAACGACGCGAAAACTTGATAAGGTGATGAAAGAGGTGCTCGCCTCTGAAGAGAGGGCTACGTATTCATTTAAACATTTTCCAATTGATGGCGACTGCAACATTAAGGCAAAAAATTACAAAACACAATATGTCGGATCTTGTGCGATGGCAAGGGTGGTGGAGGCTGTTGATCTGTTGTGTGGCAATGAGGCAAGGTGGAAGGTTCACGATGCTTTTATGTTCGAACAACCATCGGTTGATTTAGATTCTCTTGCAGAAGTTGCCGCTTTGATATGTGATAATAGTAAAGAACTCATTATCTCGGTTGCATCGAGCCAAGATGTTGAAAGTCGCTTGCGCAGCGACATTCAATCCAAACTCTCTGTGTGGAGACGCAGTATGCCTGTGCTTGTTATTGACGGTCGCTTTGTCCCTCGGTGGGAGATGGAAGGCACAACTGCCAAAGAAACCATCCTACAAATGATTGACGAGGCTTCAAAATAACAAACGAGTAACTAAGGCGACCGGGTACGCCTAGTTGTAGATTGTAATGTTTGTATATGAGGTTTCTATTTTCAGCTCCCCGCTCTTGTAAATCGTCGTTGTAATATCACCATCAATACATGTCACAAATCTCTCTGTAAAGCGAGGAACAATCCATTCATCTTGAGAAAATCTTGTTTTGCTTGTTGATTGAATAAGTGCAATGGGTTTGAGTTTGTGGATAAGTGATTGTGCTTCGGTGGACCATTGACCGTGGTGCGGCATTTCAAGGACATCAACCTTTCCGATCGTTGATGTTAACAATCTCGCAATCGTTTTCTCGTTAATATCGCCGGTTAATAACACTGTTCTGCCTTTTGATTGTATAGAAACGACGACCGATGCTTCGTTTGATGATTCATAAGAAATGTTTTGATCTGGCCACAATGCCAAGATGGTTCCGTTGTTGGTTTTCATTGTCCACCCAGAAGTAATGTTGTGTACGGGGACGTTTTTTCCCTTAGCGGTTTGAATTATTTTATTAATAACTTTGGTTGGGTGCTGAATCGCGTAGGGCGTCATATATATTTCACGTATTGGAATTTCATTCAACAAATCTAAAATTCCTGAACAATGATCGAGGTCGTTGTGGGTAACTATTAACGCATCAATTGTTCTTGCTCCAATTTTTCTAAGGGTTGGTAGTACCCTGTTTAGACCAACATCCAAATTTGCTCGTGAACCCGCATCGACAACAATTGTCGCATTCGCATACCTGATAATGTGACATGTACCATGACCGACGTGTAGGGTTGTTATTTGCACGTACTGGGCGTTGTGGTTTCCAATAATATGAATAATAAATAAAATCGATATGCCCACTTTTAGTCTAACTCGGCCGCGCTTCAAAACAAAAAAAGCTAGCGTCAACATATATATCAATGTCATTAGAATATCTGGGCGTTGTATGTTCAAAAATCCAAACGGTATTTTTCCGTACTCTTGAGCCGACTCGATTGTGATCGTTGAGGTTTTGTGTAACAACCATCTGCACAATTCATCTACGCCCGGATGAACCCAGCCAACACTAAGCCTCGCTATTCCTATAATTAACAGTAGGCTAAGCAGAAAAACCCCGCCGACGCTGCTAATAAACCCAACTGGTGCAAGGGTGCCAAAAATGTGTGTGGTAAGTGGAACCGTGATTAACAAGGCGCAAAACCCAATGACCCATAGCGATGATATTTTATGTCTTGCTGTCTGAAAAATTGTGCCAAGTGGGTCTGGTGGACCAACCAGTTTCCATTGCATAGTCGGAAGAAGTAAATATAAACCGAAAACGACAGCAAAACTTAAAATAAAACCCACTTTTGTTATAACGCGTGGATCTACCCACAGTGCAACGAGTGCAACCATAGAAAGAATTCCAATGCCACCGAATCTTGCGCCCCTGATTTGTAAAACAGAAACGACACCAATCATCACAATCGCGCGGAACACTGGTGGCCGACCTTCGATAATGACAAACAGCACGAGTAATACGATCAGTGTTGATCCAAGGAACGCAATTTTTCCCATATGTAATACACGCACAAACATAAATACAATCGCGATAATAATTGCAACATGAAGACCGCTAATTGCAAGAATGTGTGACAAACCAGCCCTTCGAAAGATTTCTGAAAGGTCTTTCCACAACCCTCCTCTATCTCCAAAAAAAACTGCGGAAATTAGTGTGTTTTCTCTGTTTACAATTCCTTTTTTAATTCTTCTTTTGATTTCTTTTTCGATCTCAATACTCGGATCCTTGTTTTTTTGATTTAACTCTATAAGAGTTTCAAATGCGACGAATAATTTTGGTGTTTTAATGTTCCCATGTAACACACGTCGTATTTTTCCAATTGTTGTTATTTCATCACCTATTGTGATATCTGGAATTCCGTTTACTTCAACAATAAATAATCTTTCACCCAATACTTCTTTTTTATCGTGTTGTAAGTGTGCTAAAAGTTCAAATGTCGTAACGGGAAGCCTCTCGTCAATTTCTGATAACAAACCGTACGTTCGCATTCTTGTTGATGGGTTTGTCTGTACAACTCCCTGCACCTTTACCAAATCGCCGTCATTGATAACAACCCATGGAGGTGGGGTGTGATGTGGCTCGAAAAATGTTTTGGCGCAAAACAGCCCTGTTGTAGAAATAAGCAACATTGCAAACAAGCGCTTCTTACTTCCAAAACAGAGTCCTAAAACTGAAAATATAACCGTGGTCGCAAGGATAGTGGTCATCTCCACTATCAAATGTTTTTGTACTTTGAACCCTATCGCCGTTCCAACAATTCCCGCTACTGCTAAGAATAGAATTGGTGGAATTTGTATCGGGGGTGGCTTAATTTTAAGTTTGGCGAAGCGCATCGTCCTCATATTTTCCAACACAAATTACCCGCCCCTTACTTTTGTGACCATTTTTCTTTTTCACTCCAAAAGGCGCTACCTTCACCCCAAGGATATGATGGGTAGCATGACAGAGATCGTCGGACAGCAATCGGCAATAAAAACTGTGAAAGATGCATTGAATCATGGAAGATCGCACCATGCATGGATTTTTCAGGGTCCAGCGGGTGTTGGTAAATACACCACCGCCACCGAGTTTGCGCGGTACCTTATCTCGGATACAAAACCTAGAGACACTTTTGGTGTTGCCAACAATGTGTTTATACATAATGACCTTCACGTCATTCGCAAGGAAGATGCTGCGTGGTCTAAGAACGCTTCGCTTGCCAGAAGAAAACAAACCAATATTCCAGTTGACTTACTCCGGGAAAGAATGATTGGTGGGAGAACTTCTGATGATAGGGGTCACGATGCCATTGCTTTTAAAACTTCTGTCTGTGGAGGAAGCAAGGTTTTCATTATTGACGAAGCAGAACTGCTTGATGAAACCGCGCAAAACGCACTCTTAAAAACATTAGAAGAACCTCCAGTTGGTACTTTTATCATTCTGGTTACCTCAAGAGACGACCTATTGTTGCCCACAATTAAAAGTAGGTGTCAACCCGTAAACTTTTCTTTGCTAAGTCATGAAGAGATGAACCAATGGCTCTCTCGAAACACGTTTGGTGTTTCAAGCAACGATCTTCAGTGGTCAGTTAATTTTTCTTCTGGTTCGCCCGGTGATGTTAGTATTGCAATTGAAAGTAATCTTCCAGATCTTGCTCGTTCACTTCGTGGTTTCATTCGCGGTGTTGGAGGTTCAAAAACATTTCCATCTGCCGCAACTCTGATGATTGAGTACGCTGAATCTTTTGTGAAACTTCGGATCGATAAAAATTCTCTTTGTAGCAAAGAAGCTGCTAATAGGCAGGCTTTTTCTGTAATTTTACAACTTTTGGGCTTGGAGGTTCGCAGATTGCTTGGTGATAACAAAGAAGACTCTTTTGTAGCAATTCGCGCTGCGGCAATTCTTACGGATATTGAAAGTCAGGTGCGAACAAACATTTCGATTAAGGTGCTTCTAGAGTCGCTTGCTGTTCGATGGGTACATCTTTGTAGTGGAGACGCTACGCTGATGCCTGCGTAGTATGAACAATTCCACCGTATTTTTTTGCGTTTGATTTTGCACATATCAACACCACGGCTGCGCCAAAGAGCACCATGAAAACGCTCAATAATTGACCTCTTGAAAGACCAAAGATAATCGAGACGCCTTCGTCTGGCTGACGAAACGCTTCAGTCAAAATACGCAGCATTCCGTACATGATTAAAAACCAACCACACACAACGCCTGGTTATCTTGGAACAAGCCAAACTAAAATGAGAGATATAAGA
>ERZ813253.419-NODE-419-length-15264-cov-3.927198_pt1 | contig 15264 bp, 14 predicted proteins | sample MGYA00520893_ERZ813253 | MGnify/ENA primary metagenome ERZ813253 (study PRJEB31669, sample SAMD00080414) | marine metagenome | biome: oceanic hadal pelagic zone biome; feature: marine hadalpelagic zone; material: sea water | place: Pacific Ocean:Izu-Bonin Trench...
CAGATAAAGTCAGAGGTAAATTACAAAGACGGTAAGCAAGATGGTAAGTGGACTACGTGGCATGAGAATGATTGGATAATGTCAGAGCTAAATTACAAAGACGGCAAGCTACATGGCAAGTGGACTACGTGGCATGAGAATGGTCAGAAAAAAATGGAGGCTTATTACAAAGACGACAAGCAGGATGGCAAGTGGACTGTATGGTATGAGAATGGCCAGAAAAAATCACAGGAAAATTATAAAAATGGCTCACTTGTTGGTGAGTGGACTTGGTGGTATGAAGATGGCCAGATAGAGTTTAAGGGAAATTATAAAGACAGCAAACCAGATGGCAAGTGGACTTGGTGGTATGAAGATGGCCAGATAGAGGAAGAGGGAAATTACTTAAACGGCAGACTAGATGGCAAGTGGACTGTGTGGTATGAAAATGGCCAGTTATGGTATGAGGACAACTACACAAATGGCAAAAAAGATTTCAAGTGGCCTATGTGGGTATGGTTTGTTCCATTCGCTTTGATTCTTGTGTATGCAATTCGAAGAATTAAAGGACACCGTACTAGTAGCAAGAAAACTAGTGAAGAAAATCATGTAACTGACAAATTGGGTGTCCCCGTAAAAACTCCTAAGCATAGAATTAAAGGACACTACCAAAGAATTAAAGGACACTATAGGGCTGCGCTAATGGAGGTTGATGAACAAAGAATTAAAAGACACCATACTAGTAGCAAGAAAACTAGCGAAGGAAGCCATGTAACAGACGAATTAGGTCTCCCCGTAAAAACTCCTAAGCATGATGAGAGCAAAATCAAGGTCGGAGACGTCTTGCTAGGTGGGCTACTGGTTGGCTCTCTAACCTGTCTCTTATATCTTAGTGCCTTCGCTATACAGGCAAATGGTTTGGCATTGTTTTTCCCAATAGTGGCGTTGGGTGTTAAATGGGTCTGGCATCTGAAGGGGCGAAAACAAAGTCTTGTAAACCTTTTATCGGTCAACCTCGTCGCCTTTCTGGTAATAGCTGTACTTAGTTACGGGGCTGTGTTTGGAGCGCCTTCTGGAGCTGCCTTGTTTGGCTATTACATGAGTGCTACTGACGTTGTCTGGGTCTCTATGATTGGGGCCATTGTAGGTATAGTCGCGAGCTTGCCCTATGTAATATATCTATCATTTAAAAATAAATAACAATCCTTAACTAACTATCTCTACGGTTATATCTAAACATTAGGTTCAACAGTTAGCCGGCTGTCGGTTATAGTCTGGCTTTTTTCTTCACCCCTCCGTTGACGCGCTTCTGGGCTACTGTGGGGTACTTTGTGCTTAAGACAAGATTGTGCGTTAAATAATAAACTGGGGTGGGCGCCCCTTGGTATATAGACAAAAAGAATGTGAGAATGAGGGTGAATTCTGAGGTGTTCTAGGGTGATATACCGGTTGATACGTAGCACCGTGCGAGCCAAACCGGGGATGACACAAATAGTTGTTATATAAGCCCTTGTTTATTAGTGAATTATATTAAGTAATGCTTGTCAATACTCGAAATTCCTTCGCATGTGAAAACGAGATACAATCACATACCGTGAAATTCTCCGTATGGGACCCCCTTGTTTGGGAACTAACGGACACAAAAAAGTGCAATTACAGTGCACTTAGCCTACAAATTAGAAAGAAATACAAAGAAGCAAAACACCGAAATCTAATTGGCAATAAGAACTATGGTAAGAAATTGAGTCGGTGTAAATAATGCAAAAGAGTGCACTTTTTTCAAAGGATAGGATTTACAGATACTCTCTATGTAGAATATGGGACGAATCTAAACCTTATGTATTATTTATTGGTTTAAATCCATCTACTGCCGATGAAAATAAAGACGACCCCACTATCAGGAGATGCATTAATTATGCAAAATATTGGGGTTATGGCGGATTAAAGGTGGCAAATCTGTTCGCATATAGAGCAACACTACCAACAGATTTGAAGCAGGCTAAAAACCCTATAGGTGCAGATAACGATAAGCATATTAAGCAATTGTCTGCTAATGCTGAGATAACAATTGTTGCCTGGAGTAATGATGGCTCTTACTTGGATAGAGATAAAGGTATATTAGGACTGATTAAAAACCCAATGTGTTTAAATATTAATAAATCTGGGCAACCATCTCATCCTTTATATCAGAAGAAGAGTCTAATTCCACAGCCGTACAACTTCATTCAACAACCTTTGATAGAATAATGGCTTAACTCGAGAGAGAACAATGAAGCTAGAGTCTTTGAATTTTATCTGGGAGATGAAAAAAAACACGGAGAGGAGAAAATCTACTATCAGTCCGGCTCTCTTAACTCTATTTCTTATTACCTCAATGGTCTTCCTGATGACATCATAGAAGTTTATTATGAAGACAGCTCTTTAATGATTCGAATGTTTTTTAAGAATGGACTGAAGGAAGGCAGAGCTGTTAGGTATTATCAAAGCGGACAACTACAGCGTGAAAAGTATTACGAGAATGATGTCGAGGTTGGTGTGTCTTTAATTTGGTATGAGGACTGCACGTTGTCTGAAAGAACTGTTTATGAAGATGGTAAGATAATAAGCCAAGAGCGGTATAAGGAATATGGCACTCCTTATTATGAACCGAGGATTGTCACTGATTTAAATTAAGGGGCTTTGGGGTGAAACTCAATGAGTTAATTGTTGGCAGTAAGTACACAAATAGTGATATTTGTAATGTATTCCTTTGCTCTCCTCAAGGCGGGATGAGGCGTTCAAAAAGAACGAATACTCTTGTACTAATAGCAGACCATATTAAGTCAATATACGATGATAGATGGCTTAATGACAAACTTTACTATACCGGGATGGGCTCTGAAGGAAATCAAGCTCTTAAAGGCAATCAAAATATTACACTCTATGAATCTAACACGAACGGGATTGGGGTTCATCTATTTGAGGTATTTAAGAAAAGAATATACACGTACATTGGGAAGGTGCAATTAGCCGATGAACCCTTTCAAGAGAAGCAAGACGATGCTTCTGGACACTTGCGACATGTCTGGGTATTTCCTTTGCAGCTAATAAATGAAGCCACACCAGTTACAAGGGTTGAGCTTGAGAGGGTATTTAAAGATGAGTTTAAAGAGTCTCGACAACTACCTATGGAAGAGCTAAAGAAAAGAGCCAATCAAACGTCCAGACACCCAGGCAGCAGAGAAGCAACATCAAGGGTTTACCAAAGAAGCCCCTATGTGGTTGATTTTACATTGAGGCGGGCGGATGGTAGATGTGAGCTTTGTGAGCAACCGGCCCCATTTAACAAGCCAAGTGGAGAACCCTACCTAGAAGTACACTACATACACCACCTAGCAGACGGTGGAGAGGATACAATAGAAAATGCGGTAGCCTTGTGTCCAAATTGTCACCGAATGATGCACTCTTTAAAGAGAAAGAGCGATATAGATATGTTGATATTGGCAAACAAAGCAGGTAGTACAAACTGAGGCGCATTATGAGAAAAGCTAGCAATTCAGGCAAGAGATTATGTCGCAGAGTTATTAAGCAATGCTGATGAAATCTTGCTGGTTAATATTGAACGTGGAAAGTACTTCAGAATTCTGGCAGTGGTTATGATTGATGGCGTTAATCTTGCGGACTTGTTGATAGCAAATGGCTAGTTTGCTCCAACTGCCACAATCGCATGTTTCGCATCTGTTGATTGTTTTAAAAAAATACGATAGTGATATTTACCCAGCATAAAAAAATGTCTTTTTACCGCATAAAAAATGACTATGTAAGAACTCTAATAATTGAGACATTGCAACAATTAAAAAGTTAATATTGACACATTTAAGTGAACATTAATTAAAGAAAATATGGTGATATATTTTAAATAATAGGTGGTAATAATGGGTGGATTTTGGTCTTGTAAACACACATGGAAGCGTAGCGCAAATAACACCAAATGGTGTTTGATTGGTTGTTCGATAGGTGATTTTGGTACGATTGCACTTATGCAGGACAGTGGCTATTCAGTGTTTTTTATTTTTGCACTTGCCATGTTTAACGGCATTGTCACCAGTATTATTCTTGAAACTATTATCCTTATGCGTCAATCGATAGCGTTAAAGTTGGCTTTTAAAACAGCAGTGGGTATGAGTCTTATTTCCATGCTGTCAATGGAGGTGGCAATGAATTTGGTTGACTATATTATTACTGGTGGTGCAATCTTTATGTGGTGGGTGCTACCAATTGCACTTTTTTTTGGTTTTATTACACCTTGGCCTTACAATTATTGGCGTCTTAAAAAATTTGATAAAGCATGTCATTAGGCGCTCCAGAAAAGTCTTAAGCGTGAATATATAAGAAATAAAAATAGCGACCTTTTTCCTTCTTTTCCATAAGGGTGCATACTGGGTTGAAATTGATAATGAGGGATTGTTATGAGAAAATTGCAGGATTGGCTTGATGCTTATGGTGAAAGCCACCAGAACCCTACAAATAAATTGATCCACTGGATATGTGTACCGGTAATATTTTTCAATGTTATCGGATTATTTGCGTCCATACCTCATGAGTTAATAGCATCGAGTTTAGCCTCAGCGAAAGATTGGTATGAGCCTTATATAAATTATGGATCTGTAGTGGTCTTGTTTGGAGTTATATTCTACCTTCGTTTGTCCTTTAGTATGACCATTGGGGTTTTAGCATGGTCCGTATTTTGTTTGTGGGGTAATGAGCAGCTTTCTCATTTAGAACTTGGGGGGCAGGTGATTCCATTGTGGCAATCATCCATGGTATTGTTTGTACTTGCTTGGATTGGGCAGTTTATTGGGCACAAAATAGAGGGTAAAAAGCCTTCATTCCTTGAAGATCTCCAGTTCTTGATGATAGGTCCTGCATGGCTAATTGGGTACATTTATAAAAAATTGAAAATCAGGTATTAATGAGATTCTATTGGAACTAATAGATTAATATGCCAGCCCTAATGGACCAGCTTGGTGAGCCTAGCTTTAGACGCTGGGGCTTTCCGATTGCGCTGCTACAACTGTTATACACACGCTCACACACGGTGAAATTTGGGCTTGATCTGGCTTTAAGGGTACATACTAAGCTCAAATTGATGCAGACCTCTTTTGTGAAAATACTACTATTATTGTTCCTTGGCTGCGCAAGTATTGCTTATGCTGATACAAGCGAGCCATTTCTTGAGGGAATCAAAGATGTGGTAAAGCTGGACTTCTCTGATGGGAGTAGGTATGAGGGACAGGTTAAAGAATGCTTAATTGGTGGTAAGAAAACCATGTGTTTTGAAGGCATGGGTGTTTATACTTCTCTAACTGGGTATCGCTATGAAGGCGAGTTCAAGGACAATAAGCCCAATGGTCAGGGTCTGTTTAGCTCACCAAGTGGTAAACACTACCAAGGCGGTTTTAAGGACGGAAAACTCAATGGCTATGGCGTTATGATATACCCAGACGGCAGTCGCTATGAAGGTCAGTTCAAGGATGATAAACGCCACGGACAAGGGATTATGATCTATTTAGACGATGGCAGACGTCTGGAAGGAGAGTTTAAAGAAGATGTGTTTATTGGCGGTTAATGCACTTGTTTAACGGTGTTCCCCGCATGCAATAAACTTGCAAATAGTCCTTACTTTTCCTTCAACAAGTGCATTTTCTGGCAGTCAAATTATCGAACTTTTTTATGTCAATACTTTAATTATATTAGCTACAGTGTTGGGTTTATCTGGTCTGTTATTTGACCGGGGCTAGCATAAAAGCGCCACAATCCTTTTTTTGGTGGTGATAATAGGCTTTATGAGTCCTTCCGATTTAAGTACGATAATAAAATGAATTCAAGGAAAACGATCCAGTCAGCTAGAGCTATTCAAACATTATGCAAATAAAAAACTGCCACAATATTGATGATTTTCGTACAATGGCGAAAAGCCGCATTCCATCCCCCTTGTTTCATTATATTGATGGTGGTGCAGACGATGAATCCACACTTAGGCGTAATACCAGTGCATATGATGAGTGCGACCTAATCCCCAACGGCTTGGCAGATGTTGCCAATATCGACCTCTCAACCATCATATTGGGTCAAAAAGTTAGCTCTCCCTTATTCCTCGCACCGACAGGGATGAACCGCTTATTTCACCACGACGGTGAGCGCGCAACCTCTCTTGCTGCTGAAAAATATGGGTATTACTACAGCCTTTCAACCTTATCATCGGTCAGCATCGAAGAGATTGGCGCATTGACCAACAACCCAAAAATGTTCCAAATTTACATCCATAAAGACCGAGGACTGACCTATGAGCTAATTGAGCGTTGCAAAAAAGCAAAATTTACATCACTATGTCTCACTATTGATACCATAGTCGCCGGTAATAGAGAGCGCGACTTACGAACAGGCATGACCATGCCGCCTAAATTCACCCCGGCCGGCTTACTAAGCTTCGCCACGCGTCCACGTTGGGTGTACAACTATTTCACCCATGCAGCATTTAAGCTTGCCAACTTAGAAGGTAGAACCGAAAAAGGTAGTAAAGAATCCTTGTCGGTTATTGACTATATTAACTCACAATTTGATACTAATCTGTGTTGGGAAGATGCTCAAAAAGCGATTGAAGCATGGGGTGGTCCGTTCGCTATAAAAGGAGTAATGTCGGTTGGGGATGCCAAACGCTCTGTCGATATTGGCGCCAGTGCCATTATGATTAGCAACCATGGTGGTAGGCAATTAGATTGCAGCCCTGCACCGTTTGACTTATTGAGTGATATCGTTGATGCGGTGGGTGGCAAGATAGAAATCATATGTGATGGGGGGGTAAGGCGCGGAACACACGTTCTTAAAGCACTAGCACTGGGTGCTGATGCATGCTCAATTGGTCGACCATATTTATACGGATTAGCCGCAGGCGGACAAGCTGGCGTTGAAGCTGTATTGTCCAAGTTTGAGGCCGAACTGAAACGCAATATGTTGCTTATGGGTATCAATAAGTTATCACAACTTGATAGCTCTAAAGTCCGCAGAAGGTAGTTCAATAAATACGCGGGGCTACATTTAATTAAAAACCACGCATTATCATGGTCTCTTCAAGGGAATTATGCGGTAATTGATGCGCTGTAACAAGCATATTAGTATTTCAAATAAAGACAGTCTGGGCATTACAGTGCAAGCCTTGCGCAATTTAGTGAGGGCGACATGGTATCGCCGCTGGATGTGACTACCACTGCCAACGAAGAACCGGATCACGGATTGGATATTGGGCTTTTTACTGATAGTGAAACGAATTACGGCTTAGAGTACGGTTTTGGTACCCAGCCATTCGGAAATCCCAACTTAGAATACGGCACACAAGCCCCATTTCACATGGGTTTTTATCATGAATCATCTATTGTTTATGCCTTGGGCGGGTTTCTAAAAGAGACTTATCCTGAATATCGTATTCAGCTTTATAAACAGCTTGCAGAATTTTCCTTTAAAAACGGGCACGACTATTGGGGTTGGCGTTTTATGGGCTGGGGTTTGCACTATATTGGTGATTTTTCAAACCCATATCATGTTACGCCCTTACCGGGGAACAGTACCATAAATACTTTGTGGATTGGTTTACAAGGCATGATAGGCTTTTCGCAGGCGCAAATGGACGCCATACAGTTGGTTTCTAATCGCCATACGGCCTTAGAAGATTTTCAGAGTCTGGTAATGAACCAAGCCTACATTGAAAATAATTATCAGCACCCAACGATTCAAGCTCTTAACGTGCCTGAAAATGTTCGTGAATATCAGCCTAACCATATTATTTCCGTGATTTCAGAATTGGCTTATTTAAAAGCCCAATATATATACGATGTACTGGCGCAGACCATGCCTAACACGCTTGTCAATGATGTCACGGTTGAGTATTCACAATTAAAGGTGAAAGACAAATTGGTTGATATGATAAGAGAGAAATCGGGCAAAGAGGGATTGGATGTACTGGTCAGTGCTATTGCTGATTTGTTAAATGATTTTTCTCATAATGGCGCCTCCTATGTGAGAGCTATTTTAGCGGCAGACTAGTTTTTTTCTTAGTTGGTAATAACCTAAATAATGGCTAAAATATTACTGCTCTCAATGGTGAGTAATTTTTTGCATCAGAAAGTTGTTAATAAACAAATACTTGCAAATACCTGACAATAAGGGTAGGATATTACCTAACACTCGCAAGAGTACGTATTGCACTTCTTTATATCTTGGATCCTCTCTCCTTGTGAAGAAGTTTTTTTTCAAGTGGTGAGTGTTTTAATTGCAAATTAGTAATGGTTATTCTCCTAGTATGTGTGCAATTACTTAGCTCTGCGTAACACTCTTTGCGCAGGGCTTTTTCATGCATAATTACTCAATAAGATGGGTAAATAAAAAATGGCGTTATCAGCTAAAAAAAATTATTCCAATGACTTGGAGGCCGGCTTTGAAATCGCGGATGATTTCGTCGGATTTGATCAGAAGAATGATGTTTTTCGCCGATCTTGGTGGGACGATACTATTAAAAGTGAAAAAACAAAACTGTTCTATGCCACTTATAGTGAGCCCTTAAAAACTTGGCGTAAGGCAGATGGTTTTACACAAAAAGATTTCGCCCTAAGAAACGCATCTTGGCATGTGAGTGATATATTGACTGAAATCAACAAGAAAGATGACCGAAGAGAAGGATTCTCAGATGCATTTACCCTGCAAACAGCAGTTGCTGATAACAAAATTGACATGGGTACAGAGCAACAGGCAAGTGATGAAATAAAGAAAATAACATTAGAATTTGGTGCTGGACTTGTCGGTATAACCGGCTACGATAACCGTTGGGAGTACAATCGTAAATTCAGCGACATGAGCGCAACTTCAAGGCCTGCCGAAATTCCTGAAACATTAAATAATGTTATTGTTGTTGCGCAGCCTATGGACTACGAATTGGTAAGAACGGTTCCTTCTGCTCTGAGCGGCACCGCAACTGGGTTGGGCTATTCTCATGATGCTCTTGTTGTGATTTCGCTAACACAATACATACGCAATCTTGGTTATGAGGCAATAGGCAGCATGAATGACACATCTCTGGCAATACCTTATGCGATTAAGGCGGGCTTGGGTGAATATGGCAGGCACGGTTTGTTGATTACTCCGAAGTATGGTCCCCGAATTCGTCTGGGGAAAGTTTACACAAACCTACCTTTGGCGCACGATCAGCCCATTAATTTCGGTGTCAAAGAGTTTTGTGAGATTTGCAGACGCTGTACCAAGGCGTGCCCTGTGAAAGCTATCCCAGACGGCCCACCGTCAGAGGTAATTCATAACCAGTCAAATATTCGTGGCGTTACTAAATGGTCTGTAGATGGTGAAAAGTGTTTTGGATTTTGGACAGCACAAAACAGCGATTGTTCCATTTGTATACGTGTATGTCCCTACAACAAAGACTATTCCCGCTGGCTTCATCGATTGGGCCTCCGCCTTGCCGGCACAAGATTACGCCACTTTATGCTCTGGCTTGATGTTCAGCTAGGCTATGGAGAACGGCAAAAATCCACCTTATGGTGGCAGGGAGCTCGAGAAAAACTCCTGGTCAGATTTGTCAATATCTTCTCCAGTAAGCAGTGCAAATAATGATTATTTAATGACTCAGCAGGCCTTCTCTGCGGAGCACTAATCAAGGTTAATAATTAACAACATTGCTTAACTTACTCGAGCAATCTGCAGCTTCTCGTGTTATTATTTGTTTAACTAGTTACTAGCTCTATTGAAGTGCCACCTGGTGCTATGGATTTAACAACACCTGCGCTATTATTTCCAGCAATTTCATTGTTGTTCCTTGCCTATACCAATCGCTTTTAGACACTGGGTTTGTTGATCCGTCAGATCAATAAAGACACTACAGATACCAACAGCAGTCATACTCATGAGCAGCTACAAATCCTCAAAAAACGCATTACCTATGTTAAGCAGATGCAAACCTGTGGTATTGTTAGTTTTATTCTTTGTGTATTTTCGATTTTTAGCTTGTTTATGAACTACGAGTTGCTTGGTATTTATTTATTTATTTGGTTTGAGTTTAGTTGTGCTGGTTGGCTCTTTGATGTTTGCCTTGATTGAGACCCTTTTGTTAAACAGGGCTTTGATGATAGAGCTTTACAACAGGTCTAGATTAAAGCAATAAGCTTCCAATAAGAAAAATTAGTCCATATTGGACTCCAAAAAGGGTATATTCGCTACCAATTTAGACTGTATTGTGTGAATTTTGCTCAAAGCTGTTAAGCTCGTCTCGAAGTTACTAATACTATCCCTTGCCCTGAGCTTGCTCAACACCGTATTTGCTGATTTCAGAGAAGGCCTTGACGCCTACAACAAGGGTGATTACGAGACCGCGTATAAGCAGTGGAAACCCTTGGCTAAAGCGGGTGATGCCGAAGCGCAATACAATCTGGGCTTTATGTATCGTCGGGGCGAAGGTGTTAAACAAGACGATGAAAAAGCGGCTTATTGGTATCGACGAGCTGCCGACCAAGGTGACGCTAAGGCTCAGACTTATTTGGGCTTGCTATACACTTTTGGCAAGGGCGTTGGTCAAAATTATCAGCAAGCGGCTTATTGGTATAAAAAAGCAGCCGATCAAAGTGTAGTTAAAGCGCAAAATACCTTAGGCGAAATGTATTACTACGGCATAGGCGTGATGCAAGACTATCAGAGCGCCTTTAAGTATTACAGCGCCTCTGCCCAGCAAGGTGACGCTGAAGGCCAGTACACATTGGGTGTGATGTACGAGCACGGCAAGGGCGTTGCTCAAGATTACCATCAAGCGATAAGCTGGTATTTGAAAGCAACAGAACAGCAATATGCTAGCGCTCAGTACAGTTTAGCTGTGATGTATTACAACGGCAGAGGTGTTGCCAAAGATATGTCCAAGGTCAAGTACTGGATTCGTCAAGCTTATGAAGGCAACGATAGTAAAATCAGTAAGATTGCTGGAGAGACCTGGAGCGCACTAGAGCTCTGGCAATATTGACAATACCCAAAAGGCTGAATAGCCAATTTGCCAACCCTCTTTCACTTTAAAATAATTACATATTTACGCTCAAAGAGTATAATTTTCGTAGAAAAACAGATGCTAAGGCACTGTTTAACTCAACTTTATTATGCATCATTTTTATCGTCTTTAAGTAATCGTATTGTTGAATGAAGTCATTTAGCTCAATTTTACGCCTGGCGCTAATCGTATTTAGCTTGCTGTTTATCTCTGCTGCGTCAATGGCTGACGAGATTCGCATTGCTGTTGCCAGCAACTTTATTGGTACGATGAAGATTCTTGCCAATGAGTTTGAGAACAACACAAAACACCGAGTGATTTTGATCCCCGGTTCAACGGGAAAACACTACGCTCAAATCGTCAACGCTGCGCCTTTTGATTTGTTCTTTGCTGCGGATTCTGATAAGCCTGAATTATTGGACACGCAAGGCTTGATCGAGCCAAACTCAAGATTCACCTACGCGATAGGGAAGTTGGTTTTGTGGAGCCCTCTTGAGAATATTGTTGATTCGCAGGGCGAAGTTATTGCAAATCATAATTTCCTTTACTTGGCGATTGCCAATCCTAAGTTAGCGCCATACGGCAGGGCGGCTGAAGAAGTAATCAGAGCAATGGGTTTGTGGGAAGCCATTCAGGGCAAACTTGTGCGTGGGGAGAATATTGCTCAAACTTATCAATTTGTCGCCAGTGGTAATGCTCAGTTGGGTTTTGTTGCTCACTCTCAAATATTGAAAGCAGGTGAGGTAATAAAAGGCTCGCACTGGAAGGTGCCTGAGGCGTTGTACTCGCCGATTGAACAGCAAGCTGTCTTGCTAAAGAATGGCGATACTGCCAAGGAATTTTTAGTTTATGTAAAAAGTGATGAAGCGCTGGAGATTATTCAAAGTTTCGGGTATGGTGTGCCATAAGGAGTCTTTGAGCTATTTATGCTAAATGAATTTGATCTTTCCGCTCTAATAGTCACGCTGAAATTAGCAAGTGTTAGCACACTGATTTTGCTGATTATTGGCACACCGGTTGCGTGGTGGCTGGCTAATACAAGATGGAAATTGAAAGCCTTGATTGAGGCATTGATCGCCTTGCCATTAATTCTACCACCGACGGTACTAGGGTTTTATTTACTTATCAGTCTTGGGCCACACGGGCCAGTGGGTGGCTTGATGCAGTGGCTTGGTGCACAGCCGCTAGCATTTACTTTTGCAGGTCTGGTGATTGGTTCTGTTATTTATTCTATGCCTTTTGTAGTTCAGCCTTTGCAAAATGCATTTTTAGCGATTGGTTCTCGACCGCTGGAGGTAGCAGCAACTCTGAGGGCCACACACCTAGATCGCTTCTTCACCATTGTAATGCCATTGGCGCGCACGGGGTTTGTTACTGCTGCAGTTTTGGGTTTTGCACATACGGTTGGCGAGTTTGGTGTTGTACTGATGATTGGTGGCAACATTCCCGGTGAGACACAGGTTCTTTCCATTGCGATTTATGACCATGTTGAGGCTTTAGAGTACGGTAATGCGCACTGGCTTGCGGGCGGTTTAATGTTGACGTCTTTTGTGATGCTGATTGTTGTTTATAGTCTGAATCGTCGTTTTTCATTACTGCAAAGGAGTGACCAATGACGATTGAGTGTCGGTTTAATATCACTCGCCCTAACTTTGTCTTAGAGGTTGACTTATCTATCCCTTCGAAAGGTGTTACCGCCGTTTTCGGCCCTTCAGGTTCCGGCAAAACAACGTTTCTGCGGGCACTAGCAGGACTGGAAAAAAACATTGGTTACTTGAGCGTTGGTGATGTCGTCTGGCAGGACGACAAATGCTTTGTGCCGACACACAAACGTTCAATCGGCTATGTTTTTCAGGAGGCCAGCTTATTCGAACATCTCAATGTAAAGGGCAACATTGAATATGGCTTTAAGCGCTCGACTGATGCCAATCAATCAATCATGCAAAGAGCGATAGAATTGCTGCAGATAGAGCATTTGCTTGATCGTGGTGTAGGCCAGTTGTCCGGCGGAGAGCGCCAACGAGTAGCCATTGTTAGGGCATTATCACTTGCTCCAGACATGCTGTTGATGGATGAGCCACTTGCCTCATTGGACGACAAACACAAAAAAGAAATATTGCCATTCTTAGAGTTGTTGCATGGTGAATTGGAAATTCCGATGATTTATGTTAGCCACTCTATTGATGAGGTTGCCCACCTTGCCGATCATTTGATTCTGCTTGATGAAGGCAGTGTTGTTGGCAATGGTGAAACAGCAGAGATGCTAACTCGACTTGATTTGTCGCTCAGCCGCGGTGAAAGAGCCGCCTCACTTATTTATGCAAAAGTTGGTGAGCATGATGAGAATTACAATTTAACCTATATTGATTTTTCTGGCGGCCGATTCACTGTAGCTAGAAAGCAACTGCCGGTGGGTAGCAATGTGCGTCTCAGAATTGAGGCACGTGATGTGAGCTTGACGACACAGCGCCAAGATGAGACCAGTATTTTGAATATATTGCCGGTGATTGTTGATGAAATTGCCGATGAGGGAGATGCGCAAGTTATGGTACGATTGCGTGTTGGTGAGGATTTATTGCTCTCTTGTATTACGCGAAAATCAGGTGAACTGCTGAAGTTGCAGTCTGGAAAAGAAATATACGCGCAAATAAAGAGTGTTGCCTTATTGTAATCATTGGATATGCTAATGACTAGAGAGCCAAAATACTGGATAGTATTGTTAATCGGCTTGCTTGGTTTGGCGTTATTACCGACTTTACAACATCCATTAATAAAGACTTGGCTGCGGGTTTGTATCTCAGAGACACGCTTATTCGTCTGTTTGCTTACTTTACGATTTTGACCAATATCTTTGTTGCTGTGGTTGCGACTATTTGTGGCTTATTTCCTAATTCACGCTGGGGTAGGGTTTTTGCTTCGCCCAAGGTATTTGGCTGCGTTGTCACTTCGCTTGTGTTGGTAGGTATTGTTTTTCATATCATACTGAGAGATGTTTATGATCCTGATGGCATCAAAGCTCTTGCAAATTACCTTAACCACTACTTTACGCCCGCAGCAATGTTGGTTTACTGGTTGACCTTCCCAACAAAGCAACCAATGTCTTTATCAGTTCCTGTGTATTGGGTTATCTATCCAATCCTATATACGTTTTATATCACTATACGAGGGGAGTTAATAGGTAATTATCCTTACTTCTTTCTTGATGTGAATGAACTGGGTTACCCTCAGGCGATTATTAACGCTTTGGTTTTATTTCTTATTGTTTTTACTATCGGTTACATTGTCCGTTGGGGGGTAAAACATAGGTCTCGACGCCAAGACCTTGTTGCTGAAGGCCTAGCAATAACCGCAGGAGAATTATGGTATTTAAAGCGTGCTGAGTGTGCGCTTAATGGCGTCTTTCCAGCCTGAGAGTTTTTGTTGTCTTAGTTCTTCAGACATTTCAGGCACAAAGCGAGTCTGTCTTTTCCATGTGTTGGCAAAATCCTCAGGTGAAGGGTAGAAACCTATATGCATGCCAGCCAGATAGGCCGCACCCAAAGCGGTTGTTTCTAGATTATGAGGGCGATCAATAACTACGTTTAGAATGTCAGAGAGTCTTTGCATTGTCCAATCGGATGTCGCCATGCCGCCATCAACTCTAATCACTGAAGTGTGGGCATCTTGCCAGTCATCGGTCATTGCAGTTAATAGGTCAGCACTTTGATAACAAACTGACTCAAGCGCTGCTTTTGATATCTCAGCGGCACCTGTATTGCGCGTTAGACCAAATAAAGCGCCACGGCAGTTGGCATCCCAATAGGGCGCACCGAGGCCAACAAACGCCGGTACTAAATAAACCTCTTGCTCGGAATCTGCCTGCAATGCCAACTCCTCGGATTGCTGTACTGAATCAATTATTTTTAAACCATCTCGAAGCCATTGTACGGCAGCACCGGCAATAAAAATGGAGCCTTCAAGCGCATAGGTCGGGGTGTTATTTAGCTGGAAGGCGATGGTGGTTAGTAGTTTGTTGTTTGAGCTAACTGCCTTTTTGCCAGTATTGAGCAGTGTAAAACAGCCGGTGCCATAAGTGGACTTCACCATGCCTGGCTCGAAACATGCCTGGCCAACTAGGGCCGATTGCTGATCCCCAATTAAACTCGTTATTGGTATTGTTTTGCCAAAAATATCATTATCGGTATGGCCAAAGTCGTCGGCAGAATCACGGACGTTTG
>ERZ813253.420-NODE-420-length-15242-cov-4.161826_pt1 | contig 15242 bp, 9 predicted proteins | sample MGYA00520893_ERZ813253 | MGnify/ENA primary metagenome ERZ813253 (study PRJEB31669, sample SAMD00080414) | marine metagenome | biome: oceanic hadal pelagic zone biome; feature: marine hadalpelagic zone; material: sea water | place: Pacific Ocean:Izu-Bonin Trench...
TATTTGAGGGAAAGACTTACACCAGCAGCTACCAGAACCTGCGCCACAATGCAAACTTTCGCCACAAACGGAACAAGGAGTTGAACGCATGAGTTTGGTTGTCTTAAAAAAATTGAATTTTGACATTAAAGTCAAAACAATGCAATCAAAATAAAAATAGCTCTTAAAACATCACTGAGGAAGGTTGAATCTTCCTCAAAGAGATCTAATTGTTGTCATTTTCAAACAAAAATGACCTATTTAAAGCTGTTTTTTGCCTTAAATCGGCGCTAAGTTGAGAAGATTTCGGAAATAATTGAAAAAAACAATTATGAAGAATGAGGAAAAACCGGCTTTCCCTAAAGTAACAAAAGATCAGAAATAATTAAAATGAGGGATTAGGCCGATAATTCTTTATAAGTCTCACTAAATGCAGTAATTGCTTTGTCTAAATCATCTTTAGAATGAGCGGCTGAAATTTGCGTTCTGATTCTCGCCTTACCCTGAGCCACAACAGGAAAGAAAAAACCAATGGCAAAAATACCACGCTCGAGTAATTTCTTACTCATTGTTTGCGCTAATTTTGCATCGCCAAGCATCACCGGCACAATTGGGTGATCGCCGTCGTCAACATCAAAGCCGGCTTCCTTCATACCTTTGCGGAAATAATGAGTATTTTCTTCTAAGCGGTCTCTGAGTTCAGTTGAGTCAGATAGCATTTCTAATACTTTAAGAGAGGCTGCACAAATTGAAGGTGCCACAGAGTTCGAGAACAAGTAAGGCCGAGAACGCTGTCTCAACATATCAATAATTTCTTTTCGACCAGAAGTATAACCACCCGAGCCGCCGCCCAGCGCCTTACCAAAAGTGCCGGTGATAATATCAACACGATCCATCACATTGCAATACTCGTGCACACCACGACCGGTCTTACCCATAAAGCCTACCGCATGACAATCGTCATGATGAACCATGGCGTCATACTTATCAGCCAAATCACAGATTTTATCAAGCTGTGCCACGGTGCCATCCATCGAAAACACGCCGTCCGTGGTAATTAAAATACGCCTTGCGCCACCAGCTTTGGCTTCAATTAGTTTTACCTCAAGATCCACCATGTCGTTATTGTTATAGCGGAAACGTGCCGCTTTACATAAGCGCACACCGTCAATTATGGAGGCATGATTCAACTCATCAGAGATAACCGCATCGTCTTTGCTTAGGATGGTTTCAAACAAGCCAGTATTAGCATCAAAGCAAGTGGCATAAAGAATGGTATCTTCCATGCCGAGAAATTCTGTCACTTTACTTTCCAGTGTTTTGTGAATGCTTTGGGTGCCACAAATAAAACGCACCGACGAGAGACCAAAACCCCAGTCACTAAAGCTGTCTTTCGCTACTTGAATGACATCAGGATTATTTGCCAGACCAAGGTAGTTGTTAGCACACATATTAATAACTTCTGCGCCACCCTCTAGAGTAATGTGATTTTTTTGATCTGAAGAAATAACACGTTCTGTTTTCCACAGACCTGCTGCTTCAATTTCTGCTAAATCCTTTTGTAATCCTTCTTTTGCACTTTTATAACTCATGGTTTAATCTTCCCAGGTAAGTATGACTTTGCCCGATTGACCTGAACACATCACATCAAAACCTTTTTGGAAATCAGTATAATTATATTGATGGGTGATTATTTTCTCAAGCGGCAAGCCGCTTTGCACCATCATTGAGCCCTTGTACCACGTTTCAAAAATCTCACGACCGTAAATACCCTTTATCTGCAAGCCCTTAAATACCACCAAATCCCAGTCGATACCAGAACCTGACGGCATAATAGCAAGCATCGCAATCTTACCACCGTTGATCATTTTCTGAAGCATGTCAGCAAAGGCGTGTGGCGAACCCGACATCTCCAGCCCAACATCGAAACCCTCAAAAATACCTAAATTATTCATAAACTCAGTTGTGATTTGGTCTTTTTCTATATTAACCGGAATAGCTTTTGGCGCCACCTCTTTGACAAGATTAAGGCGATACTCATTAAGATCAGTAATCACCACATTACGAGCGCCGGCGTGAAGGGCCACCATGGCCGCCATAATGCCAATCGGCCCTGCACCAGTAATGAGTACATCTTCACCCAACATATCAAATGAGAGTGCGGTATGTACAGCGTTGCCATAAGGATCAAAACAAGCAAGAAGCTCAGTTGAAATGGGTTGGGCTGGTTTGAAAACATTTTCCGCAGGCACAGAGATGTACTCAGCGAAAGAGCCTGTACGATTAACACCAATACCAATCGTGTTCGGGCAAAGATGCTTACGACCACCCAAGCAGTTACGGCATCTACCGCAAACAATGTGACCCTCAGCAGAGACCACATCACCAATATTCAGGCCTTTGACACTACCACCCATTTCAGCAACAACACCAGCAAATTCATGGCCCGTTGTCATTGGCACCGGAATTGTTTTTTGCGCCCAGGTGTCCCAGTTATAAATATGAACATCGGTACCGCAAATTGCGGTTTTTTGGACTTTAATAAGAACATCATTATTACCGACTTCTGGCATAGATACATCTTCTAACCAAATACCTTTTTCTGCATGACTCTTAACTAATGCTTTCATTGAGTGACCCCTTGTTTATTACATCGAACATTTAATACGCCATGAACGGCTGAATATATGAGGTGACTATTTTAATTAATGTCACTTTGTACTGTGGATTTATTTTGCTACACATATTTAATGATAATTCAATTAAAATCAAAAAATATTATCCATTTCACTGGCCAAACCTTCCTAGAGTCTCCACCCAATAGGATTTAGAATACTTTGCATAATTTAGGAAAATTACAGATTTTTTGATACATTTCCTTGACTTACAGGCTACCCTCCAACACTGTCAAGTGCTAGTGCTAGTTATGAATAAAGCCTAATAATAGTGGATTTTAATAGATCATTTTGGTTCTTATATAGCATTTATACACTCAGTTTTATTTGGTATCATCTATGATTAGATAATCTGACATATGAATTTATCACACAGGATAAAGAATGAGACTAAATAAAGCATCAATTGCCCTAACATTATCATTAGCGATTTCAGGCATGGTTCAAGCTGGATTTTTCGATGATTTTTTCAACTCCACAAAAAAAGGTGCTGACAGCGTTATCGAAGGCACAACCTCAGCAGTAAAAAATGTAGGCGATTCCATTGCCAATACCGCCAGCTTTATTACCTCAAGTCTTACCGAGCTTAAAATCAAATCCAGCTTAGGTGATACCGATTCGGAATACGCCTTAGCTGTAATCTACGATACTGGTAATGGCGCTGAAGTAGACAAAGAAAAAGCCTTTGACTTGTACGAAGATGCTGCCGACGGTGGGGTTATGTTGGCGCAATTTGCCTTGGCGCAAAAATACGATAAAGGTGAGGGAGTTGCGCAAAACGACCAAAAAGCCTTGCAAAGATACTTAGAAGCCGCCGAACAGGGACATGCAAGAGCACAATACCACGCTGGTGTTAAATACGATAGTGGTATAGGCACACTTCAAGATAATGCGTTAGCATTGCAGTGGTATCAAAAAGCAGCGAATCAAGGACATGTTGAGGCGCAATATAGCACTGGACAGAAGTACCTTAACGGAGAAGGTGTTGAAACTGATCCTGTTGCCGCTGCAAAGTGGCTGCTCTCCGCAGCCAAACAAGGGCACACCAACGCGCAAATTGTAATGGGTTCACTGTATATGAATGCAACGGGTGTCGATCATAACCTAGATGAAGCATTGGCCTGGTTTGAAAAAGCAGGCGACCAGCAGGGTATAACTGTTACCCAATACAAAATTGCTCTTTCACTAACAGGTGTTGATGACAATAAAGCCTTTGAATGGTACTTGAAGGCGGCAGAAAAAGACCATACTGAATCGCAGAATGCTGTGGCAGGTATGTACGACTCTGGCACGGGTGTGACGCTCGATCACTTTAATGCAATCGAATGGTACGCTGAAGCGGGTAATAGTGATGGTGTGACAGAGTCTCAAAATAATTTTGCAAAATTCTACGCAGATAGAAGTGAGTATGAAAATGCAATTACTTGGTATGAAAAAGCCGGCAATCAGGGTGGTATTACAGCCTCACAAAATGCTTTGGGTGATGACCTTAGTAGCCAGGGTGAATTTGAAAACGCTATCGCTTGGTACGAAAAAGCCGGCAATCAGGGTGGTATTACAGCCTCACAAAATGCTTTGGGTGAAAAATACCTGGGCAACGATGACTCAAAATCACTGGCTTGGTTTATATTAGCAAATAACAATGATGGCGTCACCAAAGCGCAAATTAGTATCGCAAAATCATTGTTAGGCAATGATGATGATCAGGCTTTAGCTTGGTTCTTAGAGGCAAATGACACTGTGGGTATCTTAGAATACGCAAATTCCCAACTTGGAGTAGATAACTACAAATCCCTTCAATGGTTTACACAAATTGGTAATAATGATGGCGTCATAACCGCGCAAATAAATATTGCTAAATCTCACGGCGGCACAGATCAGCGACTTGCATTCTCATGGTATCAAAAAGCAGCTGAAGGTGGACATATATTAGCTCAGTTTGAGTTGGCTCAAGTGTATGATGCTGGACAATTAGTTTCAGAAAATAACGCAAAGGCTGTCTTTTGGTATCAAAAAGCTGCTGAGTCAGGCCACTTAGAATCTCAATATAACTTAGCCTATAAATACGACATCGGCGAAGGAACAGCTGAAGATAATGCAAAAGCTGTTCACTGGTACTCAATCGCTGCTAATAATGGCCATGTTACAGCGCAGGCTAATTTGGCACAAATGTATGATCTAGGTGAAGGTGTTGCAGAGGATGACACAAAAGCTTTAAAACTTTATCGTAAAGCAGCCCAACAAGGGCATGCAATTGCTCAACTCAACCTTGCCATCAAATACGACAATGGTGATGGTGTTTTTGAAGACAATCAAGAGGCAGTTTATTGGTATCAAAAATCCGCCAATCAAGGCCTTGAAGTGGCTCAAGCCAACTTGGGCGTAATGTATGCTATTGGTGAGGGTGTTAAACAAGATTACACTAAAGCAATGTCACTGTATCTCCAAGCTGCAGAGCAAAAGTACGCTCCAGCTTATTACAGTATTGCCCTAGCCTACTCTGATGGCGAAGGGGTGGCAATAAACCACCAAAAAGCCTTTGAGTACTTCTTAATGGCAGGTAAGAGAGATCACGCCGATGCGCAATATTCCCTTGCTTTGATGCTTGAGCGTGGCATTGGCATTAGAGAGGATGATAAACAAGCGTTCGAATGGCATAAAAAAGCAGCAGCCAACGGCAATGCGCTTGCCCAATTTGCCATCGCACAAAAGTACGACATGGGTGAGTATGTACTTGAGGATAACGAGCAAGCATTCAAGTGGTATCAAATGGCTGCTCAAAGTGGCCACACCATTGCACAGTACATTTTGGCAGAAAAATACCGCACTGGAGAAGGTGTTGAGCAAAATGCACAACAAGCTTTTGCTTTGTATCAGCAAGCATCTGTTGAAGGTCATGTGAGCGCCCAATACCATATTGCTCTTGCACTACAAAATGGTGACGGCACGGATCAAGATTCTTCTAAAGCCGCTCAGTGGTATAAGCGTGCAGCAAACCAAGGTCTTGCTGGCGCTCAATCTAATTTAGCAATGATGTATGCTGAAGGCGAAGGTGTTATAGAGAATGACCAAACAGCAGTTTCTTTACTTAAAATGGCTGTCGCCCAGAGCCACGCTGGCGCCCAAGCCAACCTTGCTGCAATGTATGCCGACGGCATGGGTGTCGCTGAAGATGACAGACAAGCCTACAATTTATTTAAGAATTCAGCCGAACAAGGTTATGCAGAAGCACAATACAACCTAGGCCTCATTTATGAGAGTGGCGCCGGAATTTATAAAGACTTCGAGCGTTCCGTACACTGGTATCACAAAGCTGCACTACAGGGCCATGCGGGCGCACAATCCAACCTAGGTGCGATGTACGCTAATGGTAAAGGGGTTCTTAGTGATTTTGATAAAGCGCTTAAATGGCTTCATCTTGCCGCAGAGCAAGGCTATGCCCCTGCACAATCCAACCTGGGTGACATTTATGCCAGTGGTACTGGCGTAGCACCAGACCCACAGCAAGCACTACAATTGTATCGAAATGCTGCCAGCCAAGGCTATACCGATGCCCAGTACAATATGGGTATTGTTTACACACAAGGCATTGGTGTTGCAGTTGACACACAACAGGCAATACAGTGGTTTAGGAATGCTGCCAATCGTGGCCATGCAGAAGCCCAGTACATGATGGGCCAACTGTTTGAAATAGGTCATGGCGTAGGCACAAATATTGATACGGCTTATAAGTGGTACGCTCAATCGGCAGACCAAGGTTATGCTGACGCCCAGTTTAAACTGGGTGATCTTCATTTTAATGGCACAGGTGTTACACCAGATTATCAACAAGCCATGATTTGGTATTTGTCCGCGGCTGAGCAGAACCATACCGATGCACAAACCTCTCTCGCCACAATGTATGCTAACGGTGACGGTGTTCTTAAGGATAGCATAAAGGCTGCCCAGTGGTATCGTAGAGCTGCTGAGTTAGGTCATGCACATGCGCAGTTTATGTTGGGTCAAACATACAGCATTGGCGTAGGTATACCTAAAGACCCATCCAAGGCAATTTTCTGGTACTCTCATGCGGCCGAGCAAGGCCATTTAGCAGCGCAATACGGCCTTGGACAACAATATGAAAACGGAGAAGGTGTTACTGAAAACAAACAGTTAGCACTTCAATATTATTATCAAGCCGCTACACAAGATCACTCTGGGGCACAATCAAGCCTTGGCCTGATGTTTATGAATGGCGAAGGTACACAACAAGACTACCAGCAAGCATTGCACTGGTTACGTGGGGCGGCTCATCAAAATAACGCTACTGCTCAGTATTACCTTGGACGGATGTTTGAGTTAGGTAACGGTGTTACTGCCGATAATTTACAAGCCGTTGAATGGTATCGTGCAGCCGCCGATCAAGGTTACGCACTTGCCCAGTCAAGCATGGGTAGAATGTATGCTGAAGGCAACGGTGTCTTTGAAGATTCTCAGAAAGCACTGGACTGGCACAAAAAAGCCGCAGAGCAAGGAGAGCCTGAGTCTCAGTATCAGCTCGGCCTTATTTATGACAAAGGGAAAATTGTCATTGAAGATAATCCTACTGCCATCGTCTGGTATCAAAAAGCCGCTGACCAAGGGCTTCTGGACGCGCAATTTGCACTGGGATATAAATACGATTTGGGTGAAGGTGTTCTGAAAGACGACAACAAAGCTATTTTTTGGTACACGAAGGCCGCAACCAAAGGCCATCAAACGGCGCAATTCAACCTTGCGTATAAATACGACGAGGGTGAAGGGGTAGAGGAAGACAACAAGGCCGCCTTTGTCTGGTATCAAATGGCCGCAGAAAATAGCCATGCAGCAGCCCAATACAACCTCGGTCTAATGTATGCCAACGGTGAAGGTGTTGAGCAAAATATGACCAAGTGCAAACAGTGGATTCAGAAAGCCTTTGAGAACAACGACATAGGCATCAGCCAGCGAGCGGAAGATTTCTGGAATATAAACGACCTTTGGTAGTATTAATTTCCTAGTAATTAATAACCGAGAAATCTCTTCTCGGTTATTAATGCGTAAAAACAGTTGCAAATTGAAAGAGTCTGTGTTAGAGTTAAATCGTAGCACTCGAATTTATATTACTGTTTCAACTTATTTTTTCTTTGTCTCTCCCAATAGTACAAGGGGGTTATTAGCAGTTTTTGAGTGACACATTAATTGCAAAATGTATTACTTTTAAATACTTGTCTTCTCCTTTAGGAAAGAGGATATGCAATTAATCAGCCCCGTATAGGTCTTCCCTGTACGGGGCATTTTTTTTTCAAACATTACTCTCAATAATAAGTGGTCAGAACAGCTTAACTGGTCGGGACGATAGGATTTGAACCTACGACCACTTGACCCCCAGTCAAGTACGCTACCAGACTGCGCTACGTCCCGAATACTCAATATTTTACCCGCTACAATTGAGGTTCTAAAGCAAAATATAAGGTCGATTAACGAGGTCGAGAGCAAGAAGTATAAGATCTAGATCCTCTTACTGATAAGTTGGATTGCTCTGAGAAAAGCCTAGTTCTTGATATAAAGAAATACAGGGGACAAATTAGAAAGTGTATCAAGACACATTGCCGAGTACTCCACTTCTCGCGCTACACCAATCAACTTGGTGGTCGTCAATAACCGACAAAACGCTTTCCAAGAAGTTCTCGTCTGACATATAGGCGCTTCATTTCACGGCAATTACTGCCCACAGGCTTTCATGCAGCTCACTGTTTTCTTTAAGAAAAAATAATCGGCCATTGGGCAAAGCATTCAACACTTGCTCATATTCTTGGAAACACAGATTAACACCAAGCTCTGCCTGATACTAAAGGAATAACACTTTGGTGATTTCTAAGTCATTGTTGCTACTGGCTTGAACGACCTCGGCCACATTAATATCATATTAGTTACATACTGGACAATGCGTGTCTTTAGAAATTTTAACTTTTCTAAAGCTCAAATCCAATGCATCAATAAGCATCAGTTCACCACACAATTGCTCACCAAGATTCAGTAGTATTTTGACGGCTTGCAGTGCTTGCAGCGTACCCAGTACACCCACGACTGGCGCCAAAACACCGTTTTCAACGCAATTCTCTCTATCACTACCCTGTTCAGAATAAAGACATTGATAACAAGGCTGGTCAGCCTCGTAACCTTTAAAAGTAGACAATTGTCCTTCGAACCTAATAACAGCCGCTGACACTAGAGGTTTTTTACTCTCAACACAAACCTTGTTAATAGCAAAACGAGATTTGAAATTATCGGTACCGTCCAAAACAACATCGGCCTGTGATACTAGCGAAGTCAAACTATCAGCGCTCAGTTCTTTTACTGTTGTGATTTTGATGTTGGGGTTTAGTGCTAATAATTTTTCTTTAGCGGAATCAACCTTGTCTCTACCAATATCCTGTGTACTGTGGATTATTTGGCGCTGCAAATTTGATAATTCTACCCGATCAAAATCAGCAAGTATCAAATGCCCAACACCAGTGGCTGCAAGATAAAACGCGCTTGGCGAGCCAAGCCCGCCCATACCAATAATTAGTATCGTTGAGTCGACGAGCTTTTGTTGACCAGTAATATCCACTTGAGGCAACATAATTTGACGCGAGTATCGCAGTAGTTCTTCGTCTTTCATTTGTAATATTTATTCTAAGGAAACTATTTAAAGTATTTCTGTATTTTAGGTAAAACTACCAGTCGGCAGTACGGCTGATTTTCATTGTTATTATAATAATTTTGATGATAATCCTCCGCTGGATAAAAAACATCCAATGGGCTTATCTCGGTCACAGCATTAGCTATAGGGCCAATCACAGTTTGTGCTGAATCTTTTTGTGAATCGTCAATATAGAATACTGCCGAGCGATATTGGATACCAATATCGCCACCTTGTTGATTAAGACTTGTTGGGTCGTGCACCTCAATAAACACCTCTAATAAATCAGAGTAAGAAATAAGAGATTCATCAAAGTCAATTTTTAAAACCTCGGCGTGACCGGTTTGACCGGTGCATATTTCTTCGTAAGTGGGGTTTTCACTCTCACCATTACAATAGCCATTAACAAGGTGCTCGACACCATTAATACGCTGAAAAATAGCCTCCATGCACCAAAAGCATCCGCCGGCAAAATAAGCTGTTTGCATGTATTAAATAAACCCTTGACTAACTAATGTGAAATTCTGAGTACTAAAATATAATATAGTTGATCAAAGGTTTCTTGTTTCCAAATAAAACGAATAGTATAGCTGATGAGCGCTAATAAAATAATTACAGAACTAAAATCATTTACAACAGATTGGCGTCGAAAAACCAGCAAAAGTCAATACGGCTATGGCGATCAATTTATCAGCGTTCGCATGCCGGACTTCCGTAAAGTCGCCAAAAAAATATCATCAGCGTGTCTCTTTTGATAGCGTCAAAAACACTACTTATCCCCTATTCACGAGATTCGTCACTGAGGCCTTATTTTTGTGGTGTATCAATACCCAAAGGGATCGTGAAAAAAATCTATCGCTTTTATTCAGCAAATTTTGCTGCGATTAATAATTGGGATTTAGTCGACACACAACTGCACTAAATATTGTTGACGACTATACCACCAGTCAGACCAAATCCAAGTTTTGTTAGATTATGGGCACTCTAAAAACCTGTGGATTCGTCGTATTGCTATCGTCTCTACATTTGCTTTTATTAAAAACAATACATTTAAAGCAACGCTTGAAATTACGCAAACTGCTTAACGATAAATAGGATCTTGTTCACAAGGCAACTGGCTGGGTGTTATGAGAGGAGTACAAGCGTGACGCTGAACTGGTCAATCATTTTTTGAAACAGAACTACGCACAACCCTCAAGAACTACTTTAAGATATGCCATAGAATGAATGAACAAGCAAGAAAGACTGGACTATCTAAAAGGAAGTTTCGATGATACAAATTAGTTTTTACGTACCAATAAATGATGCTGAGCGTGTTAAGTCTGAGATGTTTAAAGCGGGTGCTGGCAAAATAGGTAACTACACTCAGTGCGCTTGGCAGACCGAAGGTGTGGGACAATTTATGCCAACACACGGCGCTGAGCCTGCCATTGGCGTGCTGAACCAACTAGAGGTTTTGCCAGAACTTAAAATTGAGATGGTTTGCGATGATAGTCATATTGATAAAATCGTTAAGGCAATGAAGGCATCTCACCCTTACCAAGAAGTGGCCTATTCTGTTATGAGACTTTTGCAACAGCCATTTTAAAATGGCTGTTGCAAATATCTCATTATTAAACTTGAGAATAAATGAGCGAAATCAAAATGAATAAACACGAAAACGGCTTTATTTTGACCTTATTAGGAATATCAACAGCAGCACTTATTTGGCTGTTTACGCCATTTCTACCAGCGCTATTTTTATCTTTATTAATCAGTATTACTAGTTACAATATTTTTCTCCGTGTAGCAGCAAAAAGCTCAAAACGAAGGGCTTCTTTAATTATGACGCTCTGTGTTACGGTATTATTAATTCTACCTCTGAGCTACTTAATGCTGGTTGGCGGTATCGAAATGAGTAGCATGATACGTACGCTACAAGAGAACTTCCAACTGTCCGAAGTGCAAAAATTAATTGACCAAACGATTATTGGTCTGGCACTACCTGATGTCATACGAGAGTTAATTAATAGCGCGCTAAAAAACAATCTCGAAGCTATTATTGTCACGTCTAAAGACTTTGCTGTATCAGTATTGAAAAGTATTGTTACCCTTTCGAGTCAATTTATATTCTTTGTTATTCTGAGCATTTTTTCACTCTACTACTTCTACATTGATGGCGCCTCACTGGTAGATAAAATTAAAACCTTGTCGCCAATGAACAATCACCTTAATGACATTTTATTGAAACAGTTCTCTGCCCTTTCTGTCACTTTGGTGGGCAGTGTTTTTATTGTCTCTGTTTTACAAGGTTTGGTTTTTGCTATTGGCGTCAGCATGATTGGCATGCCGCCTTTGTTCTTTGGTGTTGCCATGGCCCTTGCAGGGTTCATCCCCATACTCGGTGGACTGTTGGTTTGGCTACCACTCGTGCTGTACCTTTTTGCCATTGGTGAAGCTGCTAATGCGTTTATTATTCTGTTCTTCGGCGCCATTCTTGCAAGCACACTAATTGATAACTTCCTCCGACCGGTGATTATTCAGAAGCTGGCAAGTAAAATGAATCACGTCAGTGCACTTAATCACACACTGATTACCGTTCTTTCAACACTGGCCGGCATTATCCAATTTGGAATTTTGGGTTTATTCATTGGCCCAATTATTGCGGCAATGGCGATTACTATGTTTGACATTTACCAAATAAAGTATCGTCAAAAATCCCAATAAGCCATTCATATACAAACTCACAAACCCTATGCTTAAAGAATTAAACGAATACATTATCGAGAGTGGCGCCTGTAATGATATTAGTCAATACGATGACACCAAATACATTCAATTGCCCGATGAGCATCGCCAAAACATTATTAACGTGATGAACAGTGGCAAAGTGCCAATTAGAAAAGCCAGCGAATGTCCAGCCAAAAGATTGCTTTTGCACTTCGCCAACACCATGCTTTTTGTGAATGGTGATACCGTTGATACCGGTGCAATTTATGATGTTTACTTAGCACGGGGTTCTGATCCTAGCACTGATGAAATGGCTAGCTATACCTACACTTCATTCTCATTGGACAATGACTACCAATCGAAACTAATCAGTCATAGCAGTGACAATAAAGTTGATGAGAAGCAATTATGGGAAGAAATTCACACAGCAATACTAACGTTTAAAGGTTTTATGTCAGCTATATCAGAATAGCTTAAAAAAATATAACGAAAGCAGATGTTGTTATCTTGAACTTGTATCACTTGCACCCCTTGCGAGTATAGGTACAATTTATGAGTAAGACTTAACTTACTTCACACCCTCTTGGGTGGCTTTTTTTAGCTTAGGGCCTGCTTTAAAAGTGACCACCTTTCTTGCTGAGATCACCACCTCTTCGCCGGTCTTCGGATTTCTACCTGGACGTGCTGATTTTTCACGAATAACAAAATTACCAAAGCTTGATAATTTGACATTCTCTCCTTTGCCAAGCTGATGCGTAATTTGATCAAAAAACTCATTGGTCAACACCAGTGCCTGAGTTTGTGTCAGACTGGCTTCTTTAAGGAGAGCGCTGGTAATATCTTGTTTAGTTAGTGACATACTTGAGACCTTTGCATAAATATTTTTGAATTTTATAATGGGATTTTTTTTATTTTACTAGGCATAATTTTTGAAACTCTACTTGTTGTCTAGTGATGAAATTTAACGCTGGGAAATGGTAAAAATCCCTTATCCCAAAGGGCTTAATCAAACAAAGTTAAAAATAGCACAAAAATTCTTATCAATAGCTAAAACTATTAAATACAAATTTTTATCCTATTTTTATTCACTTTTAGTTCTCAGCAAATTTTAAAACTATTCATGCAAAGGCCTCACTTATCTTATATTTATCTTAGGTGGGCAGAAAACTCGGTTTGTAAATGGTTGATTATCTCATCAACACTTTGATTTAATTGCTCGTCCGTTAATGTGGCATCATTCGATTGATAACTCAAATTAAGCGCAATGCTTTTCTTACCCTCGTCAATGTGTTCGCCAACGTACACATCAAAAAGATGAACATCGGTTAAGAACTCTTGTTTTAGATGCTTGATTGCGGCAATCAAATCAGCCGCTTGAATCTCTTTCCCAAGCACCAAAGCAATATCACGCTGTGAAGCTTGGAACGACGAAAAAGCTTTATAACTTGCAATCTTACCTTGCTGTAATTCCACTTGCACAAGCTCAAATAAGAAGACTTTTGATAATGACAGTTTTTTCTGAATGATGGGCGACAATGCCCCAACCCAGCCAATTACACTGCCATTTTTAACAATTTTTGCAGTTTGCCCAACTTGCAGTGCGGGGTGTTCTGCCACTTCAAAAGTAACCTCTTGAGCGCCCAGGGCAAGCAGTGATTCTACATCCGCCTTAACGTCAAAAAAGTCCAGCGCTTTCGACTCGCTCGCCCACTGCGCACAGTGGCGATCACCTGTAATAGCGCCGGCAATTTTCTGCACTTGGTCATCAGCTGAAATACCACTAAAACACAGGCCTGATTCAAAGAACCTGGCATTGTGATGGCCACGACACTGATTATACTCAATTGTTTGTAAAAGACCGGGCCAGAGGCTTGAACGCATCACTGACATGTCTTCAGAAATTGGGTTGGTCAGTGTGATTTTCTTAGCTGAAGGATCAATCAACCTTTGAAACTCGACAGAAATAAAGCTATAAGTAATCGCCTCCTGATAGCCTTTATTAACCAAAGCTTGAGCAATGTCATAGGCATCAATACTCGCCTGAGAGGCCGAAGTAATGTTGGCATCCAATGTTAGACTTCTGACCGGCAAGCGGTCGTAACCATAAAGTCTTGCTAACTCTTCAATCAAATCGGGGACAATGCGAATATCAAAACGAAAACTCGGCGGCACAATGGTCCACGAGTTGTCTGTTTTTTCTACAATATCAAAATCAAGCGATTTAAATTTAGCTTCAATCCAACTGGCTTCCAATTCAAAACCGAGCACTTTAGAAATCCTATCCAGCGTAATGGTTATTGGCTCAATGGTTGGCAACTGAGTCTCATCAATACACGCATTAATTACTGAAGCTTCACCGCCACAAATCTCTAGAACCAACTCTGTCGCCCTTTCAAGTGCAAGGTTTGCCAAATGAAAATCGACACCACGCTCAAACCGATGTGATGAATCTGTGTGTAAACCATATTTTCTTGCCAACCCTAGAATTGCCTGGGGATCAAAAAAGGCGCTTTCTAGAAAGATATTACTTGTCTTCGCCACCACGGCACTTGCCTGCCCCCCCATGATCCCTGCCATGGCCAGAACACCATTATCATCGGCAATAGCCAATGTGTCTGAGGACAAAGTACATTCCTGACCATCCAGGAACTCAAGTTTTTCATCCGAGCTCGCATATCTAACAGTAATTGCACCCTGTAATTTGTCATTATCAAAAGCATGCAGAGGTTGGCCAAGTTCAAGCATGACGAAATTGGTGATATCTACAACAGGGTTAATGCTTCTATGACCGCAACGACGTAATTTTTCTGTTAACCAAAGTGGTGTCGTTCTCGAGACATCGACGCCTTCAATGACTTGCCCAACATATCTTGGGCATGCAGCTGGTTCATTGATAACGACTTCCCTGCTTTGCTCGCTCGTTTGTTCAGGGGCTTCTGTAAACTGAGGTTTAAATTCAGCGTCATTGATCGCAGCCAGTTCTCGCGCTACACCGGCAATGCTCAGACAGTCACCTCGATTAGGTGTTAATGACAATTCAATTATTTGATCATCCAGTGACAAAACGTCTTTCAGTTCTTCGCCCAGGCTCAAATCATCAGGCAACTCCATCAGGCCAGCAGATTCTTCGGCCAGACCCAGTTCCTGTGCTGAACACAGCATGAGATCGGAAGAGCCCACGTCTGAACTCCAGT
>ERZ813253.421-NODE-421-length-15235-cov-4.532764_pt1 | contig 15235 bp, 10 predicted proteins | sample MGYA00520893_ERZ813253 | MGnify/ENA primary metagenome ERZ813253 (study PRJEB31669, sample SAMD00080414) | marine metagenome | biome: oceanic hadal pelagic zone biome; feature: marine hadalpelagic zone; material: sea water | place: Pacific Ocean:Izu-Bonin Trench...
GGAGTTCAGACGTGTGCTCTTCCGATCTCATGTGCCAGAGACGCGAGCCATTCAACGCTGTCATATAATCCCTAGGTGAATTAATCATTTTTTGAACATAGTTTTGATTAAAAATACCGCGGTTAACGCTAACGCTAGAGGTGAGTATATCAGACATAAAGTCTAGAAATTCACCCTCAACATACTTCAACGCCGGCATAGGAAAATAGCCTTTTTTACGGTCAATCACACTGTCCGGCAATAACCCTCTTGAGATTTGTTTTAAGGGAAATTTACCTTCTTCCCTCATCTTCAACTGAGGTGGTAATTGCAATGCCCATTCCACCAATTTAGTGTCCATAAATGGCACGCGCGCCTCTAAACCCCAGGCCATCGTCATGTTGTCCACTCGCTTCACCGGGTCGTCAACAATTAATCGAGTGATGTCGGTACGAAACACTTTATCCATAAAGGTATCTGCACCCGATTTTAAGAACTCTTTATTGAGCCAGTCGTGAGTATGGTTTTCACCGTGATATTGTTTGTTCACCGTATTCAGAAAATCCTCATGCGGCCTGTCAACATAATGTTTGGAAAAGCGACTAATTTCATCGCCCTGCTCGGCCGCCATTCTTGGATACCAAAAATAACCGGCAAATGCCTCGTCAGCACCTTGGCCAGACAACACCACCTTAATATGTTTTGACACTTGCTCTGAGAGCAAATAAAAAGCCACAGCATCTTGTCCCACCATAGGTTCGGCCATATTGGCCACCGCCTCTGATAATCTTGGCAAGACCTCTGCATTACTGACGATGTATTTTTCATGTCGCGTATTAAATTTTTCGACAATTTGATCGGAGTACTCAAACTCACTACCGACCTCGTCATCAATGTCTTCAAAACCAATCGAGAATGTACGTATATCCTGATGCCCCGCCTCATCCAACAAACCCACCAACAGAGAAGAATCAAGACCACCAGACAGTAGCACGCCAATAGGCACATCGGCGGCTTGCATTCTTTTCATTACAGCCTCTGTTAATAATTCGTGCGTTTTTTCAATGTATTCTCTATCGCTTAATTTCTCTATTGGACGCCGAGCTATTGGCTGCCAATAGGTTTTTTCGACAAATTTTCCACCTTTATTAATGGTAATTGTCGTTGCTGGCTTCACCTTGCGAATGCCGCTGATAATCGTATTCGGCGCCGGCACAACGCCGTGAAGCGATAACTGCTGCTGCAAGGCAATCGGGTTAATGCTTTTGTCGATATTTTGAGTTAACAGCGCTTGCGTGTTGGAGGCAAAAGTAATTGCTTTGTCGCTGAGACTGTAATAAAACGGTTTAATGCCCATACGATCACGAGCAATAAACAATTGTTGCTTAGTTTGATCCCAAATCGCAAAGGCAAACATACCGTCCAAATGTGTGACGCACCCTTCACCCCAGTGGTGATAAGCCTTCAAAATAACTTCAGTGTCCGAATGGGAGAAGAACCGATAACCCTTGCCAATCAGTTGTTGGCGTAAGGCCTGGTAGTTATAAATCGTACCATTAAAAACCAGTGTTAAGTCTAGTGCATCATCCGCCATGGGCTGAGCACCATGAGAAGAGAGATCAATCACACTTAACCGCTGATGACCGAAGCCGACACCACCCTTAACCCATTGGCCTTTTGAATCAGGTCCACGTCTGGCAATTTTGGCCATCATTGTACTTAAAGTATCTGTTTTAACCTCCTCACCATCAAAGCGTAACTGACCACATATTCCGCACATATCTCATTCTTGATATAAAATGGTTTATTTTACAATTAATAACGATTTACGATGGCACAAACGCTCTACGACAAGCTAATGAGTGCGCATATCGTGCGCGAGCAAGACGGCGCTACTCTGATTTATATTGATCTCCAACTTATTCACGAAGTCACTTCGCCTCAAGCCTTCGAAGGTCTTGCGCTCGCCAATAGAAAACCGTGGCGTACAGAGGCTAATTTGGCCGTGCCCGATCATAACGTGCCAACCACTGAGCGCTCTAGTGGCGTGAGTGGTATTGAAGACCCGATTTCTAGACTGCAAGTCGAAACTCTCGATAAAAATTGCGCAGAATTTGAGATCAATGAAATCCCAATGAATGACATTCGTCAAGGCATTGTTCATGTTATTGGGCCTGAGCAAGGGGCAACTTTGCCGGGTATGAGTATTGTTTGTGGCGATTCCCACACTTCTACACACGGCGCATTAGGTGCGCTTGCTTTTGGTATTGGCACATCAGAAGTGGAGCATGTTTTAGCAACAGGCTGTCTGTGGCAATCTAAGTCAAAAAATCTCAAAATTGAAGTCAATGGCGTGCTCAATCCACACGTCAGCGCTAAAGATATTGCGCTCTACATCATTGGCCAAATTGGTACGGCTGGTGGCACAGGTTATGCCATTGAATTTGCTGGCTCTGCGATTGAAGATTTATCGATTGAAGGCAGAATGACACTTTGCAATATGGCCATTGAAGCAGGTGCTCGTGTTGGTATGATTGCCGTTGATCAAAAAACCATTGATTATGTTGAGGGCAGGCCATTTTCACCAAAAGGTGAAAACTGGAAAAAGGCCGTTGATTACTGGCAAACACTACACAGTGATGATGGCGCGGTGTTCGACAAGATTGTTACAATTGATGCAAAAGATATCGAACTGCAAGTGACTTGGGGAACCTCGCCAGAAATGGTTGTGGATATTAATGGCTCAGTTCCAGATCCAAGCAAAGAGATTGATCCTATCAAGGCAGAAAGCATTCGCAATGCACTAAGATATATTCATCTAGAACCAAACACACCGATTAAATCTATCGAAATTGATAAAGTTTTTATTGGTTCTTGTACTAATTCTCGTATTGAAGATTTACGCGCAGCGGCTGCCGTTGCTAAAGGTAAGAAAATAGCCAAAAACGTTAAATTAGCGCTGGTTGTGCCAGGCTCCGGTCTAATTAAAAAACAAGCCGAAGAAGAAGGTCTGGATACCATTTTTACTGCTGCGGGCTTTGAATGGCGCGAGCCAGGCTGCTCGATGTGCTTGGCAATGAATGCCGACAAACTTGAAGTGGGTGAGCGTTGTGCTAGCACTTCAAATAGAAACTTTGAGGGCCGTCAAGGTCAAGGCTCTTTCACGCATCTTGTCAGTCCTGCAATTGCCGCAGCCACTGCTATCGCCGGCCATTTTTCTGGAGTTAACTGATGCAAGCATTCACTACAATACACTCTATTGCGGCACCACTTGATCGCGCCAATATTGACACCGATGCTATCATTCCAAAACAATTTCTAAAATCGATTAAACGCTCGGGCTTTGGCCCCAATCTTTTTGATGAATGGCGTTATCTCGATCACGGTGAAGTCGGTATGGACAATTCAAAACGCCCACTAAATCCTGACTTTGTGCTTAACAACCCTAAATACACAGGCGCGCAAATTTTACTTGCTCGAGAGAATTTTGGCTGCGGGTCTTCACGTGAACACGCCCCTTGGGCGCTTGAAGATTTTGGCTTTAAGGTAATTATCGCACCAAGCTTTGCCGATATTTTTTATAACAATTGCTTTAAAAATGGCTTGCTGCCAATCGTTTTAAGCAACGAGATTGTCGATGACTTGTTTGGATATGAAGATGAAATTGTTATCGACCTAGAGCAGCAAAGTGTTTCTACCAATTCCAACACATACACTTTCGAAGTGGACGGCGAGCGCAAAAGAAGACTACTAAATGGCCTTGATGATATTGACCTTACCCTTCAGTATGAAGATGAAATTCGCAGTTTTGAAACTGGGTACTTCAAACAGCATCCTTGGTTATGATTGCACAGCTTTGTGGTCAAATTTTAAGTAAAAATCCTCCAGAAGTTGTTGTGGTGGTGGCCGGTATTGGCTACGCAATACTGTGTCCAATGTCGACTTTTTACCAACTTAGTGACACCGGTAGCAATGTATTGCTCTACACTCATTTAAGTATTAAAGAGGATTCTCACACACTGTTTGGTTTCATCACTAAAGACGAGAAAATTCTTTTTAGAGAGCTTATTCGAGTCAATGGCGTTGGCCCTAAAGTTGCACTTGCCATCCTCTCGCATCTGACTGTTGGCTCTCTTGTTGAGTGTATTAGTAATGAAGACGCTGATCTCTTAGCAAAAACCCCGGGAATCGGCAAAAAAACCGCTTTAAAATTGATTGTTGAACTTCAAGATAGACTGGATAAAGTTGAATTTTCAAGCGGCGTTATGGCCTCGGGCGTTGTTAAAAACAACAGTAATCCTAATGCCAAAAAAGCTCTAGAGGCATTACAGTCACTTGGATTTAAGGCGAAAGAGGCAAACAGCATGATTGCCGCTATCGAAGATCAAACGCTTTCCACTGAAGAGTTGATTCGTCAAGCCCTGAAAAACAAGTAGAGATTAACTCGCCTTGCCCAGTCGCCTCCCTTTGATCCTGCCCAGCCAATTAATAAAATCGTAGTTCATTGAATACAGGCATGGCAAAAGAATCAGTGTCATTACCGTCCCAAAAAGCAATCCATAGCCCAAAGCCAGCACCATTGGCTGCAATAAATAATCGATACCGCCAAGGCCGTAGGCCAAAGGCAATACACCGGCTAGCGTTGTTAAACTGGTTAACACCACTGCTCTGAGGCGATCCTTTGAGCCTTTAGCGATCCAGTGAAAGGTTTTTTCAGTGAGCTCTTTTTTAGCCTTAATAAAATTAAGATGGCTAACCATCACCAAAGAGTCATTGACAATCACGCCAATCAGCGCCAAAGAGCCCATGACCGCAAAAAAGCTGAGTGTTTCACCGTGAAAATAGAACGCCCAAATCACGCCAATGAGTGAGAAAGGGATACTGGAAATCACCAACATTGGTTGCGACCAAGAATTAAATAACAACATTAGCAATAAAAATACACCGAAGATTGACATAATAAAGGCGTTACGGAAGCTGTCCATTGACTCGGCCATTTCTTCCGCCCCTCCTTTACTTATTAAACGAACCTCTGGAAAATTATTCGAAATATTCAGTTGAGCTATCACTTTTTCCATCACCCCTTGAGGCGTGACCACGCCATCTTCTGCGCTAGCAGAAATTGAGATAGAGCGCTCACCATCAAAATGATTCAGGTCGGGCTCGCCAACTATCTCTCGAATCGTTGAAAACTGGCTCATCGAAATCAGCCTACCTTGGTTGTTCATCACCTTAGTTTCGGCTATAAACGCCTCAGAATAGTCTTTCTCACCCAAATAAAGCCGGACATTGGTTTCTTTTTCATCAAAACGAACATTAGTCACATCTAGGCCAGAATAAATCAATCTCAAATGGCGATACACTTGCATGTAATCAATACCAAGTTCTGACATCGCATCAAAATCCAGTACCGTTTCGATACGCGCCTTGCCCGCTTTATCGTTTCTCTCAATACTAGACACACCTTTAAGCGACTCAAGAATGCTTTCAACGGCATTGGCAGCAGCCAACCTTTGCGTGTTGTTGCTACTCACAAGATTAATGTCAATATCGTCTCCGCTAGGTGGCCCCGGACGTTCAACATTAAAGTGTGCTTCAATGCCCTCTATTTTTTCCACTTGCGCCTCAATTAACTCAACAATCTCTTGAGCGCTACGATTGCGCCCGCTGGAAGGGGTCAAGGAAATAGTTAACTGTGCTTGATTGGTAAACCAGCTACCGATATCACTGGTGAGGTAATTTAGATCGTTGCCGGCCTCTATAAAAATAATATCCTCAACTTCTGCAACCAACTTTTCCGTATAGCTGGCCGAGCTTCCTGTTGGCGCTTCAAGAAAGCCATGAATCGCATCAGAACCCTGCGCAGGGAATAAAGTAAATGGCATATGCACAATGGCAAACCAAAGCGAGAACCCAAATAAGGCACTAAAAAATGCCACCACCCAATAACGCCAAGCAAGCACTTTGATTAATTTTTCTTCAAACCAATTTTCAAATGGTTGAAACCAGATTTTTTGCTTTTCGGATTTAATGCCCGCCAAATGCGCAGGAAGAGCCAAACTCACCTCTAAGAATGAGAAACTCAACGCAAAAATAACCACAATCGGAATAAGATAAATAAACTTACCCATCGTACCGGTCATCAAGAACATTGAAGACATGGCCAAAATAGAGGTAAGAATGGTGGTTATAACCGGCAGAATGACACGCTTAAAGCCAGTCACTACATTGTCGTATACATTGCCACTCTTGACCTTATAGTGGTGAATACTCTCAGCAATAATAATACTGTCATCCACCACAATACCAAGCACCAAAATCATCGCCGCTAAGGAAACCAAGTTAATGGTCTCGCCAGCAACACCCAAAAGTGCCACTGTGCCCAACAAGCTAACTGGCAAACTCACCGCCACCCAAAAAGCGGTCTTGAATGAAAGAAAAGCGCCAAGAACAATTAACACCAATACCAAGCCGACAATGCCGTTTTTTGTGACAATATCGAGTCGATTTCTGACAACCGCCGATTGATCGTGGGTAAAGAAAATTCGCAACTCCTCAGGATAAGTGGTTTGTAATTCTTCTACTTTTTCTCTCACCAAATCCACTGTGCGGATAACATCAGCGTGTTTTTGCTTTTTAACACTTAGGACAAAGCCCTTCGTACCATTAACCCTAAAAATGTCACTCTCTTGTTCACTACCCCTTTCAATACGAGCAACATCTTTCACTCTTATAACAGGGCCGCCAAAGCTTGACTTAATAACGACATTTTCAATCTCCTCAATATTCTCATACTCGGTCAAAATGACAATATTTTTCCGTTGATCACCGGCATTGTTGTCTCCTACAGTGAAGCGCGCGTTACGACTGGAGATTGCATTTCTGACTTGTTCTGGAGAAATCTGATATTGATTCAATTTCTCAGCGTTTAAGCGAATTTGAATTTCGCTATCTAAATAGCCTTTCTTCTCAACTTTAGCGACACCCTTAATGATCCCAAGGTGCTTTTCTAGTTCGTCGGTAATTGATTTAGCTTTGTCATAATCAATCTTGGAGCCATCAATATTTATTTGGATAATTGGAAATTGCGCAGTATTCCAATCAATCACTTGTGGGTCATCAACCTCATCCGGTAAAGACAGGCCACTCATTGCGCTTCGAATGTCGGCCTTTAGTGTTTGAATATCGTCGATTTCTTGGGACAGTGTGACAATCACACTGGAGACACCCTCCCTAGAAGAAGATTTAAAACTGTCTATACCATCAAGATTATTGAGTGCACTCTCAACAACATCAGTCACGCTTTTTTCCACATCCTCTGGGGACGCGCTCGGATAGCCGGTGGTGATGCTCATAACCTCAAAATCTACTACCGGAAACATATCGCGGCGTATATCTTGCAAAGTTAATAAACCAACGGCGATAACCGAGAACGTAAATACTAAAGCAAACTTTTTTTGACGAGCAAAAAAATTAAGAAACGAATCCATCAGGACTCCAGAATAGTGTGCTGTTTATGTTACAGAAAAATTACCGAGTTGAGACTTAATTTGAGCCTTAACTAGCTAACTTTAGCACGCTTTCTCAGATTTTCTGTTAGTAACCTTTTGCGAATTCGAATACTATGAGGTGTTACTTCTACCAACTCGTCATCGTCGATAAATTCTAATGCTTGCTCAAGATCTAATTTAATTGCTGGTGTTAAAGCAACAGCCTCATCAGTGCCCGATGCACGAACATTCGTTAACTGCTTGCCTTTCATCACGTTAATGACTAAATCCTTGTCACGTGTATTGATGCCAACCACCATGCCTTCATAAATATCTACACCAGGGCCAACGAAAAACTTGCCACTTTTTTGCAGATTGAAAATCGCATAAGCCACTGACTTGCCCTGATTCATTGAAATTAAAGAGCCATTGCTTCTTTGGCCAATTTTGCCTTCTTTCTGAGGACGATATGAATCAAAGGTTGAATACATCAAGCCTGTGCCTGTTGTAGCCGTTAAAAACTCTGTTCTAAAGCCGATCAAACCACGAGCAGGAATAACAAAGTCAAGCTTTACTCGGCCCTTGCCATCCGGCACCATGTTTGATAATTCCGCCTTACGCTCGCCCAATCGCTCCATGACAGTGCCCTGATGTTGAGATTCAACATCCACTGTTAGATCTTCAAAGGGCTCACAAACCACACCATCAATCTCTTTTAAAATTACTTGAGGCCGACCCACACCGAGCTCAAATCCTTCTCGACGCATAATTTCAATTAAAATGGATAAATGCAACTCACCTCGTCCAGAGACAATAAATTCTGAAGGATCGGCAGTATTTTCAACCCTTAAAGCAACGTTATAAATAAGCTCTTTGTCTAAGCGATCTCTGATGTTTCTTGAGGTAATGTATTTGCCATCAAGTCCTGCAAAAGGCGAGTCGTTGACTTTAAATGCCATGCTCACTGTTGGCTCATCAACGCTCAGCGCAGGCAAGGGATCAATGGCGCTTGGATCACAAATGGTATCTGAAATTGAGATATTCTCAATACCCACAACACCAACAATATCGCCCGCATTTGCGCTGTCTACTTCGTTGCGCTCAAGACCATGAAAGCCCAATAGCTGAGCCATTTTAACATTGCGTTTTGTGCCATCTAGTTTAACCAATGTTACTTGCATGCCTTTTTTTGCAATCCCTCGTGTAATGCGACCAATGCCAATCGCGCCTACGAAAGACGAGTAGTCAAGAGAGGTTACTTGCATTTGGAACGAACCATTAATATCAACATCTGGTGCGGGGGCGTTTTTGACAATTGTTTCAAACATAGGTGTCATATCACCCTCTCTAACGCTATCGTCCTCAGAAGCATAACCACCAAGAGCAGAGGCATAAATTACTGGAAAATCTAATTGCTCCTCAGTGGCATCTAATTGGTCAAAAAGATCAAATACTTGGTCAATTACCCAATCTGGCCTTGCGCTCGGTCTGTCAATTTTATTTATAACAACAATTGGATTAAGGCCTTGTTCGAAAGCTTTTTTGGTCACAAAGCGCGTTTGTGGCATTGGGCCATCTACTGCATCTACCAGTAGCAAAACGCTGTCCACCATTGAGAGTACGCGCTCTACTTCACCACCAAAATCGGCGTGTCCTGGAGTATCAACAATATTAATACGATAATCACCCCATTTAATGGCTGTATTTTTAGAACTAATAGTAATGCCACGCTCTTTTTCAAGGTCGTTAGAATCCATCATTCTATCGGTCGCTTGAAAATGCTCATCAAAGGTATCCGATTGCGAGAGTAATTTGTCAACTAAAGTAGTCTTACCGTGGTCAACATGGGCAATAATAGCAATATTTCTTAATTTATCAGTCATCTAAGTGGTATCTATACAAAATTTGAGTGCCATTATCCCGTATAACAACAACATTGCTTGAACTAAATTAAAGCCCTTTAAAAATAAACCAATTATCATCTAGCCCTATAAAATACGAGGATTCAATAGTATAAAATCACACATGGCAAAAAAAGGCAGCTCTCGTCGCTGGATACAAGAACATAAAAACGACGAGTACGTAATAAAAGCGCAAAAAGAAGGCTACCGATGTCGAGCTGCGTACAAACTGCTCGAGGTAATTGAAAAAGACAAAATTATCCGTGGTGGCGATAAAGTTCTGGATCTGGGTGCTGCCCCCGGCGGTTGGTCGCAAGTTGCTTTTAAATCGGTAGGCTCGAAAGGTCAGGTAATTGCGAGCGATATATTAGCCATCGAAGAAATCCCTGGTGTTGATTTTCTTCAAGGCGACTTCACTGAAAACGATGTTTATGACGCCCTTTTGGAACTGACAAAGGGTGAAAAGATGGATGTGGTTCTCTCTGACATGGCGCCTAACATGAGTGGACAACTCTCTGTGGATCAACCAAAGTCGATGTACTTGAGCGAATTAGCGCTTGATATGGCCATCAAAACCTTGGCAAAAAATGGTCACTTTTTGGTTAAACTCTTCCAGGGTGATGGTTTTGATGCTTACGTAAAAAACGCTAGAGCTGCATTTAAAAAAGTCATTATTCGCAAACCAAAGGCTTCGCGTCCAAGATCTAAAGAAGTATATCTTCTAGCAAGTCAGCTAAAATAGCGCCTTATGCAAAATTTCAGCCAAATTCAAACGCTCATGCAAGCCGATTTAGCGAAAACGGATGAGATTTTAATCGATCGCCTCAACTCAGACGTTGCCCTCATTAACCAAATGAGTCACTATATTATTTCGTCTGGTGGAAAACGCTTACGCCCCTTGCTGTTATTACTTTGCGCTCGCATGACAAACTATCAAGGCGAGCATCATCATGCGATGGCTGTCGTCATTGAACTGATTCATACCGCAACCCTTTTGCACGATGATGTGGTTGACGAGTCAGCAACACGCAGAGGTCAAGAAACTGCTAACGAACTCTGGGGTAATGCAGCCAGTGTATTGGTGGGTGATTTTCTATATTCTCGGGCTTTTGAAATTATGGTCGAGCCCGATTCAATGGCCATTATGCGACTGCTTTCTGAAGCAACAAACAACATTGCTCAAGGCGAAGTATTGCAATTACTTAATATTAAGAATGCCGATGTTACTCAAGAGCAATATTTCACCGTTATTGAACGCAAAACTGCGTGCTTATTTAAAGCTACTTGCAAAATTGGTGGCATGCTTTCAAATTCCAAAAGTGAAACAATCGATACGCTTGGGCAATTTGGCCTTCACTTAGGCAATGCATTTCAAATTATTGATGACGTGTTGGATTACGAATCAGATTCTAAAACCATGGGCAAGGAAGTCGGTGACGATCTTGCTGAGGGCAAAACCACTTTGCCGATGATTTATGCATTAGAGCAAACTTCGGGCGCAGAACACGCCATGCTAAGAGACGCTATTGAGTCTGCAGATACTTCGAATATTGACGATATTATAAACATTCTTGTTAGAGTCAATGCTTTTGACTTTACACGAGGCGCAGCAGAGAGTGAGTCGCAAAAAGCGACGGATGCTTTGAACGCACTCCCTGAATCCAACTATCGCTCTGCACTAGGACTTCTTTGTGAGTTATCGTTAAAACGCACCTCGTAAATTCAGTATGCTAACTGAGGCGCTTAAAGCTGAAATTCGCGCTTCATTTGAAGCGGCTAAAAAACAACTTCCAGGCTATAGTAATCGCTCTTCGCAGAATCGAATGATAGCCGAAATCGCCAAAACCTTAACTGGCGAATACTCCGACTCAAACCCTATTCTCTGTGTGGAGGCACCAACAGGTACCGGTAAAACAATGGCCTACTTGATTGCTACCCTACCCATTGCAAAAGCAAATGACAAAAAATTAATTATCGCAAGTGCAAACGTGGCCCTTCAAGAACAATTGCTCAATAAAGATATTATTGAGGCGCAAAAATATTCTACAACACCCTTCGACTACGCTTTGGCCAAAGGTCGCTCTCGTTATGTTTGTATCCGCAACTTAATCAACCTAACCGAAGACAACACTGATACCCAGTCATTGTTTGAAGACGCCTTACTTTGGGATGCGCCGCCGAGTAAAAGTCAGATAGATCAACTCGGTGAAATGACCGAAGATTACACTTCCAAGCGCTGGAGTGGTGAGATAGATGACTTAGAAACTCCTCCTGAGTCTTCATTGTGGCAAAAGGTTGCTTGCAATCGTTTTACTTGCACAGCAAAAAACTGCGAATTCTATAACGACTGTGCCTTTTTTAAAGCTCGAAAAAAAGTTGCACAAGCCGATGTTATCATTGCTAATCACGACCTTGTTCTCGCGGATATTTTTAGCGGAAACTCTATACTGCCAGACGTTGAAGATTGTATTTTTGTCTTCGATGAGGCGCATCATTTTGCCCCAAAAGCACTGTCTCATTTTTCACAAAGTGCCAGTATTGATTTTATAAAAACATCGATTCGTCAAGCACAAAGTGCGATGGATCAAATATGCAAAATCACTCATCAGGACAGCGTTGAGAGCAGAATTGATGCAATTGACACTCTGTCATCAGAATTGAATGCGCCACTATCTGAACTTGATTATGCCGATGATATTCATCTGTTTGGTTTGACAGGTGTTGACGACGTAATCATGAATAGCGCACAAAACTTAGCCATCAGCATGAGTACTGCCTATGCTGATTTTTCTGAGAAAAAAGACGATTGGCAAGCTTTTTGCAAAAGCAATCATCAAGAACAAGCGACCCTAGATAATTTAAACAATATCATCGGTCAAAACGAGCAAAATCTTTCATCAATCGTTTCCTTACTTGGTGCATTTACACAAAGCACCAACCCTGACAAGCCACCGCCTAGTCACTGGATTGAAAAATCCATTATGGCCAATAAAAAAACAAACTACCATTTAAATTCCGCAAAAATTGACGTCTCTAACCATCTAGATACTCTTATTTGGTCAAAGGCTGCTGGGGTTGTTCTCACTTCGGCAACACTCACCGCACTCGGTAGCTTTGATCGTCTAAATCAACAATTGGGCCTAAAGGAAAAAGACAATAAATACTTACGACTAGCATCGCCATTTGACCATCAATCGGTTGATTTTATTGTTGCTAAAATGAAATCGAACCCAACGCAAGCCTTTGAGCATACGCAAGAGTTAGCTAAAGAGCTGAAAAAACGCATTAATCAAGAACTGGGCACTCTAGTTATATTTGCGTCAAATAACCAAATGCAAATGGTGGCAGATTTAGTTGAGCAATCCCTAGATTGCTCTCTCTTAATTCAAGGCGAATACAGCAAAAAACGCATTCTTGAAAAGCATATTGGGCTGCGCAGACAAAGCAAAGGCAGTGTTATTTTTGGTCTTGACAGCTTTGCCGAAGGTGTTGATCTTAAAGGCGACAACCTCAATCATGTAATGATCGCAAAATTGCGTTTTAGCGTACCCACTTCACCAATTGAAAAAACCACCCAATCCTATCTAGAATCTCAGGGCCGTAACCCGTTTATGGAAATTGCTCTACCCGACGCCTCTTTAAGACTAATCCAAGCCTGTGGCAGACTCATTAGAACCGAAACCGATACAGGAAAAATTACGATATTCGATAATCGTTTAACAACCAAATTCTACGGCAAGCAATTATTAAATGCCCTGCCAGGCTACCATGTGGTAATTGAATAAAAAGGCTCAAGGGTGGCGAAACCCTGTAATTAAAGGCAGAATTAAACAGGCGTGATCTGCTAGAGCCTAGTGCCTTTATTTGGTTTTCTGTTGTCAGACTTAATTGCCTGAGATTCCTTATCTGTTTCGTCCAGCATTCGCAATGAACTCACCGACCAACAGACACCTTTAAAGATTGAATGTTCTTTTTGAAGTTTGCTTTTGATTCTACTATTCGCCATCTTTTTTAGACTCAATTTATGTACTGTAGTTCATAGTAACACTTATTAACAGTGTTTAAGGGTGTTATTGAAAAAAGTCAATAATAGACAAATGAGATTAAGCTGCCCTTCATCATAGGTGTTTTAAGGGCGCATTTCGAGGAGATGAATTACCGTAGGTAAGAGAGACTTTCTTGGGGCATTATTTTCGATATTTTTTTTATGAAAACTTTTCCAAAAATTCACTGATTTGTAAAAAAGGTTTTTGCAAAGAATCTGTACAAGACCCTTTTAACTACCTTATAACTTTTTAAATACAACAACAAAACCATCAACAGGCTCATTAACCGTCAGCTGAATTTTTACTTTACTCTCAATCAAGATCTTGCCAGCACATTCTAAGTTACTAAGTTTTTTATAAAAACCATTGCTCTCATATATTTCAGCATTAATCGAAACACAAACAATACCGCCGGGACGAATAATTCTAAGAAGCTCATCAAATGCCTCTGGCCCAACATGAGAGTGGGTAAATGTGCCACAAGATACAACTAAATCATACACAGAAGTGTTAATTGAAAGGGTTTGTGTCAAATCGGCATTAATAAGATCAACATAGATATCCTTACTACGAGCAACCTCGAGCATTTCCTTGGAAAAATCGAGACCATCAATCTGCTCATAACCTAGTTGAGAAAGCCTTTGTGCAACGAGCCCCGTACCACAGCCCACATCAAGAATTCGCACATCTTCATTAGTGCAATAAGTGTCGGCAATGTCCGCTACGTGTACAGGTCCAACATAGCCCAAAGAATCCACAAGATCAGCGTCATAAGAGTTTGCCCAATCTTGATACAGCGGTTTGGCCTCTCCCTCTTTTAAATTGTAGGCGCGCACAAGTAATGATTTCGATTGTTCTAGATTTGTCATTTTTTACTGTTCGTCCTATTGTGAAAACAAAATGCTCACCTTATGCGAAGCTTGCTTCGATGAGTAGTGCATCATAATATCTTTTTACCATCTCTATTAATATTTAAATCCACATAATGATTTCGTCACTCGATTTGGGTGTTTGGTTTTTCTGTAGCTTTGGTGACAAAATACTGATGAAGGCGTTTTGAGTCCATAAAAAAAGCACCCGAAGGTGCTTTTTGCTCAATTAAAAATAACAGTTAATTATTAACTGCCGCCTTTAACGCAGCGCCTGCTTTTAAAGCAACTGCTTTTGATGCTGCAATTTGAATGCTTGCGCCTGTTTGAGGGTTACGGCCTGTACGCGCTGCTCGATCCCTAACAACAAAGCTACCAAAGCCTATTAATTGTACGTTATCACCCTTTGCCAAGGAATTTGTAATTGCAGTTGTAGTTGCGTCTAAAGCTCTTGCTGCGTCCGCCTTAGATAAACTTGCACCTGATGCTATTGCATCGACTAGTTCTGATTTATTCATTGTTTTATTTACCCTTTGAGTTAAATTAAATAGTTAATGTTATGGATGGAAAATGTGTCGGAGACGAAGATGAAGAACACACTCAATACCCAGACACAACATTAAGCGTAAGTTATTATATATCTAAAAAATAGAAATGGACTTCAATTCTACAGCAATTATGATTGAAAGAGCCAAACAATGCCTTTATAAAGCCAATAATTATCAAAATAATGCGCTTTTAAGTCTGTTTTAGAGGAAATCAGTAAAATTTTGGAAATTATTAAAATGCATAGAAATATAGTCGAAATTTCTATTTTAGACAACAATTAGCTCGTTTTTTTTATTGGCGTTAATTGGGTCTTACTTTAAACTCAGCTTATCTTCAACAAATTGATTTCGAAAAACTCCTTTCGGATCAAATTGCCGACAAACGTTGCGAAATTCTTCTAG
>ERZ813253.422-NODE-422-length-15218-cov-4.355907_pt1 | contig 15218 bp, 13 predicted proteins | sample MGYA00520893_ERZ813253 | MGnify/ENA primary metagenome ERZ813253 (study PRJEB31669, sample SAMD00080414) | marine metagenome | biome: oceanic hadal pelagic zone biome; feature: marine hadalpelagic zone; material: sea water | place: Pacific Ocean:Izu-Bonin Trench...
CGGGCGATATAATAGCATTAGCTATTAATGAGAATTTTTCTGCGTTTTTTAATATTGTTAGCCTCAGCCCTTTGGGATAGGGGGTTTTTTATCCGAAGGTAGGCTTCGCACCTCATTTTCTCACGTTAATTTATATTACTAGACAACAACTAGAGCTTTAAAAATTATGCCTTGCAAAATGAAAAAAAAATTACCATAAAATCTAAAATGATTATGGTGAAGATTTCAACTTGGTTTTGAGATAAGAAAATCTCTAAGGGCTTTTACATTTTCAGGCAACAACTCTTCTTTTTCACTCATGATATAAATGGCAGAAGGTGCTGGGATCGAAGTTTCGCCAAGGACCACTAATTCACCGCTGTCAATTTTTGGCTTAACCAAGTGCTTCCAGCCTAGAACAATACCGGTATCGTCGCTTGCAGCTTGTAGGGCAATCATGTAATTATTAACATGTGTGCCGTGGGAAATTTTTCCTTTATAGCCCAGTGCGTTAAACCAAGAAAACCAATTCGACCAGTTTTTATCTTTGGCTCTTAAGTGAATTAGCGGCATTTGAGCTAACTCTTCAACACTTGGATTGGTGTTCTGTTTGGCGAATTTAGGGCTACACACCGGCGCTAATTCATCATGGAATAAAGTGTGTTTTTGATTCGATTCGTTTTCAACAAAACCGTAGCAGATTTTCAAATCCACTGATATGCCTTGTGAATTTGGATTATCGGTAACGTGTTGATTAACTGGAATTTCTGGATGCTTTCGCCAAAATTGCGACAAACGTGGCGTTAGCCATAAGCCCGAGACTGCTGTTGTTGCGCTGATAGTCACTTCTTGGTCATTGGCCGATCTTCTGAGGTTGGCCAGTGTAGAGGAGATCGCGGAAAAGCTGGACTGGAGCACGGCAAATAAAGACTCACCGTGATCAGTTAAGTTATTGCCATGATGTTTTCTATCAAAAAGTGAGAGACCTAGCTCGGTTTCAAGGAATTTGATTTGATGGCTCACAGCCCCGGGTGTAACACCCAACTCTTCAGCAGCACCTTTAAAGCTCCGGTGTCTAGCTGCTGTTTCAAAGGTTGCCAAAGAAGTTAATGGCGGTAATTTATAGTATCTGCGTGACATAATTCCTACCTACATATTGAATACAAGTATACTTGCTTTTCATTTTAATTTCCAGCTATATTGTTTTGAATGGTTATGTCTTTTCTCTCTATATTGTAGAGTTACAATCCTAACTGTGGCTTTCAAACGACTTTTTTAATGATGCTTATTGAAATCCAAATTACAACTGTGGTGTCAATTTATTAGTTTTAGAAAAGGTGAATTTTTTGTTAATGATTTCATCTTAGTTTGAATATTTTTAAAGTTAAGTGCTTTCAATTACAAGATAATAATGCTATTAAAATTTCGATGAGCTTAATTAATTAGATTTGGTAAAGTTTTATCAAGTCTAGAATTTTTTTCATCTAACCAATCTAATAGGAGAAATAGTATGTCATTACCAAGCCAAGCCGAGTATGTTATTATCGGTGCCGGTATTCATGGTTTATCAACATCGTGGCGTTTGGCCGAAAAATTAACGGCAGCGGGTGAAAGTGTTGAGGGTCGTATCGTCATCGTTGACAAGGCAGATAAAATTGCTGCAGGCGCTACAGGCATTGCTTGTGGTGTTGTTCGTAACAACTACTTCCAGCCAGCAATGCGTAAATTAATGGCGCATTCGGTGAGTATCTGGGAAAGTGATCCAAAGGCATTTAGTTACCACTCCAACGGCTACATGCAAATTTCTTGTGAAAGCATGCGCGCAGATGTTAAACAAATTCACAGAGAGCAACAGGCGATTGGCTACGAAAGTGTTTTTATCGAAGGCGCAGAAGAATCACGCGAATACATGCTCAACATGTTTGATGACTGGCAGGCACAAGGTATTACTTCTGTATTGCATGAAAAGCGGGGTGGCTATGCTAACAATGTTAAGGCGATGGAGGGCTTGGCTAAGAAAGTTTTTGATTTAGGTGTTACTATTGTATTTAACACTGAAGTTACCGGGTTTGTCAGTTCAGGTGAGGGCCAAAGAGTTACCGCAGTTGAAACCAGTCAGGGTAATATTGAATGTGAAAAACTTGTGATTGGGGCCGGTCCATGGGTCCGTGATTTCTGGTCAATGCTCGGCCTGCCATCAAAAATTGAGTTAAAAGATTTAAATGGTAACGTCCATGAAAACGTTGATATGTGGGTTTTTTGGCAGCTTGAAGAAGGTGTATTAGAAATTCCACCTGAAACACTTGTCACTAATGACGGCAAAGTTCCACCGGTGCTTCACGTAGACACAGATGCGCCTCTATATTCAGTGGTTGATGGCTCATTAATTACTGATAAATTGTGGGGTATTTACTACAAGCCGGATTGGAATTTTGGTGGTATTCAGGGTGGCGCGTCTCCTTGGAAAGTTCCCACACCAGTTGACGAAGTTGCGATTGACCCTTACGGTCCAGCAAGTACGGAATTTGTTGCAAGTAAAGAATTCCCGGAAATGTGGGTTTCTGCTTTGGCACATTGTCACAAACGTTTCGAGGGTACGATAAGCAAGTACCATAAAGAGCCCTCAGGTGGTATTGGTTGTATGACTGCTGATAGCTTCCCAGTGATTGATATATTTAATGAAAACGTAACAATCATTGCAGACTCTAACCATGGCTTTAAGATGCTGGGGCTTGGCTGTCTGGTTGCTGAAGAGTTATTGGGTGAGAGACAAGAGCTTCTTGAGCCGTTCAGATTCTCTCGTTTCAAAGAAGGCAAATTACACCCAGTATCAAACAGTCCTTATCCTTGGAGTTAAACTGTGAGTAAAGTACGTTATTCTGCCTTCAGGGTCTTAAAAGAAGCCTTGACGGGGCATAAAGGCTGGCAGCCTGTCTGGCGTGATGCTGAGCCAAAGGCTAGCGGCTACGATGTTATTATTGTAGGCGGTGGTGGCCACGGCTTAGCTACTGCTTATTATTTGGCAAAAATTCATGGTATCACCAATGTGGCCGTGCTTGAAAAGGGCTGGATTGGCTCGGGTAATGTCGGTAGAAATACCACTATTATTCGTTCAAACTACCTATTACCAGGTAACGAACCTTTTTACGAGTTATCAATGCAGTTATGGGAGAATCTTGAACAAGATTTGAACTATAATGCAATGGTGTCTCAGCGTGGTATTATGAACTTAATCCACTCTGATGCTCAACGTGATGCTTTCATACGTCGTGCAAATTCCATGCTATTTGCTGACGCCGGTGCCGAGTATCTCAATGCTGATGAAGTCAAGGATAGATATCCTTTCCTTGATATGAAAAACGCTAGATTCCCAATTCAGGGTGCGTTAGCACAGCCTCGCGGTGGCACGGTTCGTCATGATGCTGTTGCCTGGGGTTATGCACGAGGTGCAAGTGATCTTGGTGTTGATATTATTCAAAACTGTGAGGTCAGCGGTTTTAATATCGAAAACGGTGACTGTACAGGTGTGCAAACAAATAAGGGGGACATCAAAGCAAACCGAGTTGGTGTTTGTGTTGCGGGCTCATCAGGGCGTGTAATGGCTAAAGCGGGTATTAACTTACCGATTGAATCTCACGTTCTACAAGCATTTGTAACAGAAGGTCTTAAGCCTGTTTTAGATAATGTTATTACCTTTGGTGTGGGTCACTTCTACTGTTCACAATCAGACAAAGGTGGGTTAATCTTTGGTGGTGATATTGATGCATACAACACTTATGCGCAACGTGGTAATTTGCCTGTTGTGGAAGATGTATGTTCCGGCGGTATGGCGATTATGCCAATGGTCGGTCGAGTTCGATTATTGCGTATGTGGGGTGGTATCGTGGATATGTCAATGGATGGTTCGCCATTTATTGATAAGACTGATGTTGGTGAGTTATTCTTCAATGGTGGCTGGTGTTATGGCGGCTTCAAGGCAACCCCTGCCAGTGGTTATTGCTATGCTCATCTTTTGGCAACTGACGAACCTCACGAAGTTGCAACCGCTTATCGTTTAGATCGATTTAGACGAGGTGCAATGATTGATGAAAAAGGTGTTGGCCCACAGCCAAATCTACATTAAAGGACAGAGCAATGATAATAAATCATCCTTTATTAGGCCCTCGTGATTCTGAGGAATTTGTTTATCTTGGATCTATTGATCTAATGAATAGGCCCAACTGGGAATCTGCAACAGCTGCTGAAGATTTTCATCAATATCAATACATCCGAGAAAATATTGCAGGTGACAACCGTGAACTTTGGTATCACGAACAAGGCGATCAGTCTTGGTTAGTCGTCACTCGCTGCACTTTAACACATGAGATTAAAAGTGTTGAGCTTGCTCAAGACGTCTCAAGAGCACAGGGTCGATCAAAATGAGTCAAATTAACAGAATCGATGGCGGTCTAATTGACCAAACTAAGTCTGTAAGCTTTACTTTCAATGGCCAAATTTTACGAGGTTATGAGGGTGATACGCTTGCTTCTGCATTGCTTGCAAATAACAAGCATTTAGTAGGACGCTCGTTTAAATATCACCGTCCGCGTGGTATCGTAACGGCGGGTTCAGAAGAGCCAAATGCCATCATGGAAATCGGTCGCCGGTCTTATAAAGAGCCAAATACACGTGCGACGATTACACAACTATATAACGGCTTAGAAGCTAATTCGCAAAACCACAGAGGCCCTTTAGGTTTTGATTTTATGGCAATTATGGATTTCTTCTCGCCATTTTTAAGTGCTGGTTTTTACTACAAGACCTTCATGTGGCCAAAGTCCTTCTGGGAAAAAGTCTATGAGCCAGTAATTCGTAATTCTGCTGGACTGGGTAGGATTTCTATGATGGAAGATCCAGATACTTACGACAAGGGTTTTCGCCACTGCGATATACTGGTTATTGGTTCTGGCGCAACAGGTTTATCTGCGGCATTAACAGCGGCAGAGTCTGGTGCTAGAGTCATATTGGCTGACGAAGATTTCCTGATGGGTGGGCGACTGAATTCAGAAACCAACGAGATTGACGGCATGAGCGGAAGCGAATGGGCCAAGCGTGCAGTTGTAAAACTAAGCGCGATGGAAAATGTTACACTAATGGCTGATACGACAATTTTCGGTGCTTATGATCACGGTATCTATGGTGCTCTTGAAAACAGAGCAAGTGAGGCAAGAGCCGACAGCAGTAAGCCACGCCAAGTTAACTGGCGCATATACACAAAACGCACAATTCTTTGTGCGGGTGCAACTGAAAGATCCATTGCCTTTGGTAACAATGATCGTCCAGGTATTATGATGGCAAGCGCTGTTAGAACTTATCTAAACAGGTTTGCGGTTGCCACTGGTCAAAGAGTGAGTGTTTACACGAACAATGACGACGGTTGGCAAACAGCTAAAGATTTGACCAGCAAAGGCGTTAAAGTTATTGCAGTGATAGATTCACGCTCAATAGATTCTGTAATGTCAATCGAAGGTGCTGAGATCTTTATGGGTACCGATGTAACCGACACCAAGGGTCGACGTGCAATTAAATCAATTACGCTTTCAAATGGCAAAACAATACAAACAGATACGCTGGCCGTTTCTGGTGGTTGGAATCCAAATCTCCATTTAACATGCCACCATCGTGGTGTTCCTAAGTGGAATAAGGAGCTTGCAACATTTTTACCAGACAGCTCTGTGCCGGTCGGTATGTCTGTTGTGGGTCGGGCTAAAGGCACAATGGTTTTGGCTGATGCGATTGTTGAGGGTCACAACGAAGGCAACACTGTTGCGACGGATCTTGGCTTTAAGACTGGAAATTCTAAGCCGGCTACTACCCCTGCAGTTGCTTATAATGTTTCTGCACATTGGAGTGTTGTAAGCGGTAAAAACAGAGCTTGGGTAGACTTCCAAAATGACGTAACTGTTAAAGATATTAAGCTTGCCAACCAGGAAGGCTTTAAATCTGTCGAGCATGTTAAGCGTTACACAACACTTGGTATGGCAACAGACCAAGGAAAAACAGCCAATGTTGTGGCGATTGGTATCATGGCCGATAACATGGATCAAACCATTGAAGAAACAGGCACAACGATTTTCCGTCCGCCATACAATCCAGTTGCAATGGGTGCATTTGCAGGTAGAAGGCGTGGTATGGAGTTCTGTCCTACGCGTTACACACCAACTCATAAGTGGTCTGAAGAGCAAAACGCTATTTTTGTTGAAGTCGGTATGTGGTATCGTTCACAGTGGTTCCCTCAACCAGGCGAAACTTTCTGGCGTGATTCTGTAGATCGTGAAGTAAGGCAAACACGCGAATCTATTGGTATTTGTGATGTATCGACACTCGGTAAAATTGATCTTAAGGGAACCGATATTTCTGAATGCTTAAACAGACTTTATGTAAATGACTTTGCAAAAGTACCGGTCGGTAAAACACGTTATGGTCTAATGCTTCGTGAAGATGGCATTGCAATGGACGATGGTACAACAGCGAGATTGTCTGAGAATCATTTTGTAATGACAACAACAACGGTTAATGCGGTGAGTGTTTACCGTCATATGCAATTCTGCCACCAGTGTCTATGGCCTGATTTAGATATTCACATGATTTCTGTAACTGAGCAGTTTGCACAGTACGCAATCGCTGGACCAAACTCGCGTAAATTACTACAGAAAATTGTGGACCCTGAGTTTGATATTTCAAACGAAGCGTTTCCATACATGGGTGCGGGTGAAATTAAAATCTGTAGTGGCATCCCTGCGAGACTCTTTAGAATCTCATTCTCGGGTGAACTTGCTTACGAGATTGCAGTGCCAACACGCTATGGCGATTCATTAATCCGTGTGTTAATGGAGGCGGGTGAAGAGTTTAATGCCATCCCTTACGGGACGGAAGCACTCGGTGTGATGCGTATCGAGAAAGGCCATGCTGCCGGTCCTGAGCTTAACGGGCAGACGAGCGCATACGATCTTGGCATGGGTGGTATGATTTCCGGCAAGAAAGACTTTATTGGCTATACACTTGGTTTGCGAGAAGATCTTCAGCGTGATGATCGCATGCAGATGGTTGGTTTCAAGCCGGTGAACAAGGGTGCTTTAATGGATGCAGGGCATTCACTTGCCGGTGCACACCTAGTGAACTTACGTGATAAACCAACAACGCTTACCGACCAAGGCTGGATTTCGTCATCTATTTATTCGCCAATTTTTGGTCATTATATTGGCCTGGGTTTTGTTAAGAATGGCCATAGCCGAAAAGGCGAAACTGTTCGTGCAGTTGATTTAATGAGAGGAAGTGATGTTGAGGTTGAGATCTGCAGCCCGCACTTCTATGATCCAGAAGGGGAGTGTTTACGTGTCTGATTATATTATTATAAAAGAGTCACCACTGGGTGGCGCTGAACATGAGTTCGATGGTGTCGCTGTCGCTGAGGTGGTCGATCAATCGTTAGTAATGGTTGCAATGCCAAAGGGCAAGGCTGATGAAATTGAATCAGCAATGAGTAAGTCTTGTGGTTTGTCTTTCCCTGTAATGGGCCAGTCGACACAGTCTTCAGATTCTTCAATAACGCTATGGCGCTTGCAAAAGAGCCAAGTATTGGCATACTACGCTTACGAAGGTGATGATGCAGAGGCTAACATTGCCGAGCGTTTTAACGCACCATCTGCCTACTATACAGATCAGTCTGATACTTGGGCTATGATTCGTGTCAGCGGTGAACGTAGTCGTGACGTACTTGAGCGTATTTGCCTAATTGACTTAGATTCTAATGTTTTTACATTGGGTAGTGTTTCAAGAACGGTAATGGAACACATTGGTACAATCATCTACAGAGATGGCGATGATTCGTATGTGTTGTTGACGATGCGTTCATTTGGACGCTCTATGATGCATGCAATCAAAGTATCGGTTCAGAATGTTCTCTAGAGAAGGTTTAATAATTTGGTGCGATAAAAACCCTGAATCGATTCAATCGGTTCAGGGTTTTTTTATATCTCATTTTTTTGATAATGACTGAGGTAGTTGACGCTGACATCATCCTCAAGTTTGTAGATCTTGGTGATGGGATTGTATGTCATGCCAATCATTGATTGAATCGATAAATCGCAATTTCTCGCCCAACCATCAATCTCACTTGGCTTTATAAATTTTTCATAATCATGCGTACCTTTAGGTAGTAAGTTGAGAATGTATTCGGCACCAACAATGGCGAAGAAATACGATTTTGGATTGCGATTAATGGTTGAGAAAAATACCTCACCTTGGGGTTTGACGAGCGCTGAGCAAGCCCTCACAATTGAGCTTGGGTCGGGCACATGCTCCAACATCTCCAGACAGGTGACTACGTCAAAAGACTCCGGCTTATTTTCTGCTAATTCTTCTACCGGAATCATTTGGTAACTAACGTCTAGGCCGGATTCCAGTAAATGCAATTTAGCCACCTCTAGGCTCGCCTCAGCAAGATCAATGCCAACAACCTCGGCGCCTTCTAGCGCCATTGCTTCGCTAAGAATGCCACCGCCGCAGCCAACATCAAGAATGCGTTTGCCACTCAGCGAGCCACCACAATGTTCCTTGATGTAGCCTAGGCGTGGTGGATTAATGTCATGTAGGGGTTTAAATTCAGAATTCTTGTCCCACCAGCGTGCGGCCAATGAGGCAAACTTTTCGACTTCATCGTAATCAACATTTGTCATAATGTCTTAATAGTCTCCAGCACTTCCTCTACGTGCCCTTTAACTCTGACTTTATCCCAATGCTTAATGATATCACCCCCAGGGCTAATGATAAAAGTAGAGCGAACAATGCCCATATACTCTTTACCATAGAGTTTTATCAGTTGAATGACACCGAATTGATTGCACAGCATCTCATCAGGGTCGGAGATAAGCTCAAAGTTAAAACTAAACTTGCATTTGAATTTTTCGTGAGATGCAATTGACTCCCTAGAAACGCCATATACAACAGCATTGCTATCAGTGAAAGATTGGTTAAGGCGAGTAAAGTCTTGGCCCTCGAGTGTGCACCCAGGTGTGTCATCCTTTGGATAAAAATAGAGCACAATATTGCGCCCCAGATCATCCGGTATTTGCACCTCAAGGTTACTGGTGGCAACACAGGTTATAGGATTAATTTTATTCATTGACTGTATAATGTATTGTTGGCAATTACAAGCATTCATTTTATCACCGATATGCAAAATATCCGAAATTTTTCTATCATCGCTCATATTGATCACGGTAAATCAACGATTGCCGATCGCTTTATTCAGCACTGTGGTGGCCTGAGTGATCGTGAGATGTCGTCTCAAGTTTTGGACTCGATGGATATTGAAAAAGAAAGAGGTATTACCATTAAGTCACAAAGTGTGGCACTGGATTACAATGCGAAAGACGGCCAAACGTACCAACTGAACTTTATTGACACACCCGGGCACGTGGATTTTTCGTATGAAGTCTCGCGCTCGTTATCGGCTTGTGAGGGCGCGTTGTTAATTGTAGACGCGTCACAAGGTGTTGAGGCGCAAACGGTGGCGAATTGTTATACAGCCCTTGATCAAGGTCTTGAGGTTGTTGCTGTACTTAATAAGATTGATTTACCTGCGGCGGAACCGGAGAGAGTGGTTGACGAAATTGAAGATGTTATCGGTGTTGAGGCACATGATGCCGTTCATGCAAGCGCCAAGTCCGGCATTGGCATTGAAGACATTCTAGAACAAATTGTTAAAAAAATTCCCCCACCCGTGGGTAAAGTTGATGCACCAATCAAGGCTTTAATCATCGATTCTTGGTTTGATAATTATTTAGGGGTTGTATCACTAATCCGTGTTGTTGATGGCGAGATACGCGCCAAGACTAAAATTAAAATATTTTCTAAGGGTAATGAGCACTCAGTGGACGAAGTGGGTATTTTTACACCGAAACGAACCAAGACCGACAGTTTAAAAGCGGGTGAAGTGGGCTACTTGATTGCCAGTATTAAAAACATTGATGGCGCTCCTGTGGGTGATACCATCACTGGTAGTAAGAATCCTGTTAGTGAGCCACTTAAGGGCTTTAAGCCGATACAACCACGCGTATTTGCTGGCTTGTTTCCAACCTCTGGTGAAGACTACGAAAAGTTTAGAGATGCGCTAGCAAAACTACGCCTTAACGATGCTGCACTGCAGTACGAACCAGAGAATTCAGATGCGCTTGGTTTTGGTTTCCGTATTGGATTTTTAGGTTTATTGCATATGGAGATTGTGCAAGAGCGTTTAGAGCGTGAATACGACTTGGATCTGATTACCACAGCACCTACCGTTGTTTATGAAATTCTAGACACCAAAGGCAATATCCACCGAGTAGATAGCCCTTCTAAATTGCCTTCAATTCAAGGAATTTCGGAATTTAGAGAGCCAATCATCACTGCCAATATCTTGGTGACCAATGAATACGTTGGGCCAGTGATTAGCCTCTGTGTTGAAAAGCGTGGCGTGCAAAAGAATATTAACTACATGGGTCGTCAAGTCTCTATTGTTTACGAGCTACCGCTTAATGAAGTGGTACTTGATTTCTTTGATCGACTCAAATCCGTTTCTCGTGGCTTTGCTTCTATGGATTATCATTTTGAGCGTTATCAGCCTTCCGATCTAATTCGTTTGGATATTCTTATTAATGATCAGCCGGTTGACGCTTTGTCACTCATTATTCACCGTGACAACTCGGTCTATAAGGGGCGTGAGATTACGCTGAAAATGAAAGAGTTGATTCCTAGGCAAATGTTTGATGTTGCTATCAAAGCATGTATCGGTTCAAAAATCATCTCTCGTACCAATGTCAAAGCGCTGCGAAAAAACGTAACCGCCAAGTGTTATGGCGGCGATGTCTCGAGAAAACGTAAGTTGCTTGAGAAGCAAAAGAAAGGTAAAAAAAGGATGCGCTCTATTGGTCGAGTGGATATTCCACAAGAGGCGTTTCTTGCAGTCCTACACATCGACTAACAGGGCTGCTTGCATGACCATATCTTCATTATAAAGAAAGCCTCAATAAAGTCGTTTATGATTTATAAACTCCTTTTTTCGTTTTCTTAAAGCCTTGATCTGAACAACAATCACCACCTGTTAGTTGTTCGAGTATTTAAGGTATTTTGTTGCCCTTAAGACAGTAAGCGCTCTAAAACAAACTTAGTCCCAAAATAGGCTAAAACAAGCACTGAAAAGCCAATTTGTGTGGCAATTGTTGCGTGTTTTCCGCGCCAGCCAAATATTTTATGACCAATCACCAGGCCGACAAAAACTGTCCAGGCAATCAGCGATAAAAGCGTCTTTGCTGTGAGTTGTTGACCAAAGAAATCCTCAATAAAAAGAAAGCCTGAAGCCAAAGAAAGAGTTAGCAGAAAACAGCCCATTTTCAAAGTCTGGAATAAAAAATCCTCCATTGTTTGTAAGGGCGGTAATTTATTAATAAAAGTATTGATTTGATGCTCGTGTAGAAGTCGCTCTTGGATGTTTAGCAGTACAGATTGGCAAACGGCAATCGCTAAAAGGGCGTAAGCACTAATTGAGAGGAAAACGTGTGTCGCAATAGACACTTCTATCAGTTTGTTTTGCGCATCAGGGAAAGCTAGTGACAGCAGTAGGGCGAGTGCCGCAAGTGGGTAAACGATAATACCAAGCGCATGAATCGGCTTGCTTAGGGAAGTCACAAACAGTAGTGTCGCAATCACCCAAGCAACAAAAGAAACGCTGCTGGCAAGACCAAAGAAAACACCCTCGGCTTGCCACAAACCACTCAATAAATAGGCATGTGAAACGCAGGCCAATAAAAGTAGAATGTTGGCCAGTGTCTTGTGTTGATGCGTCTCACTATCTTGGGTGAAGTAGCGCGTTAAAAGTAGCGCTACAAGTAGATAGGAAATAAATGGAATAATGGTCAAAAGGGGCATCAATTACTATCAATAATGCAAAAGCTATATAATACGATATTTTGCCCAATAAGAACATAATGTTTGATAATTTAAGCGACCGTCTTTCCAATAGTTTCAAGGCTTTACGGGGTAAAAACAAACTCTCTGAAGCCAATATTAAAGACGCAATTCGTGAACTTAGGCGCTCTTTGTTAGAGGCCGATGTTGCGCTTGAAGTCATCAAGGTCTTTATTGAGAAAGTGCAAACAAAAGCGCTTGGTCTTAAAGTTGGTGAAGGCTTAACACCAACACAGGTTTTTGTCAAACTGGTTGAAACCGAGCTCACGCAGATTATTGGCGGTGAGAATGAATCACTTAATTTAGCCACTCAACCACCTGCAGTGGTGATGGTTGTAGGTTTACAAGGCGCGGGTAAAACAACCTCGATCGCTAAACTGGCGCGCTTTTTAAAAGAACGCGAAAAGAAAAAAGTATTGGTTGTTAGTGCGGACGTATACCGACCGGCTGCGATTGAGCAACTTAAAATTCTTGCCGAGCAAGTTGAAGTAGATTTCTTCCCGTCTAGTACAAGCGACAAACCAGAGCAAATTGTTGCTGAGGCGAAAAAACACGCGCAAAGACAATTCCATGATGTGTTATTGGTGGATACCGCAGGTCGTATGCATATTGACGAGCAAATGATGGCCGAGATTCAGATCCTGCAGCAGAGGATAAACCCAATTGAAACCTTGTTTGTTGTGGATTCAATGATGGGTCAGGATGCTGCCCATACGGCAAAGGCTTTTGCTGATACATTGCCGTTGACGGGTATTATTCTAACCAAAACCGATGGTGATGCACGCGGTGGTGCGGCACTCTCGGTTAGACATATTACTGGCAAGCCGATTAAGTTCCTTGGTGTAGGTGAAAAAACGGATGCGTTAGAGCCTTTCCATCCAGATAGAATCGTCTCACGATTACTCGGCATGGGTGACGTGCTTTCTTTGGTCGAAGAGATCTCCCGTAAGGTTGATCAGAAGAGGGCAATGAAAAGCGCGCAAAAAATCATCAAAGGTCGTTTTGATCTTGGCGATATGCGTAACCAACTCATTCAAATGCAACAAATGGGTGGTATGGGTGCTTTAGTGGAGAAACTACCAGGCATGGGTAATTTGCCACAAAGTGTCAAAAATCAAGTGATTAGTGATAGTGAGAGTACTCATATGGTCGCCATTATTAATTCAATGACCCCTAAAGAAAGAACCTATATTAATCTCATTAAAGGCTCTCGCAAACAACGCATCGCAAAAGGCTCTGGTACCAATGTTCAGCAGGTTAATAAACTATTAAAACAGTTTGAAAAAATGCAAAAAAGCATGAAAAAAATGGGTGGTAGTAAAATGAAAAAAATGATGGAGCAAATGAGCCAAATGCAAAGTGAAGATACCGTGCCTGATTTTTCAAAAATAGGCGGAGGATTGCCAGGCTTGGACGGCAAGAAATTTCCTTTCTAAGTACACACCTTTTTGTAACAACAAAAAAATCAATCTTAAAGATTCAAATAAATCATTGTTGAGAGATTGATTTTTAGAATTATTTATATAAAATTTTCGAAATCAGCAAATCGCTGTTGGTAACAATACAATTTATTTCACAAGGAGAAAAAATGAAACTTAAAATGCGCCTATTTGCAGTTCTGTTAATCGGTCTATTTTCAATTCAACCAACTTTTGCAGCAGAAGATACTGTTCAGTTTACATTAGAGATTGTTGCAGAGAATCAAGTCACTCTTACATCAATTACTCAGGCTGTAAGGGGTTTAAATGCAATTGAAGCGATTAATCAAGTGGTAATTATGGGCATTAAGAATACTGATTGGGGTCCTATGATTGTTTCTCTTGCAAGTGTTGAAGCTGTTGGAAACACATATTGGGCGCTATTCGTCAATGGTGAGATGTCAATGGTTGGCGCACAAGATGTTATTCTTGATGTTGATACCATCATCCGCTTGATTCTTACCGCATTCTAGCGTAATATTGCGCAATATAAAAAATTAGGGGAGTTTGTTATGCATACACAAGAACACAAGTTAAATTCAGGTTTTACCTATCTAGTTATTTTGGTGGTGTTAATTACCTTAGGTGTTGCTGGTCGGTTACTACCACATCCACCGAATTTCACACCAATGGCTGCGATTGCTCTGTTTGCCGGCTTTATCTTTGTGAAAAGATACATGGCGGTTGTTGCGGTTGTTGCAGCGATGCTTTTAACTGACTATTTTGCTTTTGGCTATCTTTCACCTGACTGGTTTGCCTCAAAATCAATGATGGTTGTCTATTTAGCATTGTTATTCCCAATTGTCTTTAGAGGTTTTTTGCAAAAGAAATTGGGCATTTTAAGAATTGCTGGCGCTGCACTTGCAAGCTCAACGGTCTTCTTTGTCGCAACGAACTTTGCAGTGTGGGCTTTCTCGCCGATGTACGAGAAAACTTTTACTGGCATAGTGCTCTGTTACACAATGGCCATTCCGTTCTTCCAAAACACGATTGCTGGCGACATGATGTGGTCTGGCATTATTTTTGGCTCTTACTTCGCGCTTCGTCATTTTTCAAAGTTGCGTGTATTGACAGAAAAGAACGACGTTTTGTATAGTGCAAATTAAGATGATATAAGCTAATTAAGATGAAAAATTCCTCGCAACGTCGAGGGATTTTTTTTGTCAGAATTTTGAGACACCTCTACATATCAGTTGATGCCTTAAGATGAGACCTTTATTGATCAGCATTTATCAATGATTTATTAAATATTCGTCATTATTTTCCCTGTTGCAGTCATTGTCTTGGTGGGATATTTTTACGCGGCTAAATATCAGCCAAATATGGACTCTGCCAACAGCATCAACATCAGTATTTCCCTTCCAGCTTTGATGTTTTCCGTATTGTCTAGGGAGTCCCTTCATCTACAAAATTACCAAGAGTTTCCGATGTTTGGCGTACTTATTATTCTTGATTCTGGTTGTATCGCTTGGTTTGCTGCAAAGGTATTAGGGGTTAACATCAAGACTTTTATGCCACCAATGATGTTTAGCAACACCGGCAATATTGGCCTGCCAATTGCAGTGCTGGCTTTTGGGGAGGTTGCACTTGGTGCGGCAGTTGTTCTGTTTTCTATTGAAATACTCCTGCATTTCACTCTAGGTGCTTCGTTGTTGTCTCATCGCTTCAAGTTGTGGTCGACACTTAAGTCGCCAGTATTGTTGGCTACAGTGGCTGGTTTATCGGTTAATTTTATCGGTTTTGAGCTGTGGATTCCAGCCATTAAAACACTGGATT
>ERZ813253.424-NODE-424-length-15196-cov-8.650806_pt1 | contig 15196 bp, 17 predicted proteins | sample MGYA00520893_ERZ813253 | MGnify/ENA primary metagenome ERZ813253 (study PRJEB31669, sample SAMD00080414) | marine metagenome | biome: oceanic hadal pelagic zone biome; feature: marine hadalpelagic zone; material: sea water | place: Pacific Ocean:Izu-Bonin Trench...
TTTTTTTTTTCATGATCCGGCGACCACCGAGATCTACACTCTTTCCCTACACGACGCTCTTCCGATCTTAACAAAAACATGTTGAGCCCCAATTCCACGCAAGATTAACCAGGAGAACTAAATGAAAAAACTTATCTTAATTACTAGTCTGTTTCTCGTTGTTTTCGTCATAACTTTTAATTATATAACTATTAAATAATATTCTTTTCTAGTGGTTTGTTTTGTTGTTAAATGTTAAACACTTGGGTTGGTTATAATAAAAAACCTAAGATGTGATGGGTATGTTTTTTGATTTGAACCTATAATAATAAATTATAACTAGCACCGATTTGTACCGGCTTGCGGGTGCTAAAAAAAATACCGCTAAAGAGGTTTTTTGTTTTCTTTCGGAGCCTGTTTGGCAAATGCCGGCAGGTTTTTTATGCTAAAAAAAGGAAGTTTATTAAATGACATGATCATTGTTATTCATGAAAATAAAGATTGGATGCCTCCATTTGAGCAAGCCTTTCAGGATCTAGATATTGAGTATGCTGTGTGGTACATGCCTGAGATGAACATAAACTTTTCAGATCAACCACCAGACGCTGTTTTCTATAATCGTATGAGCGCTTCCTCCCACACCAGGGGCCATCGCTATGAGCCTGAGTTAACTGTTGGAGTTTTATCTTGGCTGGAAAGGCATCAGAGAAAAGTTGTGAATGGCTCGAGAGCTCTTGATTTAGAACTTAGCAAACTAAGGCAATATCAGGAGTTAGAAAAATACAATATTCTGACCCCGAAAACCTTTGCAGCAATCCACAAAAAAGATCTTTTAGATGGGGCCAATGAAATTGGTTTTCCATTAATTACAAAACATAATAGGTCCGGAAAAGGTCTGGGGGTTCACAGATTTGATAATCTTTCAGGTTTAGAAAATCACATAAAGAGCAAAAAATTTGAGGAGTCACCTGACGGCATAACTTTAATTCAGGAATATATAGAAGCGCCTTCAAACACAATTACACGAATTGAATTTATTGGTGGGAAGTTTTTATATGCAGTTGAAGTAAATACCACTCAAGGTTTCAAGTTATGCCCTGCTGATGAGTGCCAAGTAGATTCTGACAGTCCTACAGGAGATTTTTTTAAATTTAAGATACTGAATAAATTTAGTCTTCCAAACATGGAAGATTATGAATCATTTCTTGCAATGAACAGCATTGAAGTTGCTGGCATTGAAATTATTACTGATTCAAACAATGTTGTTTGGACCTATGATGTCAATACGAACACCAATTACAACGCTGAAGCCGAGCACATTGCAAACCAAAGTGCACCCCATGAGTTAGCAAAATACTTGCAAAGACTGGCGATGAATACTAGTAATCAAGATGAGGTGTTGTTATACCTTCAAAAATAACGTATTTATTTACAAGAGCTTCTTCTACTATCTCTTCGTATATGATAGGAAATAAGGCGGTTCTAACCAATACCGCTTAGCTCCATAATTATCAAGAGGTTCTAATGCCAGAAATAACATTACTAGGTTGGTTACACACGCTAATAGGAGCTTTTGCAGTACTTATAGGTTTTTATACATTAGGAAGATCTAAAGTAATACAACTAAAGCAATCAACAGGAAAAATATATTTAATTTGCACTTTAATTACTGCCTTAACGGCACTTGGTATTTATCACCAAGGTGGATTTGGTATAGCACATATACTTGCTGTTTTAACGTTACTTGCATTACTGCTTGGTGTTATTGCAGAACAATACCAATTATTTGGTAATTTTTCTTCCTATGTTCAAGCGACCTGTTATTCTGGCACACTTTTATTTCATATGATCCCAGCAATTACTGATGGTTTGAGACGTCTTCCAGTGGGTTCACCCATTGTTAATGACATTGAGGATCCTTTGCTTTTAAACTTTTACTTAGGCTTCCTTATAACTTATGTTATTGGTTTAACCTTACAAATATTTTGGTTGAAAAAAAGAAGAGAAATAACAAGTTCCAACTAATGCCGCTTAGCTCCACCACCTAGTATAATTTGGAATAACTCATTAATCCGTTATAACTAGACAGATGAAAAAACTAATCTTAATCGCAGTGGTCTTTCTCTGGAGCAGCGTTCCATCTGTCGCTGAAGTGACACTGAGTCAGGTATTTTCGGAGAGCGATGGTATGAACAGAATGCTAGCAGCAATTGAGACGAGTACACACATGACTACGGCCTATACGGGTGTCAAAGCTATCAGCCAAGATGTCATGACGGCTATGGCGAAGGTGGACCGAGCCCAGTTCGTGCCGGAACACTCAGTCCACGATGCTTTTGAGAATCAACCGCTTAGAATCGGTTATGGCCAGACCATTTCCCAACCTTTCATCGTAGCACTAATGTTACACCTGCTGCAGTTGCAGCCAGATGACCGAGTCCTTGAAGTCGGAACAGGGTCCGGATACCAAGCCGCGGTTACTGCGGAACTTGCAGCCCATGTCCATACCATTGAAATCATCCCAGAGCTTGCCCGCTCGGCTGATAGGCGACTCAAATCACTTGGTTATATGAACATCTCGGTAAGGGCAGGCGACGGCTGGTACGGGTGGCCGGAAGAGGCACCCTTTGACGGCATTTTAATCACCGCTGTAGCCCAGGAGGTGCCACCACGGCTACTTGCACAACTTGCGGTTGGTGGAAGACTGGTGATGCCGGTGGGCGAAGTGTGGGGCGATCAGGAGCTTGTCTTGCTGACCCGTGATACAACGGGCGTGATCAACACCCGTGAAGTGTTGCCAGTCCGTTTTGTCCCGATGACAGGGGAGGGCATACTCACTCTGCGAGATAGTAGGCAACATCAATGATGATCAAGATTCTGTTAACGTTTGCGACACCAATGCTCTGCTCTAATGGGTTGTACGCTTATCTCAGTTGAGCTAATCAAATGATGAAAAAACTTCTCACCATCTTCTGTCTGGTTCTTCTCACCTCTTATTCTTATTCTCAAGATGTATCTAGGAATCTACTCGTTAAGAAAGATGGAATTGTTTATGAAATCAAATCAGACAAACTCTTTACCGGCACTCTTGTGGAGTATCATGACAGCGGTCAATTAAGAGTAAGGGCTACCTTCAAAGACGGCAAAGAAAATGGTCTCTATGAGGGTTACCACGAAAACGGCCAATTACATTTCAGGACGACCCATAAAAACGGAATACCAGACGGTCTTTGGGAAGGGTTCTACAAAAACGGTCAATTAAAAGAAAGAGGAAACATCAAAGACTTGGAACAAGACGGTCTTTGGGAGTATTTTGATGACGGCGGTAATTTAACCAAAACCGAAGAGTATAAAAACGGAGAGCTAATCAAATAATGAAAAAACCAATCTTAATTGCTAGTCTTCTCGTTGCTTCTGTTGTGACGATACCTAAAGATTAGGGGGATTAATGTTAGTACCAAAAGTAACTTGCCAAGCTTGTGGAGAGACAGATCATCAAGTGAACGATGACTCTAATCATGACACTTCGACAAAATTCTTTGTATGGCCGAGTCATACTGACCACACAGGTTTAAACATTTATGCTTTTTTTTGTTTTTCGTGTGGAAGCATAAATGCTGCAGCTCCAGATGCAGGTAATCTAAAATATTTTGTAACTTTTAAGTTAGATAAACCTGATCTTAAAAAATGGTGTATAAATAAAGGTGTCGATCAAATGATCATGAATAGACTTACAACAGCAGGGTATTTATAAGGAAGGTGATAAAGAATGAAAAAAGAGAACACAATGAGTGAATACATCCAAAGCGCTAGGATCGCTATATTTCTATTGATTATTTTCGTGTTGGTTACCCCAACTCTGGCTGCACTTGAGAGTGACAAAAAGCCCAATATTGTCCTGGTCCTAATGGACAATTTTGGCTATGGTGAAATTGGCGTTTATGGCGGTGGGGTTTTACGCGGGGCGGCAACACCCAATATTGACGGCATTGCAGCTGAAGGATTCCAGCTAACAAATTTTAATGTTGAAGCTGAGTGCACACCGTCGCGTTCAGCGTTGATGACCGGTCGTTATGGGATTCGTACCCGACAACGGCAAGATGGCCCTCCTAGAGGTGTATGGTACGGGATAACCAAGTGGGAGATTACATTGGCTGAGATGCTGTCTGATTCTGGTTACGCGACTGGCATCTTCGGTAAATGGCATTTAGGAGACACCGAGGGCCGTTACCCCACAGACCAGGGCTTTGATGAATGGAATGGAATCCCCAGATCATCTGACCGAGCCTTCTGGCCGGATAGCAATAGTTTCACACCGGGCAGCCACCCAGATGCTGTGTTTACCCACGTCATGTCGGCAAAACGAGGTGAAAAGCCCAAGGAGCTGGAAGTGTATGACCGCGCCAAACGCGCGACGATCGATCGCGAAATCACCGATCAAGCCATCGATTTCATCAAACGCAAGGCCAGTGCCAAGCAGCCATTTTTTGCCTATCTCCCCTATACGCAAACCCATGAACCGGTAGACCCACATCCTGACTTCAACGGCAAGACTGGAAACGGAAGCTTTGCTGACGTTTTGGCACAGACGGATGCCTATGTCGGGGAGTTGCTGGATACGATCGACAAGCTAGGATTAAAAGAAAACACCATATTTATTTTTACATCGGACAATGGGCGCGAAGGCGTGCCAAGATCGTTTGGATTCACCGGCCCTTGGCGAGGGAGCATGTTTTCTCCCTATGAAGGTTCCTTACGCGTCCCTTTTCTGATCCGCTGGCCCGGGAAAATCCCCGCAAAGCAAGTATCAAACGAAATTGTCCATCAGATAGATCTGTTTCCCACATTGGCTAGTTTCGTAGGAGCCGATATCCCGAAAGATCGAATAATGGATGGTGTTGACCAATCTGATTTCCTGATGGGAAAGTCTGAGAAATCCGCTCGAGAGTCCCTCGTCATTTACATCGGCAACGAGCTATTTGGTGTGAAATGGCGCAATTGGAAATTGCTTCTCAAGGAAATTGATGAAGATAGTTATGCGATCAGAACAATGGCTTATCCAACAATCTACAATCTGCTCGTAGACCCAAAAGAAGAGGTACCTGAACTCAACTATCTCAACGATACTTGGGTAGATTTTCCTTTGTACCAAGTTTTAGAAGATCACCAAGCATCGATTGAAAAAGATCCTGGCACCCCGGATCCCTAGATATCAAAAAACTAATCTTAATGATGATATATGTTTGAATTCAAAGGAAAAAAAGTATTGGTTACTGGAGCATCACGTGGGATTGGTAAAGCCATAGCTCAAGATTTTGCAATGAATGGAGCTCAAGTATCTTTGGTTTATCGAAAAGAGAAAGAGCTTGCTGATAATCTAAGAAATTCATTACCAGGCGAAAATCATATTTGTGTCAGGTCTGATGTTTCTGTTAGTGAAGAAGCACAATATGCTGTATCAAAAACACTCGATGTATTTGGATCTCTGGACATCGTTATAAATAATGCCGGAATGTATATAGACCATCCTATAGCAGATGTTGATTTTGATGATTGGCAAGACGCGTGGCAATCAACCATTAATACTAATCTAATTGGACCTGCTAATATTTGCTATCACGCCGCAAAACATATGATCAAGCAGGGCGGTGGAAAAATAATTAATATTTCTTCACGCGGAGCAAATAGAGGTGAACCTATAGCTCCAGCTTATGGCGCGAGTAAGGCAGGTTTGAACTCTATGAGTCAATCATTGGCTGTCGCACTAGCCCCATACAACATTTTTGTAGGAGTTGTCGCACCTGGCTGGGTGGATACTGATATGACCTCTGAATTTTTATCTGGGGAAGAAGGGGATGCTATCCGAAAACAAAGTCCCCTTGGAAGAGTGGCGACCTCTGAAGAAATAGCTCAAGCAGTTTTGATGCTTTCTATGGATGGTATGGAATATGCTACAGGGACAATTTTAGATATAAACGGTGCTTCTTATTTAAGATCTTAAGCTTATAGTACTATGAAAAAACTAATCTTGATCGCTGGACTACTGCTCGTTGGTGGGTACTTTTCTTATATTCCTAATGCTTCTTCTGCAAACCACCATAACAAAATCGAAATCACTGAAGTCTCAATCACAATGCCCGATGGTATCCGATTAGCGGCCGACATCTATTGGCCCGCTGGGGCTGATAAGAAAGATCGTTTCCCGATTTTGCTGGAGTATCTTCCTTATCGAAAGGATGAGAATCGGGCTCGCAATTATTCCCTTTATTCCTATTTCTTAGAACACGGTTACCTTGTTGTCCGAGTTGATATGCGAGGTACGGGAAATAGTGAAGGAATAACCATCCCTTATGAGTACTCAGACATCGAATTAGACGATGGGGAAGAGGTGATTGACTGGCTGTCACAACAGGAATGGTCAACCGGTAGCGTAGGTATGTTTGGTATTTCCTGGGGTGGGTTCAACTCCATCCAGATGGCCATGCGTAACCCGCCAGCCTTGAAGGCGTTCGTCGCCCTGATGGCGACCGAGTATCTATATCAAGAAGACGTCCACTACATGGATGGGATTATGGTTGCTGGAGATTCCTGGATGATGAGCAATGACCTATACAATTCTTTACCAGGAGCACCTGATTTCAAAATGGATGAAGAATGGTTAAGAAATCGTTTCAATGTGGAGCCAAGTGTCTACACTTACATGCGTCAGCAGCGTGATGGTGCATTCTGGGATAGGGCTTCCGCTCGAGGTCAATATGAAAAGATACGGGTGCCCGGTTACCACATAGGAGGATGGTACGATGGATACCGCAATAGCTTACCGCGGATGCTGGAAAATGTTCAGGCACCTGTGAAAGCAATGATCGGCCCTTGGGACCATTATTTTCCTCATAATGCTTGGCCTAAGCCTCAGATTGAATGGCGACATGAGGCTGTTCGTTGGTTTGACCAATGGCTTAAAGGCGAAGATACTGGCATTCTCAAAGAACCTGCCTTCGCCGTATATGTTCGCAACTATCATCCACCCGATCCTGATTTGGATCAAGTGCACGGCTACTGGCGATGGGAAGATGGTTGGCCAATTGAACGGATTGAAAATCACAGCTGGTATGCCCATGCGGACCACAGCTTGTCTACCGAACCAGCGGGAAATGCAACGCACAGTATGACCTACAAACCTTCCATAGGACTGGAAGGCGGTGGACCCACCATGTGGTGGGGCAGTATTGCTCCAGACCAGCAACCGATGGATGAATATAGTTTAGTCTATGATAGCGAGATACTGGATGCTCCTCTGGAAATACTGGGCAGGCCGATTGCCAGACTCCGTGTCTCAGCCAATGCAACTCGGGCAAACTGGGTTGTTCGTGTCTCGGACGTGGCACCGGATGGACAGGTAACCCAAGTAGTAGGAGCTGCCTTCAATGGCACACACCGGATTTCTGCCCGTGAACCTAGCGATATTGTGCCTGGAGAGGACTTTGACTTAAATATTGATCTTCATTTTACATCCTGGGTCTTTCCAAAAGGCCACAGAATTCGTATTGCCGTCAGTAATGCAATATGGCCGATGCTTTGGCCGACACCCATGCAGATGAAATCAACGCTCGCAATAGGTGGCAAGAATGGTGCACGGATTGATCTCCCGGTAGTTCCTCCCGGCGAAGAATATACACCCAACTTTAAAGAACCTTCTACGAGTCCCATACTTTCAGGATATGAAGTTATAGATTCGGGGAATATTAGTGGTTATGCAGCGATCAACTCAATTCAGCACGATCCAGATACCGGTGAAGCATTTGGTGTTGCAACCAATACAGGAGCTACTCAGTACCCTTGGGGTATTGAACGCTTTGAAGAAGAGATTGAGCATCGAACTTCTGATGAAAATCCTGCATATACCTCTGTCGTGGGGCGGTACAAGATAACCGAGGAATTAAAGGATAGGAGACTTGATTTCGAACAGAATGTAGAGTTTAAAAGCGATGAAGACAACTTCTATTTGACATTCCGTCGCTGGGTGTCTGTCAATGGCGAGCTATATAAAGAGAAAGCTTGGCAGGAAGTCATACCCAGGGATTTTCAGTAGAAAAAGATAAAACTAATCTAAATAATCTCTGCGTCTAACATTTGAGCCAATCAAATAATGAAAAAACTAATACTACCCGCTAGTCTATTAATTTTGCTGTTTTTCCAACACCTGCAAATTGCCAAGGCTGATACCGAGGATACAGGTGATGTACTGTCTTTCCTTATTCCATCAATAGCATTGGGTGAGACTATCTTTTATGAGGAAGGCCATGAAGGCTCAGTAGAATTTCTAAAAGCCTTTGTGACTTCTCAAATTGTAACTGAAGGGTTGAAAACCACTATTCACAAACGACGTCCGAATGGCAATTGCTGTAAATCATTTCCGTCTGGGCATTCATCAAGAGCATTTGTGGGCGCCAGTTTTATTCACCAGCGATACGGTTTCAAATATTCGGTTCCGGCTTATATAGCTGCAAGTTATGTGGCTTATAGTCGGGTTGATGCCGATAAACACGAAGTTGAAGATGTCATTGCCGGAGCTCTGGTTGGAATATTGAGTAGTTATTATTTTGTAGAACCCTACAAGGGTTTTGCGATAACTCCTATTGCAGAAGATGGCATGTATGGGGTTTCATTCAGAAAGCAATTCTAGTTTTGTCGTAAAAAAGCATCACTAACCAGTTCCAACTTTCCCTGCTTAGCTCCACCACCTAGTTCAATTTGGAATAATTCTTGAATCTGTTATAAATGGATGGATGAGAAGACATCTTTACCCCTAGAAGGTTTATATGTTCCTTCTGGGGGCTTCTCTTTTGCGCTCCGCTCTCCGCTCCCCTGTTGAGAACGATTTTAACAGAATAGAAGGGTAAAGGATGATGATTACGGTTTAGTTAGGTAACATGACGCCAAATACAACAGGGATAATTGCAGATGTTCAGAAGTAATGACTATCAAAAAAGTGGAATTGTAATTGTAGGCACTGGGCTAGGACTTTTTCTTTTTGGAACTATCAATCAAGACCTTGAAGTCTTAAGAGGTGTAGGTGTCTTAGTGGGGACCATAGGAATCAGCTGTTTTGTAGCTGAATATTTCTTTCTAACGGATAAAAGTAAATGAATTTTTTAAAATATTTTACTTTGTTAAGTCACCATTGGGATTATTAGTTGCGAGGATTAGAAAATGATTATTGATGCATGGGCACAACATCCAACTCTACGGCATATTAAGGACCCAGTCTTTGATTCCCTTCGCAGATGGAGTAAAGAAGATGTTCCGAAAGAAGAAATTCCTCTTGAATTTACTATTCAATCAATGGATGAAGCAAATGTGTCTAAGTCTCTTATTTCAGCATGGGTTGCTCCAAACGTAGTCATGATTTCCAATGATGAGGTTGCTGCATTTGTTGCAAAGTATCCTGAAAGATTAATCGGTGTAGGTTCTGTAGATATTTCTAAACCTGTGCAAGCAGTTGCAGAAGTAAAACGTTGTGTGAATGAATTAGGTTTCAAGGCAATTAGGGTGCTCCCATGGATTTGGGAATTACCTCCAACTAACCGATTGTTTTACCCAATCTATGCTGCTTGTTGCGATGCTAATATACCTTTTTGCACACAAATTGGACATACTGGACCATTGATGTCATCTGAGGTTGGAAGACCAATATACATAGATAGGGTTGCCCTAGATTTCCCAGAATTAACTATTGTAGGTGGGCATATTGGATATCCTTGGACTGAAGAAGCCATTGCAGTTGCAACTAAACACAAAAATGTATACATAGATACTTCTGCTTTCACAATCAAAAGATATCCTCCTGAAATTGTTCGGTATCTTAAAACTAATGGAAAAGAGAAAGTCTTATTTGGAACCAACTATCCAATGATTACTCCAAAGCAAGCTCTGAAAGATATTGATAAATTAGATTTAGAATCTGATACAAAAAAAAAGTTTCTTTTCGAGAATGCTAAGAAGGTATTTAAGATTAAATGATGTCTGCAAACACACTGATGGATTATGAAAATGATCCCGAGGTACTAGAGAAACTTTATAGAAATCAACCAGAGAAATTTGAGTTGGAATTATCCTATGCTTTGAAGCAAAAACCAGATTCCATTACTTTTCGTATTTGGGCCACACGTCTTAACATTGAACTTTCCCAAAAAGATGATATTTCCCCAACACTCATTACGGTTATTGGTATAAGTATCCTTGCGGGTCTCACCACTAGAATTCCCGCACTTTTCTTTAGGGAAGATTGGTTCTATCCAAGATTTGCACCCTTCGTGGCTTTAATGGCTATCGCATCCTATTTTTTAATTAAAAACAATAATGGATACTTAACAAGATTAGTCGTTATATTTTGCTTAATTACCATCTGCTATCTGTCTTTATTACCGGATTGGTCAACCTCTTCATCCATAACAATGCTACTTATTCACCTTCCACTTGCCTGTTGGTTAATTACAGGGATTGTTTTCTCAAATGGCAGATGGCAAGAGAAAGAATCTCGCATTAGGTTTATCAGATATAGTGGAGAACTAGTCATACTCAGTGGCTTGATTCTTATTGGAGGTTTTGGTTTAACAGCCCTGACAATCGGACTCTTTCAAGTAATCGGTATAGAACTTGATGATAAGTTTATTGAAACTTTGGTAGCACTAGGTGTCCCTGCGATCCCGGTAATTGGCACATACGTTTACGATGTTGTTCTCCAAAAAAAGATTCAACTGGCGGCGACACTTGCAAAGATTTTCGCTCCCTTGTTTCTCGTTTTAGTAGTTGCATTCATTCTGGCAACCACTGTTCAAGGGATCCCGTTTTTAGATGACCGTGACTATCTAATTATTTTCAATGTGCTACTAATTGTTATTCTTTGTATTGCTTTATTTTCGATCGTTGGTCAGGATCAATCGAAGGAAACATTCATTCAGAGATGCATAATAATCTCTCTAATCGCTGCTACGGTTTTTATCGATTTAATAGCACTCTATGCTATTTCTTTGCGGTTACTTGAATTCGGGTTTTCCATCAATCGTTTTTACATATGGACTATAAATATTTTGATACTTGGAAACTTAATTTACTTGTTGATCGCTTTTGCTTACTCAATCCAAAATAATCAAAGAACCAGTGGAATGATTGATGCTGTAACAAACTATCTCCCAATCTATGCTTTGTGGGTAGCACTGGCAACGTTTATATTACCTTTAGTCTTTCAGTTCCAATAAATCAATTAGAAAACATACCTAGTCCATTAAATATCAAAAAATGTCCAGGAATTACACAATACAGAGGAAAATCCTTAAGCCGGTTGCAGAAGTGTTCGAGGCAATCATCTCCAGCGACAAGTTGAAGTGTTACTTCGTAGATTCCACGAGTAGTGATTTAGTTGAAGGCGAAAGAGTTGTCTGGCAATGGGACGATTACGGTGCACACCCTGTAGTTGTCAGAAAAATTATTAAAAACCAATTGATAGAACTTGTGCTTGATTCAAAAGAATGGAAAAAGACACAGAACGAGGCATATGAAGTGTTGGTGATTTTTGAGTTTGAGGAGCAGACAGACAGTACAATTTTGTCCATCAGCGAACAGGGATGGAAGACTGATACGGACGGTCTCAAGGGATCGCATGATAACTGTGGCGGTTGGACCCACATGACAATGTGTCTCAAAGCGTATATCGAACACGGGATTGATATGCGCTGAGATCTCAGAGATTGAAAGATATTAAATGCAGAAAAGACATCATCAAGCGGCTCAAATTTTCCCGACTTAGCTCTACCATCCAGCCCAATTTGGAATAATCCAAAAACCTGCTATAAATAGAAGTGTGAAAAAACTAATTTTAATCGCCGGACTGTTGTTGGCAGCCGCCGGTATTGGGCTTTACGTGGTTACCTTGCCTGAACCCGCGCCATCAACGCCGCCGGCTCCCATTTCAGCCGCAGTTCTGGATCGGCTACCACAGGACCGCAAGGGACAAGTATTAATTTACGGCGCCTACGGTTTCACTGGCGCTGGTATTTCCAAACTGGCAAGCGAGTACGGCATTACACCAGTGCTGGCAGGACGCAATGAATCCAAGCTCAAGCCACTGGCTGAATCACTCGGCTACGATTACGTGGTGCTAAGTTTGGAAAATAATCATGACAATCTAGTGAAGGTGCTCAAACACTTTGAAATTGTTTTGCACATTGCAGGTCCCTACACATTTACTGGCGAGCCCATGCTCGATGCGGTGGTTGAAGCAGGCACGCATTATGTGGACCTGACCGGCGAGAACCATGTCATTCAGCAGCAACTGGATCGGCATGAGGAGTTCAAGGCTGCTAATATTATGGTGATGCCATCGGTAGGCTATGACGTGGTTCCAACCGATTGCCTGAATGTCTACGTCGCGGATCAGGTAGACAACCCCACTAATTTGACTGTGGTTATAAATGGCAACTATACTGCTGCCGAAGGCGCCAGCGCCAGTCGCGGCACCATGAAATCTGGATTGGAGGTGATGGGCAGACCGCTATTGATGCGCCAGCAGGGAGAGATGGTGGAAGTCTCAGCGCTCAAGGTGATTCACCGGGTAGAGGGTGGACAGGAACAAACACTGGTACAGATTCCCTGGGCCGATATGATGACAAGCTATGTGAGCACCGGCGTCCCCACCATTGAAGTGTTTCAATTACAGCAAGGCGAATTACCAGGCTGGCTGCCGCGCATGGCGCAGTCTGATTTCGGCCGCCGCATCCTGGCGTGGCTGATCGACAAATATGCACCGGAAGGCCCACCTCCAGGCGCCCAAGAAACACGCCAGACCCGGATCGTATCTACCGCAACTAATGACGCAGGAGAATCCGCTTCAGCGGCAATGATTACACCAGAGGCCTACCTACTCACATTCCACAGCACTCTTATCGTTGCCAAGCGGGTTATCGATGGCCACTGGGAGTCGGGCTTCCAGACGGTGGGCAAGGTGTATGGCCCCGACCTCGTATTGGAAGTGCCAGGAGTTAGTAGGATGGACCTCTAATCTCCAGACCCTACCCCATGCAAGATTAAACAGGAGAAAAATAATGGATGCAGATCAAGCTTCGATGCAGCGCCTAGAAAAAGCAATTACTGATTTAAGGGAGCATCATTTCTTTCGCATGCACGATTCGCTGTGGAGTCTTATTTATTTCAGCTTAATTCGTGGGCTCGCATCCGGTTTAGGCTGGGTAATTGGCGCCACAATTTTAGTGTATCTGTTAACTGTAATTCTTTCGCAAATCGAATTCATACCGATACTAGGTGAGTGGGCGGCAAGATTGATTGAGCAAATTGACAAATTTGATAAATAAAACAATTCCTTCTTCTACCGTATTAATAATTCGTGATGGTGTGTCCGGATTAGAAGTTTTTATGGTGGTCAGACATCACCAAATAGATTTTGCTGCTGGCGCCCTTGTTTTTCCAGGAGGAAAAGTAGATAAATCTGACTACGATAAAAAACTTAATCAGCATTTATGTGAAGAAGAAACTTCTGACAGGGAGAATATTCCTTTTAAGATTGCAGCTATTCGAGAATGCTTTGAAGAAGCAAATGTTTTATTTGCTAAAAATAAAGATAAAAAAGAAATTATTAGTTCAGATGAATTATTCAAACTTAAAAAATGGCGAGATAAATTTACTAATAAATCAACATCAATGTATGAATTTGCTAGTTCGGAAAATATGTTTTTTCCTATTGATGTTCTTATCCCTTTTGCACATTGGGTAACTCCAGAAAAGCTGCCTAAGAGATTTGATACGCGTTTTTATATTGCTGCAGCACCAGCAGGACATGATGGGAAACATGATGGAAAAGAATTAGTTGATTCTATATGGATAAATCCTCAGCAAGCATTAGATGATTGTTTGTCAAAAAAAAGAACTATTCTTTTTCCTACAAGGCTTAATTTAGAAAAACTTAAGCAATCTAAAACCGTTGCAGAAGCTATAAATAATGCTAAGAATTCTAATATCTTTACAGTGACTCCATTAGTTGAGACATTTGATGAAGGAACTTTTTTAACTATTCCTAAAGAAGCTGGCTATGGCGAAATCAAGGAATCTATCAGCCATGAGTTGGAATAAAATGAAAAGAAAGATGGGTTTTTTTGGATTAATGAGATCTTTGGACTCCGCCGAATCATCTTTCGAAAAGATTCCTGGTGGAGGATTAAAAGCAACCATCCATCATGCTTTACTAAACAATTTAAAAATAAAACACCTTGTCTGGTGGTTTGAAAACATAGATGGGGTTACTACTTATAACGGACAAGATTTTAATGGGTTAGAAGTCGACGTCTATCGTCTTTGGCATCCTCACGATCATATAAAAGTAGTTTGGAAGAAGAAGTTACTCAGTCCACAAGGAAGGGTTTTACCGGGTTCTGTGATGAGGATAAAGGAAACATTTGGTGGTTATTTGATTGAAGAGAATGCATTAATTTCTAGATTTGACGATGAAGAATATAATTTTGATTTTAAAAAATTTGGTTTGAAAGTTGGCGAACTCATTCATGCTTACAAAGAGGTTGAAGGAGGTGTCAAATTTAAAACTGAAATGACGATTAGATGTGAGACTCCTATTATTGGAGGATTAATAACGTGGGTGGCAACAAAATTTGTCATGCACGAGAAAAAGATTAAAGCCTGGATTCAGCATAATATTGAGGAATCAGGGGAGAGTGAACACTTTATACCCAAACTATACGATCACGCACAATCACAGTGAGTCTTGGTTTTGGAACCCACTTAATTTGCTTGAATAATAAAGAAAATTGAAACTGCCAATCTATTACATTGATGCATTCACAGAAAATATTTTTCAGGGCAATCCTGGTAATAGTTCTTTAGGTGCACGGCCATATGCAACTACCCTATAAAATATTAGGAGCTCCAGGTTCTCCATACAGCAGAAAACTTCGCTCGGCAATCAGGTACCGCAGACTTCCATACATTTGGGCCAATAGAAATAGTTCTGAAGATGTCAATACTCCAACAGTACCAGTGAACCTGTTGCCGGTATTAGTTTTACCCGGTGAGAGCGGTGACTACAAGGAAGCAAAGATAGATTCAACTCCGATTCTTAGATATTTGGAGGATGAACACAAAGAACGTTCACTGATACCCACCAACCCAATTATGGGTTTTTTGGATTATTTAA
>ERZ813253.425-NODE-425-length-15192-cov-35.440425_pt1 | contig 15192 bp, 20 predicted proteins | sample MGYA00520893_ERZ813253 | MGnify/ENA primary metagenome ERZ813253 (study PRJEB31669, sample SAMD00080414) | marine metagenome | biome: oceanic hadal pelagic zone biome; feature: marine hadalpelagic zone; material: sea water | place: Pacific Ocean:Izu-Bonin Trench...
TGGTCAATGAAGTGTTTCCTGCGGGCAGTCACAGTATGCAATGGAATCCGGTTAATCTGTCGTCCGGGGTGTATATTGTGCAGTTAAAAGCGGGAGAGACAGTCTTTAATCAGAAAATAACGTACATTAAATAATAATGAAATTAATGTCATTGCCAGAAGTGAGGAACGAGCGACGAAGCAATCTCCTTACTTTAATTAATTGTCGAGGAATCAATGATGTACGGTTTTCAATTTACCCAGGGGATAGCTTCGTCATCCTTCCTCGCTATGACAGAATAGATTCATAAGGAAATAATATGCAAAAACACATAAGTATAATAATCGCCATAACACTTCCTCTGATTTCTATCATCTCTGCCCAGCCGAATTTTCCCGGTGCTCCAGCTCAGGCACCCATCGGCGGTTTGGGTTTATTAGCTGCGGCCGGCGGAGCCATGGCATTAAAAAAACTGTATGATAAACATAAAAAGTAGATTTTCCCCGCTTACATTATTACTATTGAAAGCAGGCGGTGTATATGCTGCCTGGCTGTTGATCTATGATCTCGTTATCCTCCCCGATGGAAATTGATATATTGGTGATGTTCCGAAAGGCAAAATTTTCTGGGTATCAGTAGGGATTCCAAACGGTAGAACCTCAACATGGAATGGAAGTTTTCATATTAACTGGGAAAACAATCCTTCGGTATGCGATAGCGAGTTTGGAAACAGTGCAATTACTGTAATTATTAGTGTCACCCTTTTAATTAATGAGGTAAGTAATTTTATCTGTTTAGAGATCATAGTAACACTAAATTTAAGCAAGAGCCCCGCAGTAGCGGGTTTTTTTGTTTCACCACATTTGTGCTTACATTCCACTATGAGGAAAGTATGAAATGAATATATTGATCATATTTGCCCACCCAAACCCAAAAAGTTTTTGTGGAGCTCTTAAGGACAGTTTTATTGATGGTGTTAAATCCAATAATCATTCAGTTGAAGTCATAGATCTCTATAAGGACAAATTTAATCCAGTTTCCTTCGGTGATAACGAAATATCTCCCGAAGTAAAGAACTATCAACAATTAATTAAAAATTCTAACTACCTTGTTTTTATCTATCCAATATGGTGGTTTAGAGCCCCAGCTATATTGGAAGGATGGTTCGATAGAGTGTTTACCGTAGGATTTGCATTTGATTTCAAAAAGGTTTTCGGTAATTGGGGTAGACCTATTGGTTTACTGCCTTGTGATAAGGCAATTATCATTAACACGTATGGTTCTCCAGCATTGGCCACAAAGTATTTCTATATGAATATTCCTTTTAGGAGACTTAAAAGGGGTGTATTAAAGATGTGTGGTATAAAGTATATAAAAAGATTCAATTGCTGGTCAGTCCCTTTTGTTTCTGATCAGAAACGAAAGGCTTATCTAAAAAAGTTATTTAGAATGGGTCAAAAGTTAAGGTGAAGAAGAAAAAGAATATAAAATGAAACGCAAAATGTCCCAGTTATAAATGAGTTTGAAAGGTTTTTTTGTTTAGGTAGTTACCTGTAAAATTGTATATTGAAAGAGAATTCACCAATAAATACAGAAATTATGAATGTCAAATAGAGGACAAGATCGCAGGAAAACAAAACGACGTAAAGAAAATGCGCCTGTGGAACAAGACAAACGCGGTCAAGGAAAACGACGGAGTGGAACCGACCGACGCAAGGTTTCCGACCGCCATCAAAAATAATTCTTTATCTTATCAATTAATATTTAAATTACAACACACTATGCTAGCTTATAGCTGCATAATACTTTAACTAACAAGAGGGAATCATGCAAGAAGGAAAAGTAAAGTTCTTTAATCAAAATAAGAATTACGGTTTTATTGCCGGAGACGATGGTAAAGATTATTTTGTTCATTCCAGTGGTATTGCAGAAGGTATATATATCAAGGAAGGTGACAAAGTTTCATTTGAAGTCGTAGATGGAGAAAAAGGACCCAAAGCTGAAAAAGTTGAAATTATAGATTAATTTTTTCCACATTTTACAGTTTGAGAAATAAGCCTTATCTGGAATAAACGGATAGGGCTTATTTTTTTATAAACTATTCGTCTATTCATCGAACAATTTGAAATAATCGAATCAGTGTCTATATTCCTATAGCATATAAAATACTTAAAGAGAGTTCTGTATGAGAAAACCAAAACTACTTAAAATATTCTTCCTTTCGTACACTCTTATTTCATTTCTTCATTCCCAAAACATCATCGATTCCTATTTAGATAGCGACATTACAACTACACTCATGGGTATATACGCAGATGGATTAAGAACACCTAGGGATTTGGATTTTCATAAAGATGCCGCCAGGCAAAATGAACTTTGGGTTATCAATGAAAATAATACAGGTGGTCGTAATCACGGCGGCAGTACAGTAACATATTATAACGCAGGGCTGGATAATCAGTTAGCTGAATATCGTAAAGATTCATGGTCCGGCCATTTTATGCATACAGCCAGCGCCATCGCTATCAGTGAAAATGGTACATTTGCAAATACGTTAGATGTTCAAGATGCAAATAATAGCGGGGGCTATTTTACGGGGTGTACATTGTGGGATTCCGATACATCTGTCTATGCACGAGTTCATCAAAATGATTCGTGGCTTGGAAGCCATATTGATATGATTCACCAAAGTCCATACAGTGAAGGAATTGCCAGTGCAGGAGGGAATACGTATTGGTTATTTGATGGTTATCATAATTCTATCGTTAAATATGATTTTGGAGTTCCTCATCAACAGGGTGGTGATGACCATTCCGATGGACGCGTATGGCGCCATGATGATTTAGCTGTTAATCGGCAACCGGGTTTGTCAAGCCATTTGGAAATTGATCCGGTTTCTGGTTGGTTATACATTGCAGACACAGGTAATCAACGCATTCTTCGTATGGATCCGAATTCGGGATCCATTGCACAAAATCTTAATCCCTATGGTGAAACATTGCAGGGATATTGGCGCATGTCCGGAACGGATTGGAATGTTGTGGCTGATTCAGACCTGACTTATCCCACAGGACTCGATATTTATGAAGACAGACTGTTGATTAGTGATTATGCTAATGGAGATATTATTATCTATGATATTTCTCAGGATCCTGTGGTTGAATTAGGAAGAATTGAGACGGGACTGAATAATGAAATCATGGGCTTGAAAGTGAGTCCGGAAGGAGATATTTGGTACGTCTGTTCCAATGCCAATGAACTCTATCAGATAACGGTTTCGGTCATTATGTTGGGGGATGTGAATGGTGACGGTATTTATACCATAATGGATGTGGTGCTTTGTGCGCAATATATTATGGGATTATCAGAGATGGATGACGATGAATTATTTCGAAGTGATGCAAACTCTGACGGGGTAATAGACGTTCTTGATGTTTTACTCATAGTGGACTTGGTAATTGATTAATGTTAAACGTTTAAAGGAATAAATAAAATGAAAGAACAGGAAATTGGCTATATTTCTAATTATTTTAAGAATATTAAAGTAGCTATCATTGAATTGACAAAAGGATCCTTGGAAACGGGCGATACGGTTCATTTCAAAGGCAACACCACTGATTTTAAAGTCACTGTTGATTCGATGCAGATCGAACATGAACAGGTTGAAAAAGTGAAGAAGAACGATAGCTTAGGTCTTAAAGTAAGCGAAAAAGTGCGCAAGAGTGATAAGGTATTTAAAGTTATTGATTAATGATTGATTTCTTGCTGATCCATTTCAGCATCTTATTTTACGTTTTAGCGCTTAATCTCATAGCACTAGTACTTACACTCTGCTTGAAAAATGTGCAGGTCTGGCCTCCACCCAGTAAGCGTTCCTGGCAATTTTGGTTCACGTGGATCTCAGTACTGGGCATTCTAGATCAAGGTACATTAGGCTTGAATCATTATCCAAGATTCATCATTGCCGGTATATTGATTTTAATTTCAGTACCTATCGGTTTGTCTGCGATTCACCAATTGAGTTTTAAGCAAACATTGGGCCTCGAAGGTAAATTCATAACAACCGGTATTTATAGATATACACGCAATCCGCAGTATGTAACCCATATTTTATTAATTGCTGCTGTTGTCCTGGTTGCCAATTCAGCATTGGCACTGCAGGTTGGGATTCCATATGCACTCTGGTTTATGCTGGCCCCCTTTAGTGAAGAAACATGGCTCATAAAGCAGATAATGACGGGGTAATAACTATCCCGCCGTTTATTTTTATCATTGGCCTGTTTACAGGCCATTTAACACACTATTTTTATCCCATGAATTTTCTACCGGAATCCTGGTCAATTTGGATCGGTGTTCCGTTAATGATGGTTTCCTTTCCCCATAGCGATTTTGGCTTTTAAGTCTTTTAAAAAGGCAGAGACAGGTCCAGATGTGCGCACTCCCACCACAGTGATTGTATCTGTTGGAGTGTATCGTTTGACGCGCAATCCAATGTATTTTTCGTTGGCAATTCTCTATCTGGGAATTACCTGTTGGGTGAATTCCATATGGTGTTTATTACTCCTGTTCCCTGTGCTGATTGTTGTGAATGAGGGTGTTATCAAACGGGAAGAAAAATATTTAGAGAAGAAATTTGGCGATGAATACCTGAAGTACAAGTCTACAGTGCGGCGCTGGATTTAGATTAAATCGATAGTTGTCATCCGTGTAGTAAATCTCTATTATCTTTGTAAAATCAGGTAGAGGGGGAGGGTACAAATTTCTTGTTACTTAATTGATTAATTTTTACATTTATCCACTAGAACGTGGAATTATATCCAATGAAAAAAAAATATCTTGTTGAACTCAATAAAAAGATAGTTAAACTCGCATTTGTTTTCATTGTATCAATTGCGTTTATTTTACCATCATTTTTATTGCTTTCAAAGCTGGAAGCAATCCCCGCCTTTGCCCGCAAGCACGGCAAGCCCTGCCAAACCTGTCACGTATCTGAACCCAAACTCAATGCCTTCGGAGAACTGTTTCGAGCCAATGGCTACCAGCTTCCCGGTACTATAGAAGATACACCACCTTGGTCCATGCGCCGCATCGTCATGGCAGTTATGCTCCATGAAATGGCTGTAGACCGCATCATCGAAAGCAATATGCGTGCTATACCGCCGCCGGGTTTACCCGCCGGTGGAGAATACCATGTGCGCTCTTTCCGTGATGCCGGGGGCCACATATGGTTTGGAGGTACCTTTGGCAATAAACTTTCCTTTATGACATCATTGGGTATCGAACAAGAATTCAGTGTAAAATCCGGAAGGTTTAGTTCTGAATCACATGCCCACTGGGATTTTGCCTTTTTCCAATATAACAACATTTTCAATTCTCGAACAGGAGTGGCGAATATCAAGTTTGGTTCTTTTGAACTGGAATTGCCCTATTCTGAATTACGCCGCTTGAGTTCCGCTTTGGCGCCCTATGAAGTCTATCGCATCAAAGGAGTGAAGGGATCCTTCCGTTTGGATGCACCCCAGGTTGGAGTGTCCTTTAATGGATTGAAAATGTTTGGCGTAAACTCACTGCGCTATGAAGTGGCTGTGGTAAACGGTACTAATGGCAATTTTGATACAAATGTAGAGGTTGACTATTATACCCGGTTAGCATATTCTCGACTCTTTGATGGCGTGGTTAAACAGATCAGGATCGGCGGGCTATATTATATGGGTGCCCAAAATTTACGGGATTTGTCCGGCAACCCCTATCCCACTGCAGCAATTCTTGATTACTGGAATGATGAGTTTGGAATCAATGTTCATATAGATCAGGACTTAAGTAAATTTTACCGCTGGGGTATTGATATGTCCCTGGATTTGGAATTGTTCGGTTTTCCTATCAACCTCTATTCCCAATATCTTGTGGGCCACGATGATGATATCGATATGACAAACTTGAATTTGCCTTATTTTGGCGCAGGCGGCAGCGGTGGCGGGCATGGAGATCATCTGAAAAGTTTAAGCGAGGATCCAGTTTGGCTGGTCAGGCCCTTTGATTATAGTGGTGGTTTTATTGGTACTGACATTGTTGTTATACCCACGAGTCTATATTTAATAGCCAGGTATGATTGGGTTGACCTGCAGAATCAATGGGCTGATCCTGTGAATGGCAAAGAGGTACGCGCTGATCAATCAGCTTCCTGGGAGTATGGTGAGGATAATGACGGCAATCCTACATATCTGGATTTTGGCGATCCCATGCCCCGGGGAATGACCGGTAATGAGGAGGCAGATCCGGATAAAGGCCAGAATGCTTATAATAGAATGACGTTCGGTGTCCGCTATCATTTAACCCAGCCGCTGACACTCATCTATGAATTTGCATCACAGGATAATCTTTTTGGCTTTCCTGAACCGGGTTCCAATATGTACAACCCGGACTGGGTTGCCGGCATGGGCAGAACGGTCAACGTGGATTCCCATTGGCATATGTTTATGGTTATGTTTGCCTTTTGAGGATTATGATTATGATTAAAAAAAGATTCATTTTATTATTTTTTGTATCCTCTTTCCTGTTAAGCCAGGATGATGATTTACTGGTTATAGGCAAAAAAGTGTATACGGAAAGCTGTGCTGTGTGTCATGGCTTATCAGGAAAAGGTGACGGTGTTGTAGCCGGTAACCTGGAAGTCAAACCGCGCAACTTTACCGATGGTAAGTTCAAAGTCCGTTCAACACGATCCGGACAGGTTCCCCTGGATGAAGATTTATACCGCATATTGAGCCGTGGCATGGGCCACGACAATGCCATGCCCACTTGGTCCCATTTACCCCCGAACAGCAAACATGCTGTCATTGAATATATAAAAACATTTGCACCCAAAAAGTTTTCACGTCAGCATAGGGCAAAAGTGGTTCCTATGTCGCCCCGCAAAGCAAATACACGAGAAAGTATTGCTGCCGGCAAACAATGGTATTTAGATATTGAATGTGCAAAATGCCACGGCATGAACGGACACGCTGACGGCCCCAGTACAAAAACATTGAAGGACTCCTGGGGCAATAAAATTGTACCTCCGGATTTGTCCAAGCCCTGGCTGTTTATCGGCGGATCAGAGGCAGAAGATATCTACCGTACTTTATCAACGGGTTTAACCGGCAGCGCCATGCCGGCATTAGAAGGAACTTTAAATGAAGATCAAACCTGGGACCTGGTAAATTTTTTAATGCATGAATTTATTGACCCCGGGAACTACGCACCGCGTTAACTAAAAGGAGTGAGAGTTATGAAACTAATATCAAAACTAACTGCATTAATAATCATCGCCAGTTTTATCTTTGTGTCCTGTGAAGATGAAAAAGAAGAAGCTATTTCGGCATCAATCCATGCAGAAGTACATTTCATGAATTATGTTGCTGGAAGTGATGCGACTATGATGATGACGTATCTCTGGGAAGGCAGTGATTGGACGACAGCCAAAGCAGCCGGAACTGTAGCCAACGCTATGTTCTCGGTATCTGTATCTGATACATTAACTACAATGTCCGAAGCTGAGTTCGAAAACCTGCCGGCAGGTACATATTATATGGGCGTTTTTGAAACAAGCAGCATGTCTTACGATGAAAACGATACTGCTTTGAGAAGTTCCGGTTATTATAATACTTCAGAAAACGGCAACAACCATATGATGACTCCCACAGGAATAGAAGTGGCCGAATCCAAAGATTATCATCTGGAAACAATGATGATCATGGGTATGTAATCGAATGAAGTCAAATATGATTAGTCGAAAAAGGTTGGGAATAATTGCTGGTGTGATATTTATCAGTTCACAATTGTTTGCCGGCGGTTCCATTACCGGTACAGTGACCTATGAAGGAAAAATTCCCAAATTGAAAAAGTTTGACATGGCTATTGAGCCTGTGTGCTTGATGAAACATGAAAAAGATCCTGTAAAATACACCGGGCGGTCAGAAGCTCTGGTCCTGGGTGATGGGAATACCATGGCGAATATATTTGTCCAGGTCATCTCTGGACTGCCGGAAAAAGAATACCCGGCACCGGAAGAACCGGTGGTATTGGATCAGAATGGGTGTACCTATATGCCTCACGTCCTGGCCCTGATGGTGGGTCAACCTTTGAAATTTCTTAATTCCGACAGTGTGCTACACAATCTGCATACCCTGCCTGAGGAAAATGACGAATTTAATGTGACCATGCCAAAGTTTTTGAAAGAAACAATCCGATCATTTGAATATCCTGAAGGGATGTTTGCAATCAAATGTGATGTGCACCCGTGGATGGGTGGTTTCATTGCAGTATTGGAACATCCATTTTTTGATGTGACAGAAAAGGATGGACAATACCAACTCAATGATTTACCTCCCGGTACTTACACTTTAGAAGCCTGGCATGAGAAATTGGGTACCCGATCTGCAGAAGTCACAATCGTTGGAAATGAGACTAAAAATATCGATATCGTCTTCAAGCGGTAATAATTAGACAATGACAAACGCGGAGTATTCTCGGCAGAGTTTCTGGCGCCAGTACATATTTTCTGTAGACCATAAAGTCATCGGTCTGCAATATGGGTTAACCGCATTATCATTTTTATTACTGGGTTTTATGCTCATGGTACTCATGCGCTGGCAGCTGGCCTTTCCTGGTGAAGTTATTCCTTGGCTGACATTTGTAGTAATTTTTATTCTCCTTGGTTTAGCCATTGTTTTTCTGGCTGGTAAAAAACGTCCATATCTAGCTCTAAACAGTCTGATCTTTTTTGGAATAGCAGCATTAATCTGGTATTTTACTACAGGTGAAGAACGCTTACCCGGTGGGATTATGCTTCCGGAATTTTACAATCAATTGGGTACAATGCATGGTACCATCATGGTGTTTCTAGGAGTGGTACCGTTGGCAGTAGGTGCTTTTGGGAATTATATTTTACCCTTGCAGATTGGTGCGCCGGATATGGCATTCCCTAGGATGAATATGGTCAGTTATTGGGTGTACTTTATTGGCGGTGTTTTAATGATTATTAGTTTTTTCTTACCCGGTGGAGCAGCCCAATCGGGATGGACATCTTACTCACCTTTGGCAGATATCAATACAGGTCAAACAATGTGGCTGGTGGCCATGTTATTTGTGATTATTTCATCATTATTGGGTGCTATTAATTTTATTGTAACCACAGTACAGTTACGAGTTGAAGGTATGACCTGGTTCCGTTTGCCCTTTTTCGTTTGGACGCAATTAATTACAGCCTTTCTTTTACTGCTGGCCTTTCCCAGTTTGCAGATTGGTGCTATTATGCAATTATTGGATAGGGTTGCCGGTTCCAGCTTTTTTATTCCTGCCGGGATTATTCAAGGGGGTAAAGTTTTGGAATACTCCGGTGGCGGTAATCCATTGCTCTGGCAGCACTTGTTCTGGTTTTTGGCGCATCCCGAAGTCTATGTACTTATTTTACCTGCAATCGGAATTATTACTGAAGTTGTAACCAATAACACACGCAAACCACTCTGGGGTTATCCAGCCATGGTATATTCACTCTTTTTTATTGGGTTCATGTCTTTTTTAGTTTATGCCCACCATATGTTTATAACAGGTATGGGTACAGCAGTAACAACTTGGTTTCAAACAACAACTTTGATTATTTCCATCCCTTCAATTATTTTCCTTGCCGTAATAGTATTTACGTTATGGGGCGGCTCCATTCGCTTTACCACACCCATGCTCTTTGCTTTAGCTTGGGTACCCATGTTTGGTATAGGCGGGTTGACTGGCTTACCCTTGGGGCTTGCACCACCAGACATTCATTTACATGATACATATTATGTCATTGGGCATTTTCATTATATAGTTGCTCCCGGTAGTATAATTGCATTTTTTGCAGGGATTTATTACTGGTTTCCGAAAATCTGCGGGAAAAAACTCAATGATAATTTAGGCAAAGTTCATTTTTGGGGAACGATTATTGGGATGAATTTGACTTTTGCACCTATGTTGGTACAAGGAATGGCTGGAGTTTCACGACGTTTATACGATGGCGGATTAGGATATGACCATGCGCAACCTGTGTTATTTTTGAATGAATGGATGACATGGGGTGCTTGGATTATCGGAATATTCCAGATTTTCTTTATATTAAATATTGTATTAACATTAAGAAAAAAATCCAGATCGGAAGAGAATCCCTGGGATGCAACTACACTGGAATGGGCAACGACTTCTCCTCCTATTGCACATGGGAATTTTATAACTGAACCCTTTGTTTATCATGGCCCCTATGAATATAATGTGTCAGTAAATGGACAAAACGTACCGTATTTACCCCAGCATAAAAAAATGGATATTGAGGATTGACTCGTGGAAATTCCTTTTACAGTTTCTGAACGGCCCGATACAGGATTGACTAATCCTAAATTTGGTATTTGGTTATTTCTTGCGTCTGAAGTCATGCTCTTTGGTTCGCTATTTTCATCTTATATAATTTTGCGAACCGGATCACTGGACTGGCCAGTACAATCTGATGAATTAAATATCACAATTGGTGCTATCAACACAGCAATTTTAATTGCTTCTAGTTTAACTATGGTTTTGTCTTGGACTGCATTAAAGGAAAAACAATTCAAGCGATTTAAACTGTTTATCGGGTTAACAATTTTATTTGCTGTACTTTTTCTTGTATTGAAGATTTGGTTAGAGTACATACCGAAAATTCACCATGGTCATATTTTATCTACAAATACCTTTTTCGCCATGTATTATTTGATGACTGGGCTACATGCATTGCACATTTTGGGCGGAGTTGTGGTAATGATATTTTTCTGGGGGCCGGGTAGTAAAATGTGGCAGACCAACCCAGATCAATTCGTCAACAGGATAGAAGTCGTTGGTTTATACTGGCATTTTGTAGATCTGGTATGGATATTCCTTTTTCCAACACTTTACTTATTATGAATAATTTAGAAAAACCTTCGTCAACAAATCATAACAACCGTTATATCATCATAGGAGTATCGTTACTTATACTAACCATACTTACCGTTTGGACATCTTATTTTACAGCAACAGTTGGTGTAAGCATTGCTATTGCGTTGGCAATTGCCACATTAAAGGGTTCGTTAGTTGCGAGTTTTTTCATGCATCTCATAACAGAAAAAAAACTCATTCTTGTCATTTTATTTTTTACAGTTATATTTTTATTCGCATTAATTTTTCTGCCTTTCAGTGATACAATGAATAATGTAGGGATTCCCAATGATTACTAGAAGAGTGAAATGGTTGTTTTCATTGGTTTATTTATGGCCACATACAGCTAATGCATGTGCTGTTTGTTATGGAGCTACCGAATCTAAACTTGTTCACGGTTCGACTGTTGGGGCAGTCTTTCTGGTAAGTTTGACTGCGTTGGTTTTATCATTTTTTGGATATCTTATTTTTTATATACGAAAAAAATCAAATTTGAATAACAATTTAAAAATAAATGGAAAACGAATATCTTAATGGATATCATCGCATGAATACCTCTGATTATGGATATTGGCTGCCCAAAGGAGCCTCTACTTTTGCACCAGAAATAGATACTACATTATATCTTGTCCATATACTTATGGTAATAATGTTTGTTGTTTGGGGTATCTTTTTCATCATGTTTCTCGTGCAGTTCAGATCAGGGAATGAGAAGAAAGTTGTACATAGTGGCTATCCCAAAGTAATTGTTCCTATAAGCATGATTGCTTTCGTTGTCATTTTTGATATGTACATGCTTTTTGGTCATGATATTCCTTTTTGGAACCATTTGAAAAAAGACTTTCCAGATGCTGAAAAATCCACTGTAGTACGTATTGTCGCCCAACAATTTGCATGGAATGTACATTATCCTGGACAAGATGGAAAATTTGGACGTTCTCGTCCTGAATTGGTAGATGAAAAAATAAATCCAATCGGTTTGGATTTTGATGATCCTTATGCTAAAGATGATATAACAACAGTGGGTCAATTACGTATTCCTGTTGAAAAGCCGGTTATTATTCACTTAACCAGTAAGGACGTTATTCACAGTTTTTCTTTACCCGTAATGAGAGTTAAACAAGATGTAATACCGGGAATGTCTATACCTATATGGTTTGAGCCAACTCGAACAGGCAATTGGCAAATAGCCTGTGCTCAATTATGCGGAAATAGCCACTACAATATGAAAGGAATCTTCAAGGTACAAAATCAGGAGGATTTTGCTGCCTGGATGGCAATACAAGAAGCTGAACTACCTCAAGACGATGAAGAGGTGTGGTAATTGGTGAGCGGTATCTGGTAGCTTGCTGAGTGGTTCGGATAATGTTAAACGTGTTAATATTGATTCTGTTATTTTCCCCAATGGCCATTTCTGCAGAACAAGATGATAAACATCTACCTTTAAACACACCCCCTCCGGAATGGATCGTTTCTGACTGGCTTAATTCTGAACCATTAACCCTAAAGGAACTCCAGGGCCAGGTTGTCCTCGTGCGCTGGTGGACAGGCTCTGCGTGTCCCTACTGCATTAACTCTGCAGCTGCTTTAAACGAGTTCCATGATATGTATAAAAATGACGGCCTGCAGGTATTGGGGTTTTATCACCATAAATCACGATCGCCTTTTGATCAGAACACTGTCAGGGAATACGTAAAAAATCTGAACTTCAAGTTTCCTGTGGCTATAGATCATAACTGGAAAACACTCAATGAGTGGTGGCTGCAGGATGACCGCAGGAAGTGGACCTCTGTTTCATTCTTATTGGATAAGGAGGGTGTTGTACGCTATATCCATCCCGGCGGGCAATACGTAAAAGGGGATGGAGTTTATGAAAAAATCCAACAGGAAATAGAAAAACTGTTAAAGGAGAAATAAAGATGAATTATGGATTGCAGCGATCATTCTTCATAATCATTTTCGCATATTTTTTACTACCATCCGTGGTTGAGGCGAAGCTCAATACCAGAAATGTAATTCTAATCACCCTGGATGGACTCCGCTGGCAGGAAGTGTTTGCAGGTGCGGACAGCGCGTTAATTTTTAATAAATCCTTCACCAAAGACAGCGACAAGATAGTAAACCGATTTTGGGATGATGATGAAAACCGCCGCCGTCAAAAATTGATGCCCTTTTTCTGGAGCACTATTGCTGACCATGGCCAGCTGGTGGGCAACGTACAAAAGGGAAGTTCGGTGGAATTGAAAAACCCATATTGGTTTTCTTATCCTGGGTATAGTGAAATATTGGTGGGTTATGTGGATTCCACCCGCAACAGCAATGCCAGGGAAAATAATCCCAATATCACCGTGCTGGAGTATATCCATAACCAGCCGGGCTTTAAGGGAAAAGTAGCGGCGTTTTGCTCTTGGGATGTGTTTGACTATATTATTAATGAGGAGCGGGCTGGTTTTATTGTTAATTCCGGGATGGAAAAGTTTGAAGAGGCCTATGGCAGTCAAAAGGCTAAACTACTCAATAAACTCGTGTTTCAGGTTCCCGTGCCCTGGGGTTCAGTTCGCTATGATGCCTTTACATATCAGTATGCCTTTGATTATCTTCAACGACATAAACCCCGGCTTCTTTACATAGCATTTGATGAAACAGATGAATACGCCCACGAGGGAAAATATGGTCAATATTTGAATGCAGCAAACGCTCTAGATGGATTTATACAAAATATATGGGAATGGACCCAACGTGACTACCGTTATAAAAATAAAACAACATTGATCATTACCACCGATCATGGACGGGGTCAAGACCCGATTGATTACTGGCGCCACCACGGCAGTGATATTGCAGGCGCAGAAAAGGTGTGGCTCGCTGTGCTGGGGCCGGACACACCTGCTTTGGGTGAAACAGAAAATTTGGAAACTCTATACAGTTCACAAATAGCAAAAACCATCAGCACACTGCTTGGTGTAGAATATACTAATAAAAAAGCTTTGGGTAATGTTATTGAAGGAATGATTCATGATTAAATTATATGCAATGTATAATTGCAACTACTGAACTTGAAAATGAAACTGTTTATACTATCCTTGATTATCTTATTGTCGATTAATTTGGGGCAAGATGTAATACCAACAAAAAAACAACACATCGTCACAGCCAATTTCAATATCGAAGGTATGTTGATCAAAGGCGGTTTTCTATGACTGGGCTGACCAACCAATATTGGTAAAGCCCTGGATGGGCTGAAAGGAATAGAACAACATGATTTTATTACAGAAACTAGATTATTTTCTGTCAGTTACGATTCAACTAAAATAACAAAAGCAGATATGATGAAAATGACTGAAAAAGCTGGAAATTTTACAATTATCAATTGGAAATATTTACCTTCTGAAGACAAGAATAAAATTGAAACAAAGGAGTAAGTTATGAAATCATGCACGTGTTTATTATTACTAATAAGTTCTATAAGCGCTCAATCATTTGGCGGTGATATATTGAATGAAGCGCCTTTAACGCCCATACCTCAAGATATGACTTTTGAGGAATACAGAGATATGAATCGCCGGTTAACTATAGGAATAGCACTGACTGCATTACCCATACCGGGGTTAATTCATGATTATGCCGGAGAAAAGAAAACGGCCAAGCGAATCAGACGCGTAGCATTAGGCAGTGTTGGACTTATTATTGCCGGGATAGCTATGTCTGACAAAGATAAAGGTACATGGAAAAAAACCAGTTATAAGGTATATGTTGTAGGAGAAGGTGACGACGAAATGCGTTATGCAATGATTCCAACGTATATGGCGGGTGACAATGTTCATTATGATTTAAAACCTCTTCATAAAGAAGGGAGCACAGGCGGCGCAGGTGGATTAGTTATAGTTCTCGGCTTTGGACTGTTAATTGTTGATGTTATATATGATGTATTTCATGGCGCCAAAATTATTGAAGAAAAACGGGATGCTGTGCGCTATAAATATGGTAAACAGCTAAACTTCAGTTATAAACCTGAAATGAATTTGCGAAATAATTATGCAGGTTTTAAAATGACTTACAACTTCTAATTAACCGGTTGTATGGATAGTATTTGAGGTATAATTTTTATTTTTTGTTAAATAAGAGTATAAAATCAGTTTAAAATTATCTTATCATTAATATAAACGATTTGCAATTTTTGCAGCATTAGGGGAGATTTCAAATCTTTTCGCTTAACAGTCTTCTTGATAAAATCAGACACAATTAAATCAAGTAAAT
>ERZ813253.426-NODE-426-length-15138-cov-4.251815_pt1 | contig 15138 bp, 13 predicted proteins | sample MGYA00520893_ERZ813253 | MGnify/ENA primary metagenome ERZ813253 (study PRJEB31669, sample SAMD00080414) | marine metagenome | biome: oceanic hadal pelagic zone biome; feature: marine hadalpelagic zone; material: sea water | place: Pacific Ocean:Izu-Bonin Trench...
AATCTGTTATAGAGGAGCAGAAATCAAAGCTTGGAGCCAGCAGCTAAATTGAAAAAGATTTTCCCCCGCATATCTACCAGAGGATTTTATGATCTTTATTCTGGCAGAACAATAAAAAATGAACCATATCACTTGTACCCAAAAAGAGATTTTGAGGCATTAATTGGCTCAAAGGATATTACTATAATGATTCATGGGCTGAGAAACAATGCTTCCGCTGCACTGGCAAAATTTGTAATTGCAAAAAGAAGATTGGCGCAGCTTGGTTACAAAAATCCTGTAATAGGATACAGCTACGATTCAAACACTGCACACGCACAGTATATCATGTATGCGCTGCATGCACTGAATACTGGTATAATCATAGCAAACAAGAACGGAAGAAACTTGGCAAGATTCGTCACTGACTTTAAACGTAAAAGCCCAAGTACAAAGATTCGCCTGATGGGACATTCGCTTGGTGCGCACGTAATTCTGAGTACGATAAAAAATCTTGCAAAAAATGCCAAAAACGTGGGAATCCTAGAGGCAGTTTATTTTTTTGGAGCCTCTATTCCTAGCGATGCGCTAAGTACAAGAAATGGTTCTGCCGCACAAAAAATTGTTGCAACAAAAATTAGGAACTATTACAGCCAATATGATGATGTACTTCGTGTAGCAGATGATTGGAATTGGTTGGTTACTCCAATCGGTTATAGTGGTGCACATGGAAAAACAATATCAAAATATTCCCAAACGATGGTAAAACCGAAAAACCATCGCTTTGCAAGTTATGCTGCAGTTCTTAGGTCATTTCCATGAACTCGATCAATTTTGTTGTTCTTGGAGAACAGACAATTGCAAATGATTTTGGCAAAAAAGGTACTACAACTGATCTTACACTTTATGACAAAAAGGAATCCGATATTATTAGAACATGGGTAGCCCCAAACGGTTTTCCAGAAAAGATCCAACCTCTGTTACAGGCGATAAACATCGCAGAATATGTGATTTTCTATATTGCATCGCTTGACAAGTATGTTGGAGAACAAATTATTGCATTGGATATGCTAGGAAAAAAAGATGGAATTATAAGCCATTCTTACGAAGTCGATGAAAATCGCCTTAATTCTATGATCAAAGGAACAGTTTTGAATAATTACAAGAAAGTTGATTCACCAAACATTAAACAGGAATTAACAAAATTTCCATCAATTTCAAGCGATGGTGCTGTACAAATTGTAATAGATCATTGTTTTGACGTAAAAGGTGTTGGGACTGTCGTGTTAGGCAAAGTATTACAAGGCATAGTAAATCAGTATGATAAGCTAAGGCATTTACCGTCAGGATCTGAGATTATGATAAAGTCCATTCAAATGCATGACGATGACGTAAAACAGGCAATTTGTTCAGCAAGAGTTGGTCTTTCACTAAAGGGAATCAAGCCGGATGAAATTCAAAGAGGTGACATTCTTACAATTGACGATTCCTTAGAAGTAAAAACTGAACTTATGATTGATTTCAATCAGTCACCATTTTACAAAGGAGAAATTTCGGAGAATCAGATGTGTCTTCTTAACGTTGGGCTTCAAATAAAGGCAGCAAAGATTTCATCCATGTCACCATTCAAGTTAACGTTGGAAAAACAAATTATCTATAAGAAAAATGATATTTGTATTGTCATAAAACCGGAATCCACTACAGTGCGAATAATAGGCAGTGGGAAAATCAAATAAAATATAGTAAAACTCATTATAGCTAATATAAACAGGTAAGCTTAATGTTCATAATTAACTGTAAAAACTATAATGAAATCTCTGGTGAAAAAATTAACAAGCTTGCAAACATTGCAGAAAAAATTTCAAAAAAATACAAGATTCCGATTGCTGTAGCTCCACCTCATCATCAATTAGCATCAATAAAAAAATCAAAATTACTTGTGTTTGCACAGCATCTTGATGATGCCAAAGTTGGAAGTACAACTGGATATATGATTCCTGAAATTGTAAAAAAATCTAATGTTAATGGTGCATTGATTAACCACAGTGAACATAGAATTTCACCAAAAGAAATTACAAATCTAGTTAAAAGACTCAAAAAATTAAAAATGAAGACTGTTGTTTGTGTAAAAAATGTGCGTGAGGCAGAAAAATATGCAAAGCTAAACCCTACATACATTGCAATCGAACCACCTGAATTGATTGGTACAGGCAGAGCAATTTCAAATGAGAGACCAGAACTGATTACAAAGTCATTGCATGTAGTAAAAAAAGCAAAAAATTCAACAAAGCTTCTTTGTGGTGCGGGAATTGTAACGAATAAGGATGTTAAACGTGCAATTGAATTAGGCTCACATGGCATTCTAGTAGCAAGTGGAATTGTTAAATCCAGAAATTGGCAGAGAGATATTGAAGGCTTTGCTAAGGCAATCCTTTAAAAACGGCTCAGTTTGATTTGATAATCTAAGTGATAGCAGTGAAATCGATCTATGCGTTTGAGGATGCAAACAGCAAAAACAGAATGCTGCTAGGTGGTAAGGGTGCCGGCTTAAGTGAAATGACAAGACTCAAACTTCCTGTCTCGTCTGGATTTACAATTACTACTGAAGTCTGTAATAATTATTATAAAAATAAAAAACGTCTTCCAAAAAATCTCATGGTAGAAGTTAGTAAGAATATCTCAAAAATTGAAAAAAAGACTGGTAAAAAATGGAATTCTAGTGTTAATCCATTGCTAGTTTCGGTTAGATCTGGTGCTGCTATCTCGATGCCTGGAATGATGGATACTATTCTTAATCTAGGTCTAAATGATCAAACTGTTCTTGGTTTAGCAAAAAAAACAAACAACCCAAGATTTGCCTGGGATTCCTACAGAAGATTTATCCAACTTTTTGGAAAGGTTGTATTCGGTGTTAAGGATGAAAAATTTGATGATGTTTTAGATGCAGCAAAGAAAAAACAGAGAGCAAAAGATGATAGCGAACTTGATGTTAACTCACTTAAAAGAATCGTCACTGAATATAAAAAAATTTGTGAAAAGCACACTAAACGGAAGTTTCCAACAAGCCCAAACGAACAATTGCAATTAGCAATTGAAGCTGTCTTCAAGAGTTGGATGGGTGAAAGAGCCATTGTATACAGAGAAAAGAATAAGATTTCAAAAGACATTGCAAATGGAACTGCTGTAAATGTTCAAACAATGGTATTTGGAAACATGGGAAATGATAGTGCAACTGGTGTGGTATTTACAAGAAATGAAACTGATGGCACTAACGAACTATCAGGTGAATATCTCATAAATGCACAAGGTGAAGACGTGGTTGCTGGGATAAGAACCGGAAAGGCTATTTTAAAACTTCGAAACGAAATGCCAAAATTATATAATGAATTAGACAAGGCATGCAAAAAATTAGAGACACATTTTAGAGAAGTACAAGACATTGAATTTACAATTGAACAAGGCAAATTCTATCTTTTACAAACAAGGGCAGCAAAAATGACTGCATTTGCATGGTGTAAAACTTCGGTAGACTTTGTTAAAGAAAAATTCATCAGTAAAAATAAAGCTCTGACTAGGATACCTGCAGAACAATTGGAAGAGTTACTACATCCAATAATTGATAAAAAGGAGGTAAAAAAATTTGTGAAGCTTGCAAAAGGAATCAATGCTGCGCCTGGTGCTGCAAATGGTATAGCTGTTTTTGATGTCAGAAGAGCAATAGATATGTGCGCTGCCAATCCTAAACTTAAGATTATTCTAGTCAGAAAAGTAACCAAACCGGAAGATGTACCAGCATTTTTTCCATCGAGAGGAATCTTGACGAGTGAAGGCGGAAAATCATCACATGCAGCATTAGTAGCTAGAAGCATGGGAAAACCATGTGTTGTAGGATGCGGTAAATTGAAAGTTGATTATGAAAGAAAAAAGTGTATGGCTGATGGAATAACTATTCGAGAAGGAGATCCAATAACAATTGATGGGAGTTCTGGTAACGTTTTCGTTGGCGAAGTTCCCACAATCAAACCAAAAATACCTATGGAATGGCCAATTCTTCTATCATGGGCGCAAAAAACAAAACGTCTTGGTGTACGTGCAAATGCAGATACACCAGATGATGCAAAACGAGCAAGAAAGTATGGTGCAGAAGGAATAGGTCTATGCAGAACTGAACGAATGTTTAACGCAGCTGACAGACAAGGAATTTTTGTGGATATGATTATGGCAAGAGATGTAAACCAAAGGAAAGAAGTGTTGAAGAAACTTTTACCTCTGCTGAAAGATGACTTTGTACAAATCCTAAAAGCAATGGAAGGTTACAAGGTGACTATACGATTGTTTGATCCGCCATTACATGAATTTTTACCATCTTCAAAAAATAAGAAAGTTTTGGCTAGAGCCAAAGAGCTAGAGGAAGTTAACCCGATGATGGGACACCGTGGCGTCAGGCTTGGAATTACATACCCAGAAATTTATGAAATGCAGATCAGAGCAGTCTTTGAGGCAACAGCAAAACTTGTAAAGAAAAAGATCGATGCGAAACCACAAATCATGATACCGCAAGTTGGTAGCATTGAGGAGCTCAATCACATCAAATCAATTTATGATAATGTAAAATCAGATATAGAAAAGAAATACAGGACTAAATTTAAAATAAATTTTGGAACAATGTTGGAAGTCGTTCGCGCATGTTTAACATCAGATGAATTAGCAAAGACTGCCGAGTTCTTCAGCTTTGGAACAAATGACCTAACACAAGCTGTCTTTAGCTTTAGCAGGGAAGATGCAGAAAGCAAGTTTCTGGAAGAATATAAGAAAAAGGAAATTCTAGAAATAAGTCCATTCCAATCAATCGATGAAAATGGTGTAGGAAATCTAATGAATATCGCAGTTTCACGTGGAAGAAAAATCAAAAGTGATTTGGAAATAGGAATTTGCGGCGAGCATGGTGGTGATCCAGATTCAATCAGATTTTGTCACTCTGCAGACATTTCATATGTTAGTGCATCACCGTTTAGAATCCCAGTAGCAATTGTTGCTGCTGCTCAGGCTGCAATCAACAAAAAATAAAAAAAACTTAGTTAAGTAATACTAAAATTTTTATAATCAAAATTAAGTTAATTATTTCATGCTGCCGAGACTGGAGACCATAAAGGAAGAACGGCAGAAACTCCACCTAACTCAGAAAAAGTTAGCGGGTATGACTGGTGTTAGTACATCCATGATAAACCAGATAGAATCAGGAAGATGCAAGCCGTCATACGATACTGCAAAAAAAATATTTGAAAGTTTGGCAAAACTTGAGGGCCAAACATCAACACGCAATGCAGGAGACATCTGCAGTGGAAAAATAATTAGACTGGCACCTAGTAACACGGTTCGCGAAGCAGGAAAAAAAATGCATGAAAAAACAATTGATCAGATACCAATTTTTGATGAGGGTGGACTAAAAGGACTAATCACTATTGATATTGTTAATGAATACACAGAACGTAAAGACACCAAAATTAAAAATGTAATGAACCCAAAACCACCTGTAATTGATTTTGAATTCCCTGCAAACGCCCTTTCGCAATTAACTAGAATTTCTGGTTGTGTTCTTGTGGAAAAAAATTCTAAAATTGTAGGAATAATCACTTCATCAGACTTGCTAAAAATGATGTAAGACCATCAAAGTTTTTTTATTTCAGGGTTATCGCGATTCCCTATATCATATCCATCTCGTCTAAGATATTTGAGGGTAAGCTTGTATACCAATTCGTCATGATTTACAGTTTCCAATAGGGATGACCACATTAGTTTACCATTTTCATCAATTTTTGGCTTTAGTTGAGCAGTAAAATCCTCAGCTAACTGTTTGCATTCCTCGTATGTTTTTCCATGACGGTATGCAGTACCACTACCACATCTATCCATTGGAACAGAGCTCTGTTAAAACACCCTTAAGAGATTTTGGATGAATGAATGTAACTTTGGTTCCAGCAGATCCATCTCGAATTTTTCCTAGGAATTGTATACCACATCCTTCCATCCTAGAAACTTCACCTTCTATGTCTGGTGTCTCAAGTGCTATATGATGTAGTCCGCTTCCGCGTTTTTCTAAAAATTTCTTTATTGGACTTGAATCATTTGTAGGTTCCATGAGTTCTATGTTAGCATTTTCTAGGTGTAGGATAGCAACTTTGACCCCCTCAGATTCTACGGTTTCAAATTCAACACTCTTGATATCAAGTGCGTCCTGGTAAGCCTTGACAGCATCCTCAACATTTTCTACCGCAATTGCAACATGGTTTATTTTCATCAGAACACCTCCTTTGGTCTATACTCACCAAAAACCTCCCTGAATGTATTGCTAATCTCACCTGTTGTAGCATTGACCAGTACAGCATCCAAAATAAATGGCATCAAATTTTTGTCAGTTTCAGCTGCCTTTTGCATTTTTGATAAGGCATATTCTGTTTTTTTATTATCTCGTGACTTTCTAAGTTGCTTTATTGCTTTTTCCTGCCTTTTCCCTAGTGAATCGCCTATTCTTAGTAGATTCTGTTTCTTCTCAGATTTCTCGTCAAATTTGTTAACACCCACTAGTATGCGCTCATTGTTATCAACTTCTTTCTTGAGTCGATATGCGTTTTGCCTAATTTCTGATTGAAAAAATCCTTTCTCAATTGCTCTAAGTGCACCACCCATCTTATCAATTTTTTTGAGATAACTCAATGTTTGTTCTTCAATCTCATCACAAAGCGATTCCATGTAATAAGACCCAGCCATTGGATCAACTGTCTTTGTTATTCCACTTTCATACCCAATGACTTGTTGTGTTCGCAATGCAATCTTTGCAGCCTCCTGTGATGGAAGTGCTAATGCCTCATCCTTTGAATTTGTGTGGAGAGATTGTGTTCCACCAAGAACTGCGGCCATTGCCTGAATTGCAACACGAGTAATGTTATTGTCAGGTTGCTGTGCTGTTAATGATTCACCACTTGTCTGAGTATGAAATCTAAGTTGTAAAGATTTAGGATTCTTTGCATGAAATCTTTCCTTTAGGATTTTTGCGTACACTTTTCTTGCAGTTCTGAACTTTGCGACCTCTTCAAAAAATTCTATAGTACAACAAAAGAAAAAGGAAAGCCTGGGTGCAAAATCATCAATCTTTAATCCGCGGTCTATGCATGTTTGAATATATTCAATTCCATTTGCAATTGTAAACGCAATTTCCTGAACTGCAGTTGCTCCAGCTTCACGCATATGATAACCTGAGATTGAAATTGGATACCACTGTGGTACGTTTTTTGCACAGTAATCAATCATGTCACCTACTAGCCTCATAGATGGCTGTGGCGGATAGATGTAGGTATTTCTAGCAACATATTCTTTCAATATATCATTTTGAGTTGTGCCTCTAAGTTCTTTACTTGAAATTCCCTGTAACTTTCCTACAGCAATATAATATGCTAGAAGCGTAGATGCCGTGGCGTTAATTGTCATAGACGTTGAAACCTTTCCTAGATTGATTCCATTGAATGCAGTTTGCATATCTTTTAGTGACGCAATTGATACACCCACTTTGCCAACCTCACCTTCAGCATGTGATGAATCAGGATCATGACCAATTTGCGTAGGTAAATCAAAAGCCATTGAAAGACCAGTCTGACCACTATCTAGCATGAATTTGTAACGTTTGTTTGACTGTGCCGCATCTCCAAAGCCAGAATATTGACGCATCGTCCAGAGTCTATCACGATACATTCCAGAATGAATTCCGCGTGTAAATGGATACTTACCAGGACTTTCCTTTGAATTTTTTGATTGGCTATAAATTGGTTTAACAGGTATATTAGAATCTGTTACAAATTCATTGGTTTTTGCTTTCTTCTTTTCCATACAATCACTTTACTATACCATTAGATATTTTGTCAGCAGCTTCAAACGGATCCATCTTTCTGTCTTGAACTTTTTTAAGATAATCTGAGTAGGATTTGCTTGAATGAAGCATTGTTGCAACTTTTCGGTTAATATTATTTAAAATAATATCATCAAGTTCTTTGGAAAGTTTTTGCTTCTCTGATAATTTTTTTTCTTTTCTTCTTTTTGTTATGAGCTTTTTCAATTCTGCTAGAAATTCAGAAATTCCCTCCTCAGTCTTTGATGATACCTTGAGAATTGGCGGGTTTTTTTCTACTGTTCCAATAAAGTCTTGAGCCGATTGAAATAACTGTGATGCTCCTTCAAGGTCACTTTTATGTACAAGGTAAATGTCACCAATTTCAGTAATTCCTGCTTTTATGGTTTGGATGCTATCTCCTGTGTGTGGGTTGAATACAACCACTGTAATGTCAGCTATGTTAGAGATTTCTATTTCCGTCTGTCCTGCACCAACACTCTCTACGATTATAGGATCAAATCCAGCATATTCTAGTACACGTATACTGTTCCGTATTGACCTTGAGATTGCTCCAGTAGCACCCCTGGATGCTATGCTTCTGATATATGTTCCAGAATCTGTTGCTTCTGTCATTCGTACCCTGTCGCCAAGTATTGCACCGCCAGATATGTGGCTGGTAGGATCTATTGCCAGTACTGCAGGTTTCATACCCAATTTCTTCAATTTAATCACAGTTTTATCTATCAGTGATGATTTTCCGGCTCCTGCTGGTCCAGTTATGCCTATGATTACAGACTTTCCAGAAGATTTGAATATTTTTTTAATTAATTTTCTTGATTCTTTTTCGTCGTTTTCAAAAATTGAAATTGCCTTTGCGATTGCTCCACGCTTTGCTTTTTTCAAATCAGAAGTAATATCCATGTACAATTATCTTTTGTTTCTACGATAAATATTGGTTATCCTTGACCTTTAGGTTGTACTAATATCTATACACTCAGGAATTTGCTTCAATGTCTTCTTCAAGTTCTTCTCCAAGACCTTTCCACCATTTTACAAATTCTTCAGCCAATCTAGAAAATAGAGGCTCTAATAGCTTATAGATCTATTGATTTACGCGGCAAGACCAGTAACAGGATTTTTCCCCACTCCAACTATGGCTGGTGCATTGGGTCGATGAAAGAACGCTGCTCAAAATGCCAGATTATACTGTAGATAACTTTGGGCTTTGGTTCATCATATGGATGAATCTCAGTTTTTAATTCAATCTTACCAAGTACTTCATGATTTATAGAAAACACAACTGGCATTGATGCCCAGCCATATTTTGGCGCAGAATCAAATTGAACAATTTCCACAAATGATTGTTGTGAAAATTCTTTATGGAACGTTTCTTCCATACCTAAAATCTCAAGAATAACAAGGCTAGTCCATTTTTTATTGTCACTGTAAGTAATTTTAACGATATTGTTCTCTGGTTCGTATACAGCATCCACAAATAATGAATTACAGAATAGCTTATGTGTTTCCGGGCATGGATGTGATGTTGCCTGTTCATCTGTATGTAAAAAAGACACTACAGCAATTGAAGATAATACTAAAGCCACTGTGGTAATTTCTACAATCATAATAGATTTCTTTCTCCAAAAAACCATTTAGTACACTTCGCTTCTGTTCATATAATTATACAAATTCTGCTTTAATACGCCGCAAAAATCCTGATCTGATTCTAACCCGCTCCAATGTTTGTTCTATAACACGCTCTGTTCCAGGTAAAGGATTTCTTTTGAAAAAGTTACGTACATCCCTTTCCTGTTTATCATCAATTACGCCACCAACGCTGGCTACAATTCTATTCGCAAGTGGGTTTCCAACCCCAAACTTTCTAATTAATTTTTTCCAATGCTTCTTTAACCATGGCCAAAGAACATCTCTGCCATGAATATTGGCTGATATACCCATAATTGGAACGCGGATGTTTTGTGAACGTACATCTGGGGTTAGGGAAAGAGCTAATGTTTTAAGCAGTAAATTTTTTTGCTTGAAATTACACATTGCCATAAGAAATCTAATCTTTTCTTCTTGTAAAGTAGACTTTCTGTAAAGCGACAAAAGTTTACTGTAAGTTTTTTTATCTCCCTGCCATGCAGCTAGTACAAAAACTGGTTCCTGCAGATCAGCAACGAGGGAATTTTTATTTTTAAGAAATTTATTAAAGCGTTTGTTTGCTTCACCGAGTATCTCCTTATCACCAAGTTTACCAAGTGCAGTAATTACAAAACTACGTAACAGTGAATCGGTATGCTTCTCATTTTTTTTGGAATCCCAACCAAGGCGATCAAATATTGTTCCCAAAAATTGTACAGTGTATGTTCTGATCTCATCAGAGAATTTTTCTTTAATAGTTAGTTTGTATAGATAGTAAAGATTTTGCGCTAAATTTAGCAGAGTGATATAATCATCTTCATCGTGATATGATGTTGTAAAATCAAGATATTCCTGGAGTTGTTTTGTGCCTGATATACACTGTGAAAACAAATCATTTTGTAAACTCCATCTATCAACATGATTCAATATTTTTTCATCAATCAGCTTGGTTAGATTCTCTAAACTATGATCATCATATTGAACTCTGTAAAACCCATAACGGCCTGAATTTATTATAAAATTTGAATCCTTGTTTTTAAGCGATACACTGCTAGAGTGTGATTTCATTAAGATTGAGTTTTCGTAATTTCCCTCTTCAATCTGTATTGGAATTGCCCATCTATTTTTAGAAGATATACTGCCATCAGACAAGAACCGTCTTTGTGTTAATGATACTTTTGAATTATTTCGTTTAACATCCACAACTGGATAACCAACTTGGTCAATCCACGTTTTCATCATAGCATCAACGGGTTTATGTGCAACTTTTCCAATTGATTTCCACAAATCCTGTCCTTCAGCATTTGAATATCTATGCTTAGCAAGATAATGTTTCAGTCCCTTACGGAAGTTTTCTATTCCAACATAATTCTCCAACATACGTAAAACACTTCCACCCTTATCGTAGCTGATTGCGTCAAAGATTTCTCTAATTTGTGCTGGGTGTTTTACGTCCACATTTATTGGGTGAGAATTTTTTAATGCGTCAAGACTCATGGCATCTAACATTGCATCATCCAGAAACTGGTCCCAAAGATCCCACTCTGGATAAAACTTATTCACGATTTTTGTTGCCATGAATGTTGCAAAGCTTTCGTTCAGCCAAAGATCATTCCACCATTTCATTGTGACAAGATTACCAAACCATTGGTGAGCAATCTCATGTGATATTACCTCCGCAATGTACTGCTTTGTCCTGGTTGAAGATGTTTTTGGATCATAAAGCAAAATTGCCTCCCTAAATGTAATTGCGCCCCAATTCTCCATTGCACCAGCAGCAAAGTCAGGTATTGCTATCATGTCAAGTTTTGGAAGGGGATACTTTATGCCGAAATATTTCTCATATTCACCAAGAAACTTTTTGGTAAAGTCTAATGATAGTTTTCCCTTGTTCTTGTTACCCTTTGTTGTAACAATTCTTATCTTGATGTTTCGTAACTTTCCATACAGATATTCAAATTCACCTACACCTAGGTACAAAAGATACGTTGACATTATTGGTGTACGACCAAACTTGTATAGAATTTTTGAACCAACATTTTTCTTGGATGTAACTGGCATGTTTGAAATTGCATCAAGATGTTTGTCTACCAAAAGTGAGACATCAAACGTAGCCTTAGCAGCAGGTTCGTCCCAGCATGGAAATGCCCTTCTAGCATCAGCGGCCTCAAACTGTGTTGTTGCAAGATACTTTGTCCTTCCTTTTTTGTCCTTGTACTGGCTTTTGTAAAATCCTAAAAGCCTATCGTTTAGAATTCCCGTAAACTCGATGCAAAGTTTTGCCTTTCCCTTTATTTTTTTTGCAAGTTTGATTGTCAGTCTTTCATTTTTCTCATTGATAGATGGTTTTGCAGAGATGATTTTCGTTCCTTGAACAGCATGACATTTTTTTATTGTAAGTTCAGCAGCATCTAGAATAATTGAATTGGTAGATTTTGACAAATTGAGAGTGATGGTTTCTGTACCATTAAATTTGAAATTATGGAATGATGGCTCGAACTTAAGCTCATAGTTGACTGGAGTGGTGCCTGCCATATCGTGAATAATTTGAAACGTTATGTAAGTTTATTCAGATTCAAAAGATTTTAAGGTAAATATGAGAATGTTACATTATGAAGCAAAAAACTACATCTCGCAGTATTAAGATCCTGGTTGCAAAACTAGGCTTGGACGGTCATGACAGAGGTGCACTTGTGTTGTGCCGTGGATTCAGGGATGCTGGAATGGAAGTAATTTACTCTGGTCTGTTTGCCACACCAAATAGAATAGCACAAATTGCTGAAGACGAGGATGTTGATGCAGTTGCACTTAGCCTCTTAAACGGAGCTCATAGAACGTTGTTTCCCAGAGTTGTTAAAGAATTAAAGAAGAAGGGAATCAAGGATGTACTTATTGTAGGCGGTGGAACAATTCCAGATGAAGATAAAAAGGCGCTTGAAAAGTCTGGCGTTACTGGAAACTTTGGACCAGGAACATCACTTGATGATGTTATCAATCATATTAAGAAGGGCGTATCAAAACTAAGAAAACTGTAATTATTCGGTTGAATCAGGCCACATCATTTTTCGCATTTGTTTTCCTACCTGCTCTATTTGATGCGAATCTAGCTGTTTCATGTACTTGTTAAATGCGTTTTTGCCGTTTTTTTCATATTCGCTTAGCCACTCTTTGTTGAATGTTCCATCCTGTATTCGTTGTAGAACTTTTTTCATCTCTTCCTTGTTCTGCTTGTTCATAACCATTGGACCACGAGTAAGACCGCCATATCTTGCAGTTTCACTTACACGTCTCCACATTCCGTTTATTCCATATTTCTGAATCATGTCTACAATCAGTTTCAATTCATGTAAAACTTCAAAGTATGCAATTTCTGGTTGATAGCCAGCTTCAACCAATGTTTCAAATGCATTTACAACCATAGAAGCAGAACCGCCACAAAGATCAGCCTGTTCACCAAACCAATCAGTCTCAACTTCTTCTTTAAACGTAGTTTTGATCAAGCCCGCACGTGCACTTCCTATTCCCTTGGCAATTCCAAGTGTTCTATCCCAAGCTGTTCCAGTCTTGTCTTGTTCAACCGCAACAATTGACGGTGTTCCAAATCCGTCAAGATATGTTTCTCTTACCTTGGAACCTGGACCCTTTGGTGCAACCATGATAATATCAACATTGTCAGGTGCCTTTATCCATCCCCAATAAATTGCAGCTGCATGTGAAAATGCTAATGCCTTTCCATCAGAAAGATTTGGTTCTATCTCATCCTTGTAGACCTTGGATTGAACCATGTCAGGAATTAAGATATGGATGATGTCAGCCTTTTTGCAAGCCTCGGCTACTGACATTACTTCATGGCCGTCATTCTTTGCCTTGTTCCAGCTAGAGCCGCCTTCTTTCAGTCCAACGATTACTTTGAGACCAGAATCTTTGAGATTGTTTGCCTGTGCATCTCCTTGGATACCATATCCAATGATTCCGATTGTTTGATCTTTGATTGGATCTAGGCTAATATCAGAATCTTTCCAGGTCTTTACCATTGAAAAAATTCAAGATTCTACACATATAATCTATATCTTGTATTCCCTATTGCATTTAACACATCTAACTTTCACGCCATCAGAATCAAGACGCTCAAACTTTTTTGAGCCACAATTTGAACAAATTGGGCATGCCCTTGCTGGTTTCATAAATAATATTTTTGTAAACTACATTTGAATTTTAGGACATGATCTATGTAAAAATATGGATAAAGATAATTTTAATAACCACAAATTAAGTGATTAAATCAATGGGAATTAATAAGAAGGCAGCTGCATTTGCACTCGTTATAATAGCTTTTATGATCCTTATCGGTCTAGGCAGTTCGTAATATTGTTACAATTGTTTGTTCACCAAGAACAACAATGTTTACCGAATTCATGGAAATGATCTAAGAACTGCAGCATAACTTGCAAAGCGATGGTTTTTCGGTTTTACCATCGTTTGGGAATATTTTGATATTGTTTTTCCATATGCACCTCTATAACCAATTGGAGTAACTAACCAATTCCAATCATCTGCTACACGAAGTACATCATCATATTGGCTGTAATAGTTCCTAATTTTTGTTGCAACAATTTTTTGTGCAGCAGAACCATTTCTTGAACTTAGCGCATCACTAGGAATCGAGGCTCCAAAAAAATAAACAGCCTCTAGGATTCCCATGTTTTTGGCATTTTTTGCAAGATTTTTTATCGTACTCAGAATTACATGTGCGCCAAGCGAATGTCCCATCAGGCGAATCTTTGTACCTGGGCTTTTACGTTTAAAGTCAGTGACAAATCTTGCCAAGTTTCTTCCGTTCTTGTTTGCTATGATTATACCAGTATTCAGTGCATGCAGCGCATACATGATATACTGTGCGTGTGCAATGTTTGAATCATAGCTGTATCCTATTACAGGATTTTTGTAACCAAGCTGCGCCAATCTTCTTTTTGCAATTACAAATTTTGTTAGTGCGGCGGAAGCATTGTTTCTCAACCCATGAATCATTATAGTAATATCCTTTGAGCCAATTAATGCCTCAAAATCTCTTTTTGGGTACAAGCGATATGGTTCATTTTTTATTGTTCTGCCAGAATAAAGATCATAAAATCCTCTGGTAGATATGCGAGGAAAAATCTTTTTCAATTTAGCTGCTGGCTCCAAGCTTTAATTTCTGTTCCTCTATAACAGATTCTTCAACTTTTTCAAACAACGGAGAAAATGACCCTAGCTTGTGACCTTCCTTTAGCGTAATACTTGAAATCTCATCAAACATCTGTGTTGAGACATTCCCCTCCAATCCAAGCTGTGACCAGATTTTTTGTGATGACTCTGGCAAGAATGGATAAATTGCTATTGCCAAACTTCGTATCGCATTGACTGACAAAAAAATACAGGAGTTAGTACCAGGACCATTCTTCCATGGTTCCTTGTGTTGAAAGTATTGGTTAAAGTGAGCAGAAAACTGCAGTATCTTTTTTAGTGACCTGTCAAGATGATTTTCTGTCATCAGTGTGTCTAGATGTGACACAAGTTCGTTGATCATTTTTTCTGATTCTTTATCCTTATCATCAATTTCATCCGGACCTTGACCAATCCTGTTTAAAGATTTT
>ERZ813253.428-NODE-428-length-15106-cov-3.385206_pt1 | contig 15106 bp, 13 predicted proteins | sample MGYA00520893_ERZ813253 | MGnify/ENA primary metagenome ERZ813253 (study PRJEB31669, sample SAMD00080414) | marine metagenome | biome: oceanic hadal pelagic zone biome; feature: marine hadalpelagic zone; material: sea water | place: Pacific Ocean:Izu-Bonin Trench...
ACGTGAATTTGTCACCAATAGTTCAAAGTTGTTCAATATTTTTTATATCGAATATGAATGCTACATTTTCCAATTAATTCTACTTTTGATTAGATTCTGAAGGATACTCAGTTAGATGTAACTTCTGTTATATTTTCCCAAATATCAATGCAGGACACTTCAGTAATCACTTTTTTCATGATCGGTTGTCAACGCTGTGGTACATCATGGACCGATGCTGCTTTGAGGGACCATCCACAGGTCTTTCTTCCAAAAATGAAACAATCTTATTTCTTTGACCGTAACTATAAAAATGGAATTGATTGGTACATGGAACGCTTCAAAGAAATTGAACCCCAACAAAAGGCTGTCGGTGAGATTGCAACAGGGTATTGCCTTCCTGAAGCAATCCAAGATATGGCAAAGCACTTTCCGGATGTCAAATTAATGATGGTGATGCGAAATCCAGTTGATAGGGCATATAGTAATTTTCAATCAAGACAAATGGAATCGGATTGGTCGAATTTTGAGGAGGCGATTGAGTCTGACCCAGATTTATTAGAGAGAGGTCATTACATAGACCAAATTGATGCTTTGCTTGAGCATTACGAAAGAGATCAATTGCTCTTTCTTCTTTACGACGACTTGCACACGAATGACCAAATGTATTTACAAAAGATATTAGAGTTTATTGGTGTCGATCCAGACGTAGAATCAAAAATGATCGGTCAACGTAAGAATGCATCTATGTTTCCGAGATTAAGAAAAATGTTGCACGGATTGGGATTAAAGTCGACTCTTTATTTTATCAGTCGAACATGGATTGGAGATCGAGTGCGAAGAAGCCGAAAAAGTAAAGGTAGGTCTTACCAACCAATGCAGCAAGAAACAAAGAAGAAATTGATTGAGCATTTTGCACCATACAACGAGAGATTATCCACGTTTTTGCAAAGAGATTTGTCAGATTGGAATACGGTCTAACAGATGAAAATTGGCGTATTTGTTTCAGCAATTGATGGACAAGAAGGATATGAGAACAACGTGTCTGGGCACATTCAAGTACCGTTGAAAAGTTGTCAAGAATTACTCGATGCAGACCATGATGTGCATCTCATTACGAACGTAATCGGTGAAGGAAGATCACTACCATTCTGTTTGAACCCAGAAATGAAGCTTCATTTTGTGACGGATTCTCGAAATCGCGGCGGCATTTTAGAAAGAAAAAGCGATCAAAAGACGGGGTTAAGTCTGAAGAAACTCAAACAGCAGGTTTCGGAAATAAAGGAGATTTGTCACAAAGAGCAATTCGATGTGCTGCATTTATTTGGTTACAACAGAATCGCATATCTCGCAGGTGGATTACGTTTTATGGGGTTAAAAACTCCAACAGTCGTGACAATCTTAGGTGCAAACTTTCCGGAGAAATTTTCTTTCATTACGAAAAGATTATGGCGGAAGGTTGATGCAGTCGTGACATCAACTGCTTATGTAAAAAATCGTTTAGACGACGAAGGTATTCAATCAACACAAGTTCGTCATGGCGTCATTCGGGATATTATTGCTGAACACGATGGATCAGAGTTAGAACAAAAACACAGAGTGCTATTTTGGAGAGATTTAACTCTGCAAAATGGTGCTGATGTTGCTATGGGGGCATATGAAAATTTAGCGTCAAAGTTTCCCGACATAGAATTTGATTTTGCAGTCCGAAGACACTGGGATCCAATTCAAGGAATTGAGGAATCAGCGAAAAAGTATTCAAATATCAACGTGCATCATTTTCCATACGAAGATGGAATCACGCTTCCTAAACTTTTACTTGAATCTCTTTGCGTCGTTATGCCAATCCGAAAAATGAGTATTGATCCGCAATTCGTCATCGCAGAATCACTTGCAGTTGGTATCCCTGTTATTACAACAGACCAACGATCAAATCCAGAATTTGTATTGGATGGTAAAACAGGATTTTTGACTGAACTTAGCGATGTCGAAGAGACAACCAACGCGTTAGATACACTACTCTCGGACCGTGAGTTGACAGCTAAATTAGGCAAACAGGCAAAAGAACATATCGATCTCAATTGGAATTGGGACAACTATGTTGCAGAGATTCTTGAAGTGTACAAACGGGTGATCGATTGACTCATTTTTTACTTCAAAGAGTGTCGTTTTAATGCCCAATATTGCAGTATTTTTATTGTGCACAAGTGCTTCATTGAATTATGAATAAAGGGCTTGATTTCGGGTGGTGAGGTCTCTACAATCGGTCGATTCGACGCATTTAGCGTCATATCCAGTCAACGTTGGCTGAGACAGAATTGTCCCTCTTCCCCTCAATATCGGAGTTCCATCCTTATGTCAACAGGAAACCTCATTGCCCCACACGGCGGCACCTTGGTCAACAGATTCGCTTCAAGCAACATTGCCGAAGAAGCAGCATCCTTACCCAAGATCACACTTTCAACAAAGCAAGCATGCGACCTAGAAATGATTGCAATTGGTGCTTTCAGCCCACTTACAGGTTTCTGCAAAAAAGCAGACTTTGAATCAATCTGCAAAGACATGCGTCTTGCAGATGGGACTGTTTGGACAATTCCAATCACACTTGCAGTAGATGAAGATGTGAAAGCTACCTTGACAGAGGGTGGTAAAGCAGCGCTGTATCACGAAGATGGTACATTCATGGCGATCATTGATTGTGACGAAATTTATACTCACGATAAAGCTCTCGAAATTCCAAATGTATTTGGAACTGAAGATGACGCACATCCTGGAGTAAAACAGGTGATGGATGAAGGCGAGTGGTTAATCGGCGGCGACATACATGTTGCGACCGTGACTCCAGAAGTTGAACCGGGTGAACAGTTTACCCAGTACCGTCTTGCACCCACAGCAACACGTGAACTATTCGAAAATAATGGCTGGAAAACAATTGCAGCATTCCAAACTCGTAACCCGATTCATAGGGCTCACGAATATCTCTGCAAATGTGCACAAGAAATTTGTGACGGTCTTTTGATCCATCCACTTGTTGGTGAAACAAAAGAAGGTGACATTCCAGCTGACGTTCGAATGGATTGCTATAACGTGATTATTGATAATTACTTTGTTCGTGATTGCACAGCACTTTCAGTGATGCCCGGAGCAATGCGGTATGCTGGTCCACGTGAAGCAGTTTTACACGCACTTATTCGTAAGAATTACGGTGTAACTCACTTCATCGTTGGTCGTGACCACGCAGGTGTTGGCGATTACTATGGCACATACGACGCTCAAAACATCTTTGATAACTTTACAGCAGAAGAAATTGGAATTGTTCCACTGAAGTTTGAACACGCTGCGTACTCAAAGAAAGCGCAGGGCATGGTCAGTTCCAAAACCTTCCCTAAACTTGAAGGCGATCAAATTTTCTTGTCCGGTACAAAAGTCCGTGAACTCCTTGAAAAGGGTGAACGACCACCTGCCGAATTCTCCCGTCCAGAAGTTGCTGACGTTCTTATTGAATGGGCAAGATCTACAGTAACCGCATAACCCCCGGAAATTAGATTTCGAAAATAATTTACAACCATCCTAAAAGGAAAAAACAATGGCCGAACAAGTAGCTACAAACATAACAGTTCACGAAGGAACAGTATCCCCTGAAGATAGAATGAAGAACATGGGCCAAAAGGGTGCAACACTCTGGTTTACAGGTCTTTCAGCTTCAGGTAAAAGCACAATTGCAGTAGAAGTTGAGCAAGTTCTTCTTAGTCGTGGACACCACGTGTATCGCCTTGATGGCGACAACATCCGAACGGGACTCAATAAGAACCTTGGTTTTTCGGCCGAAGACCGAGCCGAAAACATTCGTCGAATCGGTGAAGTTTCAAAACTCTTTGCTGAGGCGGGCGTCATTTCAATTGCAAGTTTCATCTCTCCTTACACTGTAGATCGTGATGCAGTTCGTGCTTTGCACGCAGACACTGACATGGCATACTTTGAATGCTATATTGACTGCTCGCTTGAAGTTGCAGAAGAGCGTGATCCAAAAGGGTTATACAAAAAGGCTCGTGCTGGTGAAATCAAAGGATTTACTGGTATTGATGATCCGTACGAAGAGCCAACGAACCCAGATTTACACATCAGAACACATGAAGACGATTTAGAAACATGTGTTGCACAAGTGATAGAGTTTATTGATGCTCAAAACTTGTTTGCTTAATTGATTTTGGTTTGATTTACAAAAGGCTCTCCCTTTGGGAGAGCCTTTTTTAAATCGATCAGTGTTAGGCACACCCGCTCAACCACCACCATATACAACGATATCATCAATCACTTCCATCATCGCAGGCGTTACTTCGCCACTCGTTGGGTCGATGAGCCCACTCAATGGATTGCCATCAACTTGGACCTCTGTGTGAAGTTCATCGTGTGCAGCGTCGAGATAAACCGTATCCGAGCCAGCAGAAAGTAGCATATAACGACCACGCGTTGTCCCCCACGCAACACCACCAGTAAACTCCGTTGGGGCGTTATCAGTTGTGATATCCCAAAAACTTGGGTGTGCTAGAAGGAGCGTCAGGTATGCTAATTTGTGTTCATCGTCTGGACCGCCTAATGTTTCTGGACTAAGCAAACTCAAATTGTTATTGAGTGGTTGATTTGTCGAGTCATAAAATTGCACGCCATCTTGGATTTCAAACTGTGGTAATAAAGAGTCACTGCCAGATTCAGCGAATGCGATGATTGGACCTGAAGATCGCGTTGATCGAAAACATAAAATTGGTGTATCCCACGCATCTTTCAATGTTGGGAAAACGAACGTATTGGGATCTGGGCTTGAGGGATTGTATGCTTGATATAACAAATCCGAGGCCTTAGGGCTGAAGTATGGCTCGTACTTGCGACCAGCAATCCAAGGTCCTTCACCAAAACGACTTTGATCAAACACAATGTCCCAATCCAAATCAGTGGCATCGTCATTGATCCCCTCAAACTTGACAGCGGAAGTTGATGATTCAAATGAAGAAAATTCGTTGGTCACAGCGTTAGGCGAATTTTCATTTTGTACGCGCCCGCCACCCATGAGTTCAAGAAGTGCATTTTGCATTGAAGTGATTATCACACCATCAATTGCGCTTTCTGGTAATAACCCCGGATACCGACCGTGGTCAAGGGCGAACATATCGCATGCCCTTGCAAAGGATTGCATCAGACTAACTGTTTTTGTTTTCTTCGCAGATTCTTGGACGCCTCCAAGGGCTGAGAGAAGAATTCCTGCCAAGATAGCAATGATTGCGATCACAACGAGGATCTCCACGAGGGTAAAACCATATCGAGATGTCAGTGTTGATTGTTGTCTGTGAGTCATGAGCGTGTGTCCAAGAGATAAAAAAACAGGGTGTGAATCAGGTAAAAATCCGCCACGCTCATCCGCACCTACAGGGTACGCCAAACAATCCTGCGGGGCAAGGGTTAAGTTATTTTTATTCCAAATACTGAACCCAAAAAGTGGGGGAGATACCCGAAAACGAAGTAATCCATGCCCGCTTGGGTTCCCGCATCATCTACACCCCAGATACAGCACTTGAGATCGATAAACTCTGGATCGAGTTGAATACGAAATAGATCATCTGCAAGATGAACAGTTTCAAGTTTTGAAGAAAGTGCTGCAGTTGCTGCGTTGACATCAGGGTCTCCAATGCAAATCGTTGGCTGCACACGCAACTCTGTATCGTTGAGATACCAAAGATCACTGCAAACCAGTGGCCAAGGAGGATCTGCAATATCTTGCTCCTGCATCCACGTAGCGATTGACTGTTGCAAAAACATTGCTCGGCGTCGGTCGCAAAGTTCGGCGCGTAAGTGCGCACCAACAACGATAGGCATAACATGGCTTTGCTGAATGGGAGTATCAATTTCAAACATCGTTATAACTCCGCTAATCGCCTTGCAGTTTCAGCTTCAACGAGTTGATCAATCATCGGTTGCATATTTCCACTCATCGTGTCAGACAGGTTGTAGTGACCACTAATTCGGTGATCCACAATTAAATTATCTTTGTATCGATACGTACGAATTTTTTCTGCTCGGTTACCACTCCCAATCATCGAGTTTCTTGCCTCTGCACGTTCTGCATCGATCTTTGCTTTTTGTACTTCAAACAACCGCGCGCGAAGTAACTTCCATGCTTTTTCTCTATTTTGTGCTTGGCTTTTTGTGTCTTGCATTCGCACTTCAATGCCAGTTGGTTCATGTATCAAATGTACAGCGGTAGCAACCTTGTTGACGTTTTGACCACCCGGTCCAGTCGAAGTTGTAATAGATTCTTTGACATCTTTTGGGTCGAGATCAACTTCAACTTCTTCAGGTTCTGGAAGGACAGCAACTGTTGCAGTTGAAGTGTGAATGCGTCCTTGCGTTTCAGTTGCAGGTACACGCTTTACTTGATGCGTTCCACTTTCAAAACCAAGGTTTGTCCAAACACCTTCGCCAGCGATGCAGAGAATAATCGATTTGGTTCCACCCATTTCTTCAATCTTCCACCCACGGATAACGGCGAATCGTTTATACATATCCTCCAAGTCAGTTGCCCAAATTGCCGCTTCGTCACCACCAACACCTGCGCGAACTTCCACGATGACTGAACCAACAGCCTGTTCATCTGCAGTCACGAGTTGTTTTTGAATTGACTCGGCGAGATTACTCAGTTTTGTATCTAGTTGCGGTAATTCTTCCTTTGCCATGGCAGCAAGTTCAGCATCGTCACCGCCTAATAGATCTTCACATTCTTTTACATGCGAGAGGGCAGCTTCGTAAGATTCAAATTGCTTGACAAGAGGGGCGATCGCTGCTTTCTTAATTGAAAGTGATGTAACCTTCTTATGATCACTGAGTACCGCAACATCCATCAATTGAGATGCAAGATCATCGTGCTGATCTTTGATTGCACGCAATTTTTCAGCTACGTTTTCAGGAATCCGATCCGACATGGGCGCATAGTACCGAACAACTGAAATGAATTAACCCTCGGTTAATTATTTCTTCTTATTTTTGAAATAATCGCCTTTGAACTTCGATTGGAACTTCTCGACGCGACCAGCAGCGTCTACAAATGTGGATTTGCCAGTGTAGAACGGGTGCGATCCAGACCAAATATCGACGTGAAGTTCAGGAACAGTTGCGCCAAGGGTCATGACGTGTTCACCGCGGAACATGACCTTGCAGTCGTTGAAGTATTCGGGATGGGTATCGTTCTTCATAGTAGGGCTCCAATTTCCCCTCTCTAGCGGGGAGCCCCATATTGTAGGTTTCATTGGTTCATTGTTCAACCCCCTAATCTAGCCTTCAATTGGACTCGACACTTCAAAATGGCTTGTAGCCATTGTGAAACAATGACGCAGAGTTCATAAGAAAAGCCCGCTACTTCGGGCTTTTCTTATGAACTCCCCCAATTGGACTCGAACCAATGACCTAGCGGTTAACAGCCGCTCGCTCTACCAACTGAGCTATAGGGGATCAGGAACGCGGAATTATAGCAAATAGAATCCAATTCGCGGGTTTGATTTTTCTTGGAAATGGTGATTAGTGCGTGTATACTTGGTGGGATGAATACGGTTCTGTGGTTATTTCTTTCCATTTCCCTTTCTTTTAGTGGCGGTGATATAACTCCACTAGAACCTGTTGCTCAAGCAGGCTCATACGCTGGTCAAGCGTTGGATGTAAAAGACAACCTAGGGGCCGTTGGACATAAAATTGATGGCACATACGCGATCCGTTTTTACCAACATACTCCCACGGGATGGGATGTATCACAAGTCGTTTCAATCGGCTCTCGCCGATGTGTGTCACTTGCCTTTGGAGAAGACTTCCTAGGTTTGGCGCTCTCTGGAAGTGGTAGTGCGGGGGCTGTCCTTGAACCATCCGAATCCGGTTGGACTGTGACTTCGGAGTTACCTAATCCCGACACAAACCGATTCAATTCATTTAGCCTTGCTGCAGCAAGTGATCAGGCAATCTTTATTGCGTGTAATGACTCGACGCAACAGTATCGTGATGCGGTGTTGGTGTATGAACGAGTTGAAGGAATTTGGCAACACGTGCAAACAATTGCACCATCTTCTGCAGTGTGCACTTTTTTTGCAGAAGATATTGACGCCGCAGCCGACATGCTTGTGATCGGTGCAACGAAAGTGCTTGGATGTTCTGGTGGAATTGCGTATGGCGCGCACGTCTATGTGCGTGGTGAAGAAAGTTGGGATTACGTCACAAGATTGCTAGACGGAGACACAAATGGAAAGTGGGTTGCTTGTGATAATGACACCGTTGTTTCATGGTGTTCAATCAGTGGACCAAACTCCACATTCGACTATCTTAAAACTTGGAAACGTACAGGTAATTCTTTTACAAGTGATGGATCGCTCTCGAGTGCTAGTTGGGGATATGACATCTACTTCCCAGAAGGCATGCAAATTGCCGATGGTATTCTGAGTTTCGGAACGTGCGATTCCTACTGGGGCTGTCAAACGAATACGACGACAAATCGCACGGTCTATACAGCACAGAAAAATGGAAATTATTGGCGTTTAGGAAATCCAGTGACCATTCCCTCTGGTTATGGTTCTACTGGCTTTGGTCGCAATACAAAAATGGGCGGCGGGTCACTCCTTATCGGTGCCCCAGCATATTCCAGTTCGAGGGGTGTTGTGTTCCAAACATCACTTGCCCAAACGCTTCCATGCCCAGCCGACCTCAACAATGATGGCAGTGTCAATGTCTCCGATGTATTACGAATTATCTCCAAATGGGGCGGTTCAGGTCGCGAAGACCTAAACGGAGACTCAATCGTCAATGTTTCGGATCTTCTTTACCTCTTAAATGCGTGGGGCAACTGTTACTAAGAAATTTCCTCGGTGGTATCAAAATAAACACACACACAATGAGTCATGCGTGTTGTTACTTCAAACTCAATGAGCCAGAACCGAAAGTACCATCAGTATTTTGTACTTCAATCCAAAGCGCACTATCCGCTGGCAGGGTTGCAGGGGATTGCACATGGGCATGCGAACTTGAACCATGTGAATGTACACGAATCTTTACAGATCCGACGCCTGATTCATCGCCAATCCACAAGCGAATTGCAGATGTAGGACCACCAGAAGTTTCAACAAGCGATACATCGAGCATTGCATTTGGAGCGATTGATCCTTTAACACTGATTTCCAAAGTAATGCCAGCAACCATCAGAGTATGTGTATTTTGTGAAGTTGAGTCATTTTTGATTTCTGGTGAATTTTCTTCAACAGTCGCAGTGGGTGCTACTTCTTTCGTTGGTGAATTCTGCTGAACCTCATCACTGCACCCAAGAAGTGCAAGGCAAAAGAGTGCGATTGAAATTGAAAATTGTGATGTGTGAGTACGCATGCGAAACGCTTCCTGGGTTGTTTGCCGCTACTCTTCCAAACACGAGTGAAAATCCAGCAGGGATGACGATGAGATTGAGTATTGTAGAAGTAAGTAGCCCACCTAGGGTGACGATTGCAAGTGGAGCGAGTAATTCGCTGCCGGGTTTACCTGCAGCGAGTGCAAGGGGGGCAAGTCCAAGGGCTGCAGCGAGTGCTGTCATGAGGATCGGTACAAGCCTTTCCATCGACCCCCTGATGATTGCTTCCCCGAACGGTACGCCTTCACGTTCCATCAAATAGTTGTAGTGGTTGATGAGCAAAATACCATTTCGGATGGAGATTCCAAAGAGGGTAATAAACCCGACCATGCTTGCAATTGAAATGACAGGAGCGATGTAGGTGCCTCCTAGTCCAAACAAAGCAATCGTGTTTGCGAAAAAGTTGCCGCCCTCAGTGATGTAGATCGCAGCAATGCCGCCGATCAGTGCTAGAGGCATATTCACCATGACAAGTAATGCTGCACGCATCGAACCTGTCGAAATTTGAAGAAGCATCAGAATAAGGATCGCAACTGCAAACCCAGAAGTGAGGATTGTTTTTGAAGCAGATTGCTGCGCCTCAAATTGTCCACCATAATGTACGGTATAGCCTGCTTCTTGCACAATTGGATCAACAAGCACGCGTACTTCACTAATGAGATCGCCTAGATTGGAATTTTCAGCAACATTAAGCGAAACGACTGCTTTTCGCTGTGCATTTTCACGAGTGATCAAATTACTTGAGCGCTGCGGTCCAATGTCGGCGACATCCCGTAACCGAAACGTCGCTCCGTTTCGCCCACGAAGAAGCAAGTTTCTCACTTGTTCGATGGTTTCACGCTGCGATGGATCCAATCGAACGACAAGGTCGTATTTTCTTGTTCCTTGATTGACTGTGTCAACAACTTCGCCATACATCGCCGCGCGGACTTGCTCTGCGGCTTCAGCGGGTGTCAAACCAAACGACGCAAGTTCGGCGTGTCTATATCGAATTGGCAACGATGTAATCATGACTTCGCGATTGGCGTTGACATCCCGAGCCCCCGAAATTGTTGCAAGCACATTTTCGATTTGTTTTGCAACTTTTCGCAACTTGTTCAAATCTTCACCATAAATACTGATCGCAATTGCTGCCGGAGTACCTGAGAGCAAGTGGCTTAAACGGTGTTCAATAGGCTGACCTACCATGGTCGTGATGCCCGGAATTGCTGCAAGAATTTTGTCAATTTGTGTACGGACTTCTTTTTGACTAAAACCATCTTCTATGGAAACTTCAATTTCTGAACTGCTAACTGGTTCAGCATGTTCATCACGTTCAGCGCGTCCTGTACGGCGCGAAACAGAGTGAACTCCGTCAATCGATGCGAGTTGCGTTTCAACATTAGTTGCGAGGCGGTTACTTTCAACAAGCGAAGTTCCGGGGGGTGCGAACAAAAATACAGTGAAGGTTCCCTCGTTAAATGAAGGCAGGAAAGAAGTTCCAAACGTGCTTGCAAGCAGAAGTGCTGCAACCGTTGCTCCTGCAGCACCAGCAAGGACTACACCACGAAAATTTAGCGTTGCAGTAAGAACACGTGCGTAGAACTTTTTTAGCCAGCGCACTAGCCATGATTCGCTAGCGTGCCCCCTTCCAATAGTTGAGCCGAGAAGAATCTTGCATAGTGCTGGTGTAAGTGTCAGAGCAACAAGGAGCGACGCAATTATGGAAATCATGTACGTCAGCGCGAGGGGTTGAAAGAATTTTCCTTCTAATCCCTGTAAGAAAAGCAGCGGAACGAATACAAGAACAATTATGACAGTCGCAAAGACCATTGCAGGTCTAATTTCATTACTTGCATCAAAAATCACTTCTACGAATTGGCGTTGCTGCTCGCTTGGAAGTGCACTATTCTGTTTCAGTCGCCGATAGACATTTTCTACATCGATTATTGCATCGTCTACGAGCACACCAATTGCCACGGTAAGTCCACCAAGTGACATGACATTCAAACCAAGATTCATCCAGTCCATCATGAGTAACCCAATGGCTAACGAAACAGGGAGTGCGGTGAGCGTAATAATCGTTGTTCTAATGTTCATGAGGAAGAGCATGAGTACAATTGCGACGATGACAACTGCTTCAAGTAGCACACTTGTAACATTGCTTACTGCTCGATTGATAAAGTGCGCTTGCCTGAAGACATCGCGATTCAAAACCATACCGCTTGGTAGTGTTTTTTCAACTTGATCAAAAAGTGCATCTACTTGTTCTGTGAGTGCAAGCGTGTTCGTGCCGGGTGACTTTTGAATTGAGATGACAACGGCGGGGGAGCCATTGTCAGAGCCCTCGCCACGTTTGAGTGCTGGTCCTAGTCGAACATCCGCAACTTGCCCGATTGTGACAGGTACACCCTCGTGGAAGGTAACAATTGTATTTGCAATGTCACTTGGCTTTGTGACGTGACTTTGTTGCCGAATTGGGATTTCAAGACTGCCTACGTTGGGTAAGTATCCTGCACTAGCAGTGGAGTGTGCGTTCCCAGCCGCTTCGACGACATCGGAGATCGTTAAGTTGTAAATACGCAGCCGCTCTTGATCAACATTTACCTGGTATTCTGGAAGTTCGCCGCCGATTGCAACAACCTGCGCAACGCCCGGAATTGCCAATATTTTATTTCGCAAATCAAATTCGGCGTACGAACGAAGTTCAAGTGGTGTTGCCCCTCCACTTGGAGAGGAAAGTGAAATCAACATAATTTCGCCAGCAATCGAAGTGATCGGCGTAATAAAAGGCTCAACCCCCGAAGGGATATTCTCTCGTACTGTTGATAGGCGTTCAGCAACCAACTGCCTTGCGTCGTAGAGGTCTGCGTCCCAATCTAGATCAACCCAAACGATTGATAAACCAATTGCACTTGCACTTCGAACGCGGCGAACGCCAGTCATCCCGTTCACTGCGGATTCAATTGGGAACGTGACGTACTGTTCGACTTCATCCGCCGCAAGTCCGCCAGCTTCTGCCATGACGACAACCGTTGGAGAATTGAGTTCAGGAAAGACGTCGACGCTCATGTTCGGTATGCGGTACGCCGCATACGCAGTGAGGAGCAACGACATCAAAACGATGAGCGACGAATAACCCAGTGAAAAACGAATCAGTGCTTTCAACATGGCTTAATGGTCCCCCTCGTGGAATGTGCCATCGGAGTGGAAGTGCCCACCCCCTTGAATTGAACCACTTGTTGCAAGCATGAGTTGAAAACCACCGTCAAGAACAACTTCATCACCATCGGTAAGTCCGCTGAGGACTGCAACCCACCGACCATCGTTCAAACCAAGATCTGCCTCCATGCGGATTGCTTCATTTGGGTTGTTTGGATCTCGGCGGAATATAATTGGTGTAAGTCCGTCTTGTTGTACTGCTGCAAGTGGGATAGCGAGTTGAGCAACACCAGTTGAGTCTGTAATTATTTCTAATTGTGCAGTGATACCGGGTCTTGCCCAAAACGAAAGTTTGTCTGGAGTGACGTACAAATCGATGGTTCGATCATTCGCATCGCCGGTGAGTCCAAGTTGTAGTGTGCCGTGCATCGTATTTTGCAAATCAACGGCATTACCACCAGAGGTCGGTGATGGAGGAACGATATTGACTTGCAAACCATTTTGCAACACGCCAAGATCACTTTGTAAACCTGATGCGTGAAAACGAAGTTGATCAGGCTGTACGATAGTCATGATATTTGCTTGTGCATCAGCCCACGAACCATTTGTAACATCGAGTTTTTCAACTATTCCAGCATGTGTTGCAGTTACTTCAATATGTTTACTCTCTTTCCACCAATTTGGATTATCTTCAGGAATTTGTATGTTCATCATCGAGGCTGCAGATTCAAGAGAAATATCTAAGGTTGATTTTGCTCCCCGAAGTGCTGCGAGCGTTTCTGAATATGAAGCTTCGAGTTGTGCATCTTTTTCGCGCAAGGCAGCGAACTCAGCGCGAGCAGCAGAGTACGCAGCACGAGCAGCAGTGAACTCCCGCAAGCTGCCTCCGCCTGCTTCCCGAATCGCTTCTAGTTGTGCTATTCTTTCTTCCCACATTTCAACATTTGCTTTGACGGAGTATTCGTGTTGTTCGTGGGCGAGAAACAATGGGTTAAACATTTCCATTTTTGCATTCAGTTGATGGACAGTTGAAAATTGATTTGTAATTGTCTGTTGAATTTCACGCCACGCTGGTGAGTCAATGCGAAAGAGTGGTTGATCTTTCTCTACTTTGTCAAACTGACGCACAAGAAGATCTATTTTTCCAGCGAGCATCGTTCGATACTCTCTTTTTGCTGATGGTAAATACTCAAACCTGCCGGGCGCTCGGAGAGTGTCTTGAAGTTGTCGCCGTTCGACAGTTGCAAAAGTGATGCCTAAATTTAAACGAACGGCGGGTGGGATTGAGACTCGGTTGGATGGGACAGACGAATGAGATTGTTCAGATGTACTGCTTGGTGTTTCTGGTTGTGAGTTGTTCGTGCAACCTTGCAGTACAAGAATTGTAAGTATTGTTAGTTGGATTTTCATTGCACACCTCCAAGTGTGTCATTTTGGATTTCTCTGTTGATGGGCGAGGGATTAAGTTGATATTCAGGACCAAGAATCCTTTGCACTGTGATTGATGCGTGCAATTCAGCCTTGCTAAGTTCTAAAAGTCGTTGCTTGGCTTCAAATTGGCGAGTGACAGTCTCGAGCAAAATGAACGTGTCTACTTCACCAAGGCTCACAATTTTTTCAACATCACTTGCTTGCGATTCGAGCATCGGGATGATCTCATCTTTAAAGAAGGTGTGTTGGGTTTGCTTCATCAACAAGGTTGTGTTTGCGAGTACAAGTTCGCGGAAAAGACGAGCAAACGTTGTTTCGGCCTGGGCACGTGCAACTTCTCGAGTTGTTCTTGCTTTTGCAATACCGGCTTGGTTTCTGTTCCAGATTGAAAGTGGAACGGAAAGACCAAACAGGACTCGATGGTCGTTAAATTCACTGCCATATCCTGAGCCAATGACAATATCTGGATATTGCTTTTTGATTTCTAGTCGAAGTGTTTCTTCAGCAGTTTGATACGTTGCAAATTGAATTGCCAGTTCAGTGTTTGCATCGATGAGGCGAATCGTCTCATCATCGACCTCTGTGATTGCAACGGTAGGGAATTGTGGCAGTAACAGCGTACTACCATCTTGTGGAAGTCCAAGCAAATCAAGCAGAGCAGTTACTTCTTGAAATAATTCGAGTTCGATCTCGGTTTTGAGAACTTTGATCGTTGCAAGTTCAACCTGCAATAGCCGATACTCAACACGGTTGATCTCATCTGCTCCGTAGAGGGTGTTTGCAAGGGCATTGATACGTTCAAGTTGATCGATGACTTCATAGACAAGTTGCTTTCGTAACATCGCTGTAGTCCATACAGACCACTGAGTGCGAATAGTTGCACGCAAGTTCCACTCCGCGTTGACGAGCGATCGGAGTTGTGATTCATATGCTGAGCCTGCACGGGTTTTTTCAACTTCTAGTCGACCTGAAATTGGAATAGTGAGGTTTCCCATGATCCCAAATTCAAACGGAGCGGATGGTGATGCTATTTCTGCCCCGTCAAATCCGAAGACTGGGTCCTCCCAGAGCCCCGCAGTTTCAAAATCAGCGAGTGCAACGCCTGCTTTTAACCGTGCGATACGCAGTTCTGGG